>ERZ856578.10-NODE-10-length-300752-cov-11.264671_pt1 | contig 300752 bp, 271 predicted proteins | sample MGYA00514384_ERZ856578 | MGnify/ENA primary metagenome ERZ856578 (study PRJEB29103, sample SAMN06111958) | human gut metagenome | biome: human gut; feature: ankylosing spondylitis patient; material: healthy_person | host: Homo sapiens | place: China:Hangzhou... | reverse complement strand
ATCAATTGTAAATAAGCGGTTTTATTTGCACTTGTTTAGCTCTTGTTTTCATTTTAGGGCTTTACTTTATAAATCTGTAAAGTTTGTGGCCGTCCTGCATTAAGAGGAACTGAGGAATATAAGTTCATGGAGGGTAAACTCCATGAATATATACGTCATATGCAAGAAGAGGCTGATATTAAGGCTAAAGAACTGGAAGAAAAACCATTATTCGAAGGGCGTGCCATAGAGGATTTACATGCTATGTCTATTAGTTTTGGAGGTACTACAGCAATGGAAATAGCAAAAAAATATCAAGAAGTCAAAGACCTTATAGAATTCGTTGATGACAGGAAAAAAGATATAGCTATTGTCGAAGCAGAAATTCAAGAAATTGAAGATGAAAAATCACGCTTGCTTATACAAGCTGATGGTATTTCTGAAGATATGCTTGATAAAAATTTCAATGATATTAAAGGCTACTTTGAACAACGCAATAGAGCCGAGCAGCGTATTTCTGACTATAAGGCTGAAATGAAAGATTATCAGAATGATTTAGAAAGAGTTAGACAAGAATTTGATAGCTTAGATCCATCATCTGGCATGGCAAAAGTTTATGGCAAAGTTCATACTCTGTTAGATAAGGTTATGAAAGCTTTTATTAATGCAAAGAAAGAAAATCTACGTCGGTTCTTAGCTTCGCTTTCTGAGAAGACTAATGAATACTTCAAGTTACTAAATGAAAATGATTTTCGCGGTGAAATTCGTATTCGTCAAACGGCAAATGACTCCGCAGAAATTAGGCTCTTTAGTTCTAATGGAACATATATTAAAGATCCAGGTGGTGCTCAAGAAACTACTATGTATATGTCACTTCTATTTGCCATATCAGACTTGACTACATTAAAAAAGGAAGAAGACTATCCTCTGATTTTTGATGCACCTACGTCTTCTTTTGAGGATTTCAAAGAGAATGTTTTCTACAATATCATTGACAAAATTGATAAACAATGTATAATTGTTACTAAAGATTTGCTTGAGGTTGATAAGAAAACTGGTCATAAAACATTAAACACTGAAAAAATTGAGAGTATGACCTGCTCTGTATATAGAATAGAGAAAAAAGCCGGGTACGATCAAGAAGATTTGTCAACAATAAGAACAATAATAACTCCGATTAAATAATGGCAGCAGAAAAAATATTAGAAATTTGGGCAAAGCGCAATCCAGAATGGGAAACAAAATATGAAGATACTATTATCAAAGTTTTTTGTAATTATGGAAAAGGAACAACCAGTTATCAAGAAACACGCGCAAAAAAGTTTGGTGCTGGTTATGAAATATTTATCATTGCATTTTTCATTGGATTGTATTTTAATAAAACGAAAGAACTTGTTGCTGATAAGTCTAAACGCAAGAGTTTTGGATGGGCAATTGAGAACTGGGGTAATATCGAATCACGTTCAGGGCGTAAACAGTATTCTCGAATTAGAGAGTATATGTTTATGGCATTAGTTGCTAAAACAGAAGTTGATTGGATTGCACTTGACAAAGGAGAAATAACATCTCGTAAGGTGGTAGATTTGCTTATTGATAAGATGGAACAATATGCAAATTATGGTTTTGATTATATTGCTGACAAATTAGAAGATAATCCTGATCATTTCTTTAAAGATAGGGCATTCTTGAATGAAATCATCAAATTTATGATCTCATCAGAAGATGTTAAGGCAGATAATAATGACGATGAAGAAGCAGAATCTTTAGATTAGTCTTTCGGATTATAAACCTCTGATGTTAAAACAGATGGCTATGCCATAAATATCAATTCGGTTCTATAATGATTGCAAGGTACGGACTCTTTGGGATGAAGAACATTCAAAATGGAGGTTTTCGGATGTTGATATAGTTCGCGTAATCAATGATGAAGCGGATTATGCGAAAACGGGCGACTATGGTGTTAGCTTAAAAGAGACTGATAGCAGGTAGCATTCAACTCGTGAGTGTCACTTAAGAGTCCAAGCTCGAGGTTGCAAATGGTTAAAATAAGCCACCGATGCCCTTGAGTGTTAGTGTCTACAGACACTAATCCAGCATTATCCAAACAATAGAAGAAACGCGTTTCAGAGTGTCTGGCTGAACAGTTTAGAGCCCGGCAGTATAAAAAGTTTGCAACAGATTCACGCCTACTTATTTGGCGGTCTGTCTGTATGAGTTTGTGGAACAGATTTATATCAAAAATATCATTACCGGAGACTTAACATTTGTAAGCCTCCGGTAAAGTGAGTATTGTAAAATAGAATTATTGATGTTAGATATTGCATAAGAAAGTATTACCCTCAAGAATAGGCACTGTCCAGAAAATGGCTTGACACAGTTTAGCTTTCACTACCCAATTCTTTTAAATATATTTTTTTATGTTCTGTTTCTTTGATTTGTTCTATTTTCTCAACCTGAAACCTGGTATTTCGTAAAAAATCTATTTACATTTCATCGCCATGATTACGTATCTCAAAAAGATTTCGAGCCCTAGTTTTACCATTTTCCAAAGGTGAAATGATATAAACATTATTATACTTTTCTTGATGCCAATTATAGTTTGTGCATGTCAAATTATGAGGGATATTGATAATATCTCCAACTTTCATATCGCATTTGTCATAATCATTACAAAAGCGATATAAAATAGGATCAGCATTAATCGGTGCTTTATTTACCATATCATCTAAAGTATCAAATAGATTTTGTATGAAATCTGTAACTCCTTCATAATAGTAATCATCCCTAAAAATATATGAATATTTACCTAAAAATAATCTCAATAATATTCTCTGTGCATCAGATAGTCCGAATTCAAGTTCCTTCTCCGTTGGCTCTTTTATTATTTTATTGTACTTTGATATTATTCTATCAGAAAGATAATTAAGTCGATCATTTATACCTTGCTCGCTCATCTCACCAATAGAAGTATCAAAAAATAGTTCTCCATAATTTGGATGTTCCTTGCAAAATTCATTTTCTGCATTAATGAAATATTGTAAATCTTTAACCATACATTTCTTTGTTTGTTATTTTGCAATTTTTATACAACAATTTTAGCTCATACTCTCACAATTTCCTCATATTTATATTGTGAAAATCATTCCATATTCTACTGTCTCTTTCATACGAATATGTCAATACATTCATTGAAAAACGCTGATGTTCATCAATATTATCTAAAGACCAACTGCTATATTTTGAATAAACATATAACATTTTCAAACTTTCAACAGTTCCGTTTCCGGATGCATATCTCTGCATAACTGCATGTTTAACTTCAAAACATGAATTAGTCAATGTACTGTTCTGACCAGAAGATATCATGACCATATTACCCAGACAATCTCGTTTCCAAGCAACTTCCGGTCGAGATTCATCGTCCCAATAGAATCTGGTTTTGTCACCATACTCATCTTTAGGATGCTGTGGGGCAATGTGCTCAATGGAACGATTCCTTCTGAATACATATTTTTCAACGATATTGAGTAACTCATTTTTAAAGAATAACTCTCTTTGTTCCCATAAATAGTAATCTATTCTCCAAAACCAATATCTATCAATGGTTGTATATGTCAGATTATTATCGACAACGCTTTGTTCTGGATGCCATTTATTATCTATTGCTTTAAGTTTAGCAAGATATTCTGTAGCGTTAATATCAAGACTATTATTAATTGAAACAAAACATTCCAAATAGGTAAGCAATTGGGGCATCCACATATAATATGTCATAGCTGATGAAGCGGAATATAGCATAGCAAGATACATCCTAACCTTCATCTTCTCTTTGTCATCTCCTTTATATAATTTAAATGGGTAAGGCTCCTCATCTTCATCGTTCATTCTAATTATGAAATAATCCGTAATCAGGCGATACAATCCTAGTTTCCGCATAAAAGTTTCTGCATCAAGACCACGTTTGTCAAAGGCCCACTTGAAAGTGTCACATAGTTTTCTCACATCAAAGAAATCTGTAACAAGCATACCTTCTACTGCCTTTCCATCCTTTTCTTGTTCAGAAATATTCATATTAAGGCATATATATAATACCTGCAAAAGAAATTCCGGAAATGTTAGGAGTGAATGTTCATCAGTACGTCGTTTTATAATCTTATATGGATTCTCAGTATTGATGGCTATGTCACCAATAGCTATAGAGGTAGCTTCCAAGTCCTGATTGTCATCAGAATCTTCTTCCTCTTCAATATCAAATTTAGTTTGATATTTTTCAAATGCATTATCTATATTTCCGTTTTGGATTATCTCAGACATAGCATTTTTATAACGATTCCTCAAGCTGTCGAGCTGTTCATTGTTATGTTTTCTGAGAATCATCTTCTCCATTATGCTACAAGCATTCCAAAGAAGAGTATATTTTTCCTTATCAGTGCGCAAACGCCGGATGATGTCGACTTTGAGTATTTCATAATTCTCCAATGATTTACCCGAGGTGTTCATCCTTTCAAAATAAGTATTCAATTCCATTGGGGAATAGTTTCCTGGAAGTTCAGAAAGAAAAAATGTTAGTTTTTCGAAAATATAATTCTCAAAATCTTTATCTGAATTATTCTGTAGTATTTTCTTCAGGTGTTTTGATATATAATTCAATCCATTTTCCATTTTTTCATTTAAGAACGAACACTCTATTCCCTTGATTTTTGCTTCAAGATATTTTTTGTCTTCTTCTCGCGCTGTAAATTGTAGACGCAAGATATTCTCATGTTCAGTTGAGACATATAGAAAATTATTCCACTTGAAATGGATTCCTAAAAGAATCATTGCTGTAAAGCGTTGCTGGCCATCGACAAGTTCTATACTGCTTTCAGTTCTTTTAACTGTAAGCATTCCAATGTAATATGCAGATTCTTTGTCTCTTTTGTACGAAGAATAAAGGTCATCAAGTAGCTGGATTATCTGATCCTCTCCCCACTCAAATAATCTCTGATATAAAGGAATACTGAAGAATAATCCTGAATCTACAATTTTTCTTGGAGTATAAGCTTGTTTTATATTCGTCATTTGTTATGAAGTGTTTTAAATGAGTCAATAAGATAATTTTTTTCGTTCTGTTCATAAAGTGACATTTCTTTATTGAAATAATCAGCTCTTATTCCTTTCAGGTTTTTATCAAAATATGGGAGACGTTTTATGATATCTCGTGCACTTGCAAGGAAGAATGTTGGTGATGTAGCCTGATTTATCATTACTATGATTTCCATCTCCCCTGCTTTGTCCATTATGGATTGCTTATTGGCTTTACTTTTCTCATACCTTAATTGAGATACAATCCTTGTTATACAAGTTAAAGCTTCAGATAGATATTGGTTCCCAAATTTCATATAATAGGCGAATAAAAATGCCGCTATGACATCCCCGTACCACCAATGAGTCCGTCGTTTTCCTTCCGATAACTTTTTATTGTCATCATTACCGTTAATATTTATTTCAATTAATCCAGAACATGAAATGGTTTCCCAAAGTATATGGTATTGCTTTGTCTCAATAAAATGATTATAATGTTGAATGAACGCATTTACAAAAGCAAAGAAATGTGTTCCTCCCTGGATTGGATCCATAAAATCGAATCTCTCGCCAAAAGGTGGAATCTCTGGTATAGTTGGAGCTGCTTCAAACTCATTCTTAACCCTGTTTGGTTCTTTTATATACCAATATTGTTTTTTTGTCCACTTACGGAGGCAATATAAATATATTCCTAAAATAATTGATACACTTCTATCTCCATTTTCCCGTTCACTTTTCACAAGAAGCTTATCCCACATCTTTGCCAAATGATGCTGTTGAGCTTCATGGCTTTCAGGAATGAATCTGAGATGATGTGATTTTAACAACTCATAATCTGTCAAAGCCTTTCCTCTGGCGTTCTGTGTTGAAAAGAACGTATAAGCAAGTTCAAGCGATGAATCATTAAGTATTAGTACATCAAAAGAAATTATATCAAGAATAGTTTCCGCCTCTTTACTACGTTTCTCAACATCAGGACAACGCCTATCAAGATACGTTTCAATAATATATCTGTTGTATCCTACATATCTTTGCGCTTCGACAGAATCAAAACTTTCCTTCAATAACTGAATATTATCAATACGCATAGCACGTAAAATGAGTGCTAAAGTAACAGTTCTTTGCTGGCCATCTATGATATCATATTCATCGCCTTTCTTTTGAAGAATCAATGTCCCTAAATGATATTTATGATTTCTTGGAATAAAAATATCATCCATCAGCTGTTCTACATTTTTTTGCGGCCAGCAATATATACGTTGATAATCTGGTATCTTTAATTTTAAGGAAAATACATCTTTTAATGACATCGTATGAAGAACAACTTTGCTTTCAGTTCCTTCTGTGATATTAATGTTGACAGAGGAACCATCTTCAATTTCATTAAAATCAATAGATGATACTGTACAACTATTCTTTTGAGTTTCATTATTTCCGTCATAATATGTGTTTAGGAAATCTTCAATTAGTGGATCGACCTTACTAATAAATTTTGTAAGATAATCTGCTAATTCCAGAAGATCTCCAATCTTATATTCATAGCGTAATCGTCCTTGTCTCATCCCATACCAATTATGCCATAAATAATCGCCCGATTCAGTGTCGATGTTATCATGAAGATATTTATACAATTTCTGATTGAATGTATTACCATAATATTCGTCCTCCAGATGCAACTCCAGGTAGCCATTAATATATTCATAATGCACTACTTTAAAGTTAATCCGGGGTGATACAGTAATCAATATATACCTATTCTGATGCCAGGCACTTTCATTTTCTTGGCAATACACTTCTTTATTCTTATCTGGCCATTTTTTATTTACAAATTTTCTGACAGATTCTACTGTTTCCGGATAGATATACAACATATTATAACCAATTCATTTATTTTTTATTCCTTTTTAGATGCTCTCTCTCGTTTCTTAAGGCTCAAATCCTGCAAGGCCTTTCCCATTGCATCTTCTTTTGCAAGCAGAAGAATATCGTCATCCAGCTGAAGCGCATAAAGCACCCTAAGATAAATGCCTATTGCCACTGTTGGTGCACCTTTCTCGATACGTGAAACCGTGAGGGGTGAACAAGTGGCACGTTCGGCAATCTGAGCAATACTGAGATTTCTGCGCAATCTGGCCAGCCTGATCTGCTCACCTACTATCTTCATCTTCTGCTCCAATTTTCTTGGCAACTTGGTACCCATTGTTCTTTTCGTCATAGCTTAATATATCATATAATATGCAAATATAGCGGTTTTAGTTTATTTTATGATGGATTACGGGAATCAATTTTCAAATTTACTCTTGACGTAATTTGCTTTGGCTACATTATTGGGCATTGAAATACTAAACATCATTATATTATTTGTAAAGTTCGTATTTCACCTATAACAAACAATATATTGTTTATTATACTATAAAGCGAAACTCATTATGATTGTACAACTTTTATCCTGATATTTATGTATAGAAAACGCCAATCAGCAAGATACTACAGTAATTGTATATACACTTTTTGTTGCAACGATTTATGTAATTACATTTATTGGATAATAAGGTTGGTGAAATCCCCGATTTATGCCTATTGGTTGAAGACTGAGTACTTTATGAGACTATGAATAAGTGTAACCGTACTTGGATTGCCTTCGCCAATAAGAAAAAATACCTTAGGCTTTATTTCTTAAATAAAACTTAATGTTGTATTACTCCATTCTTACCATCCCAGCCAACTGAATGAAATAATCATTTGACCAAATATCAAGTTCTTTTGGATTGCGAACGAAAGGCAATACATCTTCTTTCACTTGTTTTATATCAGCTGTAGAGAGACGCTCAATGAGTTTCTCCTTGAATAACTCTAGAGTAATATCCTCTTTGTTGAATTGCTTGCAACGTTCTGCCAAATGAGTGAAATCCAGCGGAACATTATGGCGCACATACCATTCAAAGTCATACCAATCACGACCTTTGACTCTATTCTTCCATGCACGATAGACCAGTGCGTGCATCTTGCCTGCAAACAGGTCCGGAAGTGTGAAACAACGAGTCATAAATGAATGTGGTTGGAGCAATAGCTTTTGTTCCGTCTTGAAGTTCAACGGTGGACATGTATCTACTTCAATCTTTATCTTTATAGACTTCTCTGTTTGGAAAGTCACATCATACACATCGGTATTATCTTTAAGAAATGCCGATTCGATTTTCCCAAAATTCTTCTTATCTTTTTTCTTTATTTCAACCTCACGACCTACCATTGCAAAGGCATCAATGATAGCAGGGAAGTATTTCGTAAAATCGAAGGTATCATCTTGCGCAAGCAATGAGAAATCCATGTCCTCACTGAAACGCTGCAAGCCATGAAAGATTCTCAGACAAGTTCCGCCATAGAACGCAGCCGATTCAAAGAAGCCCCCAGCATACAGGCCTGCAAGTATCATTTGTTGGTTCACTTCAAATATGGCGTTTCTCTTATGTTGCTCCATTGTTAAATCATAACGGGAGAGCATATTGTCGAATATTTCATTTTTCATCGTCTTAAGAATTTTAGAAGTGTTGAAATTGAATCAGCCTTTTTGCCAACCTTTATATAATCTTCAAATATGGTTGCGTCCATATTATAGAACTCATCCATATCCATACGAATATCCTGCTCAAGATATATCTCTACATCCTTCATATAGCGAAGAATAACTTTTGAGGAATTGGCGATCAAATCACACAAAGCCTTTTCCGGTGATGCAATAAGAAACGCATAGTCACCTTTATTCATACTCCTTACTCCTATCGGAAATGCCTTTCTTGAAATATATTTGTAGTCATAATTGCCGACTGGAGTTTGAAAGCTTCGGGGATGTTTTACTGTCATTGATTGATGAACATATACAGCCTCTGGGATAAGTCCATAATATCGTAGTGCAGTAGACATTGAAATATACGAAGGTGTATAGAGATGATTGGCGATCAACTCACTCGATAGAGTTTTTCCTGAATATTCAGGGTTGATCACATAAAGTCCTCGCTTCAATCTGATGATAACACCTTGTTTTTCGAGCCAAGTTACTTTCTTATTAGCAGACTTAAGTTCCGGATATAACGATTCAATGATTGAAGTCGTTACCGGAATGGTTCCTATTTCATTTAATTGCCTGTCCATACTGCAAATATAGTAATAATTTGAACAATAAAAGAAACAATACTTCTTTTTCTGTTCAGAATATTACTACTAAGGCTGTCTTAAAATAGCGACCACTGTCACATAAGTCTGTTGTTTGTAACAATTACCGAAACAATTACCGAAATACTGACCACACAGTAATTGAACTATCTCAAAGCTCTTATTGCCGGCGAAAAGTCCATCAGTTCAACCGAAGTGGTACATCGCTATCAAATATCTTCAACGACCTCAATATCCCGCTATCAAGAATGACATATTGGATAATAAGGCTGGTGAATTCTCGTTTCTGGACCCGATTTATGCCTATTGGTTGAAGACTGAATACTTTGCAAAATAATCATAATATCCCGCTCGGTTTCAGAGCCATTTTTGTACCTTTTTCCATCAAAAAACGGCATTTTTCACAAGTTTTTGTACCGCACATTTTGATATTCAAGAAATTACACTTACTTTTACTTTCCAAAATGGAGGTACATGCCGAGAATGGTGCTAAAAATCACTAACTTACACATTCTCAGATACTTGCCAACCTGCTGGTTGTACCTTTTAGAGCGCTATACTATTGATAATCAACGATGTACACATACTGCATTGGCAAATCCTTCCAGAACCTCCCGGAGGTAGTCCGCCCATTGCTCGGAAGACTTCAGGTCGGAAACCGACGAGGGGTTTAGCCGGGCAGGGTCGTAGCAAATGCCTTGAATGTCGATGTTTTTGCGGTTCTTGTAGCTCTCTTTCAGCCAGTCGACCCGTTGCCCCAAAGGGATGGGTTCTCCCGGGTGGGCGGCTGCGCAGACCAGGACGGATTCCGCTTGCCGGGCCGCGAAGTCGATCAGGGCCAAGTGACCTTTGTGCAGCGGTTGGAACTTTCCTATGATCAGGGCTTTATGAAAGGAATGCGCCATTGCTCGTGCGTTTTTAGGAGTGTGTTTTCGTGTTCATAACCCACTTGTTTCCAGGAATATGGGAGCCAGAATCCCTTCGAGGACGGCAGAGTCCTCTCTCGGAGGTTTTGTTGTGGGCGAAAAGGTTTTTGCGCATATCCAGCAGCAGGGATATCGCTTCGAGGCCGCATAGGGTAAAATTTGGCTTCTCGTGAGCGCTTGTCGGCAAGAAGGCTTCGGGCGGCTTTACTTCTCCGGGTGCCGGGATGCCGGGTAGGGCAGGCTGTCCAGTAGGTTGATGAGCGAATCCTTCACTTGCGAAAAACGGGGCATGTTCTCGGCGCTGATCGGTTTCTTGGGTTGCGATTTGATGGTCAGCGGGTTGATGGGTTTCCCGTATTCGTACACGCGGAAGTCCAGGTGCGGTCCGGTGGACAGTCCGGTGGAACCCACGTAGCCGATCACTTCCTTTTGCTTGACGCTCGATCCTACCTGGATCCCCTTGGCAAAGCGCGAGAGGTGCATGTAGGTCGTGGTATAGATGCTGTTGTGTCTTATCTTCAGATAGTTGCCTCCGCCGTTGGCCTGATACCCCTTGGCGATGACCTTGCCGCTGCCGATGGCATAGACCGGGGTACCGGTCGGGGCGGCGTAGTCGACCCCGTGGTGGGCGCGGTAGCGTTTCAATACGGGATGGTAGCGGCTGTTGGTAAAACGCGAAGAGATGCGGTAATAGTCCAGCGGGGCTTTCAGGAAGGCGCCTTCGAGGCTGTTCCCTTTTTCATTGTAGTAGAGTTCTTCCCCGTCCTGGATAAAGGGGATGGCGTAGTAGGTGCTGTCCGCATGGCGGAAGGAAGCCGCCAGGATGTGGAAATTTTGCAAGGGTTTCCCGTCGACGTGCTCCTGTTCGTAGATCACCCGGAAACGGTCCTGTTTCTGCAATCCGAAAAAGTCGATGGACCAGCCGTAGATGTTCGACAGGGTTACGGCCAGCAGCGGGTCGGCGCCGCTGTTCTGCATGGCCACCCAGAGGGAGGACTCGACCTCGCCGGAACTCTCCTTGCGTACCCATTCCACGGGATTTTCTCCGCGCGTTACCGCATAGTCGCCCCGCAGGTCGAAGACGATGTACGATTTCGGGTCTTGCTCGTAGACGAAAAATACGGGGGTAGCTGTGCTGTCCGGCGTGGCGAAAAGCGCATAGGCTTGGCCTTCCCGGATCTTGCGTACGTCGAAGACATCCTTGGCTTTCTGGGTGAGGTCGTGTACGTTCCGGGGGGTAAGGCCGTGCTGCTCGAGGATCACCGACAGGGTCTGGTTGCGTTGGACGATGCCGTAGTCCACCTGGTAATCGTCCACCGGGATGCCGTATTGGTAGACGATCTCCTGTACCTGTGTCGAATCGGTAACTTCCACTTCGTCCAGCGAAGTTCCGGTTGGGGGGATGAAAACAACGGCCAGAATCAGCGCCACGGTAAACAGAACGAGGGAAAGCGTTATTTTTTTTCGACAGGTCATCGCTGTACAGGGGTATTTAGCGTTGGAACAAAAACTTTACGGGAAGACTGCCCTTTCTGCGGAACGCCTGGAGAAAGGGACAGCCTTGTCTTTCGGAAATAGACTCTTGGGGGAAACCCCTCGGGGAGCTTCAGTTCAGGCAAGCGTGGATCGAGCCGTCCTTTTCAAAAACTACATCGACGTGTTCGTGCATCGAGGTAGAGAGCGAAAGTCCCTTGAAGTCCACCTTGACGGGGTACAGTTTGTGGTTGCGGTCCACCAGCACAGCCGTGTTGAGTTTTTTCAGGGGGACGGACAGCAAATGGCGTACGGCATGGATGAGCACCGTTCCGCTGTTGAGCACATCGTCCACCAGGACAACGGGTTTCCCGGCCATCTGTTCCAGTTCGACGTCCAGTATGAAAGGGGCGTAGAGGTCTTTTTTATTTACTTCCAAGCGTACCAGACGGACGCGGGAGGGGGTGATTTTCTCCAATTCGTCGGCGATCAGGGTGGCGATCCGATAACCGCTGTTGGCGATGCCGACGACGAATACGGTTTCTTCGTCCAGGTTGGATTCGTAGATCTGGTAGGCAATCCGGCGGACTCTCAAACGAATGTCCTGGTCGGATAGGATGATGTCTTTTTTCATACAGAATAAAATAGTCCGATGTGGATGATGGACAAAGATACGGAAAGCCGAGAGCAGAGACAAACGAAAACGCGAGTTTTCAATTTGACTATGCCGAGGGTACGTTCTCTTAAGAACGGAAAAAATTCTAATCTGCTGTATTGTGGATGAGTCATCTGATTTTTGTTGCTTCAAAAGAATTATATTTGTAAAAAATATACTTAACTATGTCCGATCTGTCATCTATCCCCACCGATGAAAGGGGCGTCCCCACGATAAGTCCCCAAGAGATGCTCTCTCTTCTCGACCAGGCAACGGATCATTCGTCTTTGAATACCGCACAGCAAATACGAGACGACATTCGGAAAGAGATCGACCAACTCGAAAAACAAGGGTTTCGTTCCAGCGACCCCAATGAAATATTTCGGGAAATCTCCGAACGGAAAAAACACCGCTCGCACCTTGAAGCCCGCCTGGAGTACTGGAACCAGGTAGCTCAGGCCGCCCTCCAAACTCAACAGAGCGTCTCTGAAAAGAAAGAGGGGAAGAATAAATACACTGAAATAGATAGAATATCCTTACAAGTTTTGCTTTTGGCTCTAGGTTTGGTCATTATTTTTGTGTTTTTACATAAGTGCAATAATGCTTCAAATGATCAACAGGCCGAAGAATCTGCAGGAACTACCCTTGTGGATAATAAAAAGAACGATAGTCAATACGATAGTCCCGTTGCAGACACCACGGGCAGATCCCTTGAAGAACGGAAGAAAGCGATCAGCGATCGGGTTAGCGCAGCTTTAGCCAATCCTTCCGCAGTCTATGATAAACCTGTCCGGGAGACGGATTTTCGAGGGAAACCACGCACGACTCTTGCGGAAAAAAACCGTTATGGGTCCCATCGTTTCGAGCGGGGAAACGTATACAATAATCCCAATACGGGCGAAGTAAGCCAGGTTACGCGCTATCTTGAAAACAAATATTCCGGTATGGCTTACGACGCGCTTTGGTGGAGCGAAGTACGGTTTTACGATGCCACTTCCGAATACGTTGTCCGCCACAAATACAGTTTTGTTACCTCCTCGGGGAGGACTGTTTACAAAGATCAGATATTTGTTTTCGATAGAGATGGTTTCTTGACAGATGTTCAGGAGTGGTCCGATCAATAAATAATTCAGAAACAATGTCATATAAAACCGTTAGAGCTTGCAATCGCACCCCCATTGCCGACGATGCCCCGGACAATCCCTTTCGCGGCAAGCACATTGTCCTCTCGGGCGATATTGGCCATTATGATCGGGGTGAATTCCAATCCATCATTGCATGTCTCGGAGGTGATGCTTATCATGGGCCGAGCAAAAAGACCGACATGGCCATCATCGGCCATCGATTCGGATCGAAAACCGCCAAGATAGAAGCCCTCATCGCCAGCGGCAAGCCCATCACCATTTTGGAAGAATATGCCACCCTTAAAATACTCGAACAGCCCTTTTTACAGGATAGAATAAAACGAGGCCAAGAGCATTTTTCTTTGATGTGGCAAAAAGAGATGAATGAGGGCGGCGTGTTGGACGATGACGGCAATACGGGTAAAAGAAAGCCTTCTAAATCCCGTTCAGACAAGGTCGATCTCTCATCCGTCCCCACCGACGAATACGGCATCCCGAAAATAACTCCCCAGGAGATGGTCGATGTCCTGAACGACTTGACCAATTTCGAAGCCACCACCACAGCCCAAAATATCCACAGCAGCATTGATGCCAAGCTCCATCGGATTGTCAACAAACCCTACGAGTCCGACGATCCAAATGAAATACTCCAAGAGGTTTCAAAAAGGAATGCTGAAATCGAGTTGCTGAAGAAAAAATTGGATTATTGGAACATGGTGGTTTTTGCATCTATCGATGCCGATGTCAAAGCCAGACAAGACGTGCTGCGTCGCCTGGAGGAATACGACGATGAAAAAGATTTGGGGAAAAATCCCTCATTCAATCCTCTTGGTTTTATCGGCGTTGCTATCGGGATCATTCTTCTCTCGCTTATGATTGCGGGAATTGCAGGGGAGTGCAGTTGAGCATGGTCATAACAATACAGTTTTTTCATTGTATTTTTACCAATCTGTGTATTTAGCAGCAACGGATTACATCTACATCCTCATCGGAGGGCATGTGGAGATTCTGTGCTGAAATTAGTATATAAACATCCACGGGAGAAAGAAATACAGATGTGTTTTCCCGAATGAGATTTTGCATCGTTTTTCCCCTGAAAATAGTTACTTTTGCAGCGAATATAAATCCTGCTCAACGATGGAAAAGAAAGGTCTTTGCGCTTTTGCCGCTTTGCTGCTTTTGGCGGCATGCGCCTCTCAACCGGATACGGAATTGTCCGATACGAACATCCAATACGAAACCTGGTCGGCCGAAAAACTTTTCAACCTGCTGCCCGACGAAGCTCGGATGGCTGTCTGTGATTTCAACGCGGAGGCCCAGGTGCTGGACTCGATCTCCTCATCCTATTCCGAATGCGCCAGCCAGATCATGACCTACGAGGGGAAACACGGGTACATCCTCAAGAACAACACTACCGAATGCCAGAGCATTGGCCGTTCGGACGACATGGTGTACTACGACAAAAAGGGACTCCCGGTTCTGCATTTCGTACAGCGTTATCTGCCGGCTACCGACATGACGATGCAGGTACTCGTACTGTTTGAAAAAGGGACGTACAAGAATGCGTTTTCCCGTTCGGCTTACGGACGCGAGTTGAACCAACTCTCAGCAGCCGAATTTTCGACCTACGAACCGATGCTTTCCGAGGACAAGGTCGAACCGTACGAAAAATAATCCCCGCCTCTAACAAACCGCAACTCTTCCGCCGATGGATACCGGGCAACTGCTGACCATCCTCGACCTTTCCGGGGTGTGGGCTTTCGCCGTTTCGGGCTCCCTGACCGCCATGCAGAAACGCATGGATGTGTTCGGCGTGCTCATCGTCGCTTTCGGCACGTCGTTTGCCGGAGGAACGATCCGCGACGTGCTGATCAACCGACCGGTATTCTGGCTGCACAACGAAACGTACCTTTACATCCTGTTCATTTCCGTGCCGGTGGCGGTGCTGTTCCGCAATTACCTCCAGTACCTGCGCAAGGCGCTGTTCTTTTTCGACACCATCGGTCTGGGTGTATATACGGTCATCGGCATACAGATCGGCCTCACATGGGGGTACAGTCCCATGTTGGGCATCTGTCTGGGCACCCTGACCGCCTGCTTCGGCGGCGTGGTGCGCGACTTGCTGTGCAACGAAATCCCCTTGATCTTCCACCGCGAGATCTATGCGACCATCAGCGTGGTGGGCGGCGTCGCCTATACCGTGATGTTGTACTTGGGCGTCTCGGAGATGGTAACCACCCTGGTAACCCTGTTTGGCATCATCGCCACCCGATTCCTGGTGGTGCGCTACAAACTGTCCCTGCCGGCCATCAACCTGCACGACAATATGCCCAACGGCTGACGGAGCAGGAAAAGGGAGGAAAAAAGAAGACGAAAGGAAAGACGTTTGCGGGGGGAAGGGAAAACTTTTCCCCCGTTTTGTTTTCGAGTAGACGTACAAAGGGCGAATAAAATGGGAAAAAATGCCTGGGAGGGCCATGCGGCTATGTTTTCGGCCAACCTCATGTGGGGACTCATGTCGCCCCTGGCCAAGGTCGTGATGGTTTCGGGAGTTGTTACACCTTTGGTGCTGAACGACCTGCGGATCTTCGGAGCGGCCGTGCTTTTCTGGATCGTTTCGTGGTTCTCTCCAGCGGAGCACGTCCCCCCGAAGGATCTTGCCAAGTTGTTCGGGGCCTCGCTGCTGGCCATTGTTTTCAACCAAGGCTGTTTTATCTTCGGGGTTGGGCTTACTTCCCCCTCCGACGCCTCCATCATCTCGACCAGTATGCCGCTTTGGGCCATGGTCCTGGCCGCCTTCTTTCTCAAGGAACCCATTACAGGCAAGAAAATAGCCGGCATTGTCGCCGGAGCCTGCGGAGCTTTGCTGCTGATCCTGGGCGAAGGGAAAGCTGCGGCGGACTCGCAGACCGGATCGTCCGTATGGGGCGACCTGCTGGTACTGACCGCGCAGTTGAGCTATGCCTCGTACATCGTCTTGTTCAAGCACTTCGTCGGACGGTACTCGCTGGTAACGATCATGAAGTGGATGTTCCTCTTCGCCGCCGTGTGTGTATTGCCGTTTTCTGCGGGAGACCTTTGGCGCACTTCGTGGATGCAGTTGGACGGGAGTGCGGCAGGCGCCATTGCCTTTATCGTCGTGGGAGCGACGTTTTTCAGTTATATCCTGGTCGTTGTGGGTCAGAAAACCCTGCGCCCTACCGTAGCCGGTATGTACAACTACATCCAGCCGCTGGTGGCTTGCGCAGTGGCCGTATGGCTGGGTTTGGACAGCTTCGGGGCGACCAAGGTGTTGGCGGCGGTGCTGATCTTTTCCGGCGTGTATCTGGTGACGGCCAGCCGCAGCCGGGCCGAGACGGAAGCAAGCGCCGGGGAATCCCGCCCGGGAAAATAGAGGTTGCTGTTGTTTCTTCTTCCGGTTTTTATTCTCTGTTTTTGGATAAAACAGGATGCGCCTCGGCAGATTCAAATCCGAAAACTTCGTTTTCGTTTGTCTCTGCTCTCGGCTTTCACTATTTTTGTTTTCCCTTGGAGACGCGGACTTTTGCGCCATCCCGGGGTTAAGGATATAGAGAACATATAACAGAAGGAAACACGATGAAACCGATAGACGAAAAAGCGGAAACGTTTCTCAAGCAGTACATCGACACGCCATCGCCCACCGGATTTGAGTACGGAGGGCTGAAGCGGTGGTTGGACTATACCCGCCCGTATGTAGACCGGCAGTTTACCGATGTGTACGGGACGGCCGTCGGGGTGATCTCGCCCGACAAGCCTTATAAAGTGGTCATCGAAGGCCATGCGGACGAAATATCCTGGTTCGTCAATTACATCTCCCCCGAAGGTCTGCTGTACGTGGTGCGCAACGGAGGCTCCGACCACATGATCGCCCCCTCGAAGATGGTGAACATCCATACCGAGAACAACGGCATCGTACGCGGGGTGTTCGGTTGGCCGGCCATCCATACGCGCCTGCGGGCCGGGATCGCCAAGGAGGAGACCCCCAAGACCGACAACCTGTTCATCGACGTGGGCGCCGACGACCGGGCCGGGGTCGAGCGTCTGGGTATCCAGGTGGGCGACGTGATTACCTATCCCGACGAGCTGATCGTCCTCAACGGCGACAAATACGTAGGACGGGCGCTGGACAACCGGATGGGCGGTTTTATGATCGCGCAGGTGGCCCGTTTGTTGCGGGAAAACGAAGTCGAGCTGCCGTTCTCCCTCTATCTGGTCAATTCCGTGCAGGAGGAGGTGGGACTCAACGGGGCGCAGATGATCTCCCGTACGATCGCCCCCGACGCGGCCATCGTTACCGACGTAACGCACGATACTTCGACCCCGATGATCGATGCGAAGGTCGAAGGCGACATCAAATGCGGTGCCGGTCCGGTCATTTCCCGTGCTCCGGCCGTTCAGAACAATCTCCGCGCGCTCATCCTGCAGGCGGCCCGCAAGAACGGGATCCCGTACCAGCTGGCGGCGCATTCGCGTTCGACGGGTACCGATACCGATGCGTTCGCTTTCTCGGGCAAGGGCATTGCTTCGGCGCTCATCTCCCTGCCGTTGCGCTATATGCACACCACGGTCGAGATGGTCGCCCGGGAGGACGTGGAAAATACCATCCGCCTGATATACCAAAGCCTGCTCGAGATATCCTGCGGCGAGGATTTCCGTTACATAAAACTATAAGGAGGGCATGGAGCAACTTTACCCGCTGACGTTCGTCCCGGTGTTCAAGGAAAAAATCTGGGGCGGCGACAAGATTCGCACGGTGCTGGGCAAGGAATATCCCGGCCTGGCCAATTGCGGGGAAACGTGGGAAGTATCCGGGATCGAAGGCGCGGAGTCGGTCGTAGCCGAAGGAGCGCTGGCAGGGCGGAATCTGCGCGAGATCGTGGCTGCTTACGGAGCGGCGCTGGTCGGCGAGAGGACTTGGGCGAACAGTGGGACCGATTTTCCGCTGCTGGTCAAGTTCATCAGTGCACAGGACGATCTGTCCATCCAGGTGCATCCGGACGACGAGGCGGCTCGCCGCGAAGGGCTTCCCCGCGGGAAAACCGAGATGTGGTATGTGCTGGATGCCGACCCGGGAGCTTACCTGGTGTCGGGCTTTTCCCGGCCGATGACCCGGCAGGAGTACTTGGAGTATTTCCGCTCGGGACGCCTGGAGGAGATCCTGCACCGCGAATCCGTCCACCGGGGCGACTGTTTTTTCCTGCCGCCGGGACGGGTACATTCCATCGGGCGGGGGATCCTCCTGGCCGAGATCCAGCAGGCGGCCGACGTAACGTACCGGATCTATGATTTCGAGCGTCGGGATGCCCAGGGGCGTCTGCGCGAACTGCACGTGGAGAAGGCCCTGGAAGCGATGGACTTCTCGGCATCGGGCGACCCGAAAGTGCGTTACACCCTTCGGGAGGATGCACTCACACCGCTGGCCGAATGTCCGTATTTCTCCACCGGGTTGTTGCATGGCCGTCGGCCTTTGCAGCGGGAGACGGCGGGCGAATTCGTGATCTACACCTGTGTGGGAGGCCGCGGCCGGCTGCGGGATGCGCAGGGCAGGGTAGTGGTGCTGCGTCCGGGCGTATGCGTGCTCACTCCGGCTTGTCTGGAGCGTGTGGAGATCGTACCGGCGGGGGATACGGGCGTGGAACTGCTGGAGACGCGTCCGGCGTAACGCCCTGTCGGGGAAGAGGAAAGCAACCGTTCATTCATAATCATTCAACTACAAAAACCTTTGAAACCATGGAAACTTTCCCTGTTCTTTCGGACCTTGTGATACTGGTCGTCGGTATTCTGCAGATCATCCTGTTTTTCAAAATATGGGGCATGACCAACGACGTCAGAGCCTTGAAGAAGAAATTTACGCTTTCCTCCGTGTCCCTTTCCCCGTCGGAGATACTGAAAGAGGGATACAAGGGCAATCCCGAACTTCCGAACATTCTCTTCGACGCGGTCTATAAAGATATGGAGGCTGTCTGGAGCGATCGTACGGCATCCGTCTACGACCAGCAGACCCAATGTTGGGTGGAGAATGATGAGGCGTTCATGACAAAGCGGATCCAAGCGATAAAAGACCATTACAAAGCTATCTACGCGCGCGTGAACATTCCTTTCCCGGCGGTGTTCGATGCGATTTCGAGCGCGGGGGATTTCGAAAAGGCTTTCGGTAAATAGGCTTTGCTTTCCTGTCCGGGGCGGGCAGGCGAGCGGGCGCAAAAAAGGCGGCAGCCGTATGGCTGCCGCCTTTTTTGCGCCCGCTCGCCCCGCTTACCACAACGGCGAGGGGTAGATACCGGCTTTGATCATCCGGTCGATGGCCTCGACGACGCCCTGGCGGTCTTCCGGATAGGTAACCCCGTACCATTGTTCTTCGGTGGGGAGCACCTTTACCCGGGAGAGGCCCTTTTGTACCAGTTCGTTCAGTACCGAGGGCAGGTAAAACTCCTTTTTCAACTCCTGGGAGTTCTCCCGCAGGAATTCCCGCAGTCCCAGGTCGAAATGCTTCACGGCAGCCGAGGTAAAGCCCATCATGTTCATCGACACGATTTCCTTGCCGCTCAGGGGGTACTCCACTTCGTTTTCCAGATAGACCACTCCGCGGGGCGTGGCGTAGATCTTGGTGCGCTCGGTGATGCTGCGCAGGGTTTGGTCCTCGGGGTTGATCTCGCAGACTCCGCGGGAAACCGTCCCGTTCTCGGACAGGGTGTTGGTCAGTTTGTACCCGACCATCATTTGTTCGGCGAGGCTGCTGTCGTCCAGGTGGCTGAGGTAGTCGGCCATCAGGCGGAAGGAGGAGGGACCGTAAAAGTCGTCGGCGTTGATCACGGCAAAAGGCCCGTCGAGTTCCTGCGAAGCGCACCATACGGCGTGGCCGGTACCCAGGGGTTTTTTCCGTTCGGGGTGCAGGGTGAAGCCTTCGGGGAGTTTGTCCAGTCCCTGAAAGACCGTCCGTACCTCGATGCGGCTGCGGTACTTGTCCGAGATCTTTTCCCGGAAATCCTCGGCGAAGTCCTCCCGGATGACAAAGACGACTTTCCCGAAACCGGCGCGCGCGGCGTCGTATACCGAGTAGTCGATGATCGTTTCTCCGCAAGGGCCGAAGCCTTCCATCTGTTTGAGACCTCCGTAGCGGCTTCCCATTCCGGCGGCCAGTACGAGCAAAGTGGGCTTTTTCTTTTGCGTGGGCATGGTGGTGTTGGGTTGTGTGTTGAATGTTAGGATGTTATAGATGATATTCGTAAGAGAATACTTGTTTGAAATCCTCGTCCGAAAGGTAGCAGAATATCTTTCCGTATCGGGGAACTACCAGAAAACGGTCGAAGGGGCGGCCCAAGTCGAATTTCTTGACCGGACGGCCTTCCCAGTCGTACACTTCGACGTAGCTATGCAGTATCTTCCGACCCAGTTCCGGATCTTTGCGGAAGTCCGCACACAGGAGATAGATGTGATCCGGGGTTCCCTGTATGGCGCAGACGGTGTATCCCTTTTCGAGGTTCTCCAGGTCCATGGCGTTGATCTGCTCCCGGGTACTGGCGTCGCCGGTGCTGCTGCACAAGACGAAGCGGCCTTGCGGGGTGATGTCGAAGAGGTCCGTGCGGCGCAGGTCGGAATAAAAGATGGCCAGCCGTCCATTCCGGTATGCCAAACGGGGGCTGTTGTAGATCGTCCCGTGGATGCTGATCGTCTCTTTGGAGCGCGCGATGCGGAACGATTTGGTATGGGACAGAGGGATGATCGAGTCGATCGTTTCCCCTTCGGGGGTAACGGTGCAGTAGTACGACAGGAGGTAATCCCCCGAGATGTCGCTGTTCTCTCGCAGGAAGACGGAGTCATTTACCGGGAAGAGTACATTGTAGAGCCTCTCGCCGTAGGTGTCGCTTCCGGTCTTGCATGCCGCGGTGTCTCCCAGGGTGTAAAAGTACCGGATGTTTTTCATCAGGTCCAGCACGGAAAACTCCTGTTCGTCTGCGGTTTCAGTGCGCAGGAAGGGATAGGAAAAGTCGTCCGGCCCTTCGCCCCTTGCCCCGAACGAGTAGAGGTACTCGAACCCCGGCAGGCGGTACACGAAAAAAGCGCTGTCGGTCTTCAGGGAGAGCAGTACGGCTTTGTCTCCCGAGGTTTTCCAAGCCGTAGGCTGGAGGATCTGTTCGATCGCGATGCTGTCGGGAGCCAGCAACTCGGCCGAGGCAAAACCTTCATTTGCATCGCCCTGTCCGTGCCGGCAGGAAGAAAGAATCAGAGCCGGCAGGCACAAAAGCGGGAAGAGGAATGCAGTTCGTTTCATGGGGGGGAATGTTACTGCAAGGTGACCTTTCCGAAGCACTGGGGCTGGTGGAAGCTGGGTTTTTCCGTGTCGATCGGCGCCCAGGTGAGGTAGTGTTTTTGTACGGTATTGTCGCCGCATTTGTAGAAATTGGCGGTGAATTCCCGGCCGCTCTTCAGGAAGCCCTCGGGGAGGCATTCTGCGGGGATGAACACGGTGAGTTCCCACGAGCCGCCCTCGCGGTTGTCGATCAGGGTGTGTTTGGGCAGCGAGGTCTCGATCACGATCTTTTTCAGGTCTTCTTCGCCGAAGGTGGTCTTTTGGCCGTCGGCCGTCTTGTAATGCCACAGGAGCGATCCGGTGCAGCTCATCTCCAGGTTGTAGTAGCTGCCGTCGCCGGTGGGTGAGTAGAAGAATTCGACGCAGCTGTCCTGGTAGGCCGGGGCTTCGAGGGTGGTGTGCGCGGAGAGGATGTGCTGTTCTTCCACGTGGAAATGCAGCAGAAGCCCGTCCTGGTTCCACCCGGCCTGGAAGGTTACTTTCGGGTGGTAGTCGAACTGTTCCCAGTTGACGATGTCGATGTTTTGTACCGGAGCGTTGGCCTGGAGTTCGGCGGTGGCGGCGGGCAGGTTGAGCAGCGAGGAGGCCAGTTGGATAAAGATCATGTCCATGATGCGTTGACGGATAAGTTTGTCGAGACACAAAGGTACGCATTCGGCCGGGAAAAAATACGCCGCCGGGGAGAAAATATCCGGGCTGTCTCTTTCGGTGCGACTGCGGAACACTTCGGGATGGGTATAGAAAAAATTGATGGGAATGGATTGCTTTCTTTCGAAAGAAAAGTTGTACCTTTCCTACAAATTCCAACGGCGGATGTTTTTCCTCTCCGGAAAGGGGAAGGCGCCGGAGGATCAAAAAATAAACCCTATTTTAATACCTAAAATCTATGAAAACATTTGTTGAGTCTTTGAACTCGGCCGTCCGCAACTGGTGGCTGTCCCTGTTGTTGGGAGTTTTGTACATCGCTCTGGCCATTTGGCTTTTCGCCAATCCGCTGGCAAGTTATGTGGCGATAAGTATCGTGTTCAGTGTGTTTATGTTCCTTAGCGGCCTCTCCGGAGTCATCTTCGCTTTGGGCAACCGGCATCTTTTGGCCAACTGGGGGTGGTACCTTTCGAGTGCCATTATCGACCTGCTGATCGGTATCTTCCTGGTAGCTTCTCCGGAGTTGAGTATGGCGGTGTTGTCGTATGTTTTGGCTTTCTGGCTGTTGTTCCGGGGCTTTTCGGGCATCGGTCATGCGACCGATTTACGACGTTACGGCGCTCCCAACTGGGGTTGGTCGCTCGCATTGGCCATCCTGGCAGTCCTCTTCGCCATCGGCATCCTGATGGTGCCGGCAGCAGGTGCTGCAACCGTTGTGGTGATGGTCGGGTGCGCTTTGCTGGCCTTCGGGATCTTCCGGATCCTGGTGGCTTTCGAACTCAAGAAATTGCACAAACTCCAGTAAATCCCGTTACCCCTTTCCTTTCGCCGGGGGAGGGCAAGCAGGCAGGCGTGTCGGGCAAAGCCCGACACGCCTGCCTGTATTTATTTGCGGCAGGGATATTGTTGAGCAAAAGAGATTCGTATCTTTGGTTCGGCGAAGGCCAGGGTGAAGAAAGGCCGGAGCGAATATTTAAGTGTTATATTATCGGAAATGGAAAAAACAGAGAAGAAAACCGTGTTTATCACCGGCGGATCGACCGGAATAGGGTCGGCCTGCGTGAAGAAATTTATCGATCAGGGATGGAACGTAGGATTTATGGACATCAATGTCCCGGAGGCGGAGAAACTGGTCGCCTCTGTGCAGGCGGGCGATCGTCTGGTGTTCGTCCAGGGGAATACCCGTTGCAGGGAGGATATTCACCGCGCGGTAGAAGCCGTGGTGAAGGCTTTCGGCCGTTTGGACAGCGTGGTAGCCAATGCCGGTGTCCACCGCTGCAATACGCTGCTCGATATTTCGGACGAGGAATTGGACTTGATGATCCAGACCAACATCTATGGCACGGTCAATACCCTGCGGGAGGCTGTCCCGCATATCATTGAAGGTGGTGGAGGTACGGTGGTGATCAACGCTTCGGACCAGTGGTTCGTCGGCAAGCCGAACAGTTTTGCATACGGTTTGACCAAGGGGGCTTTGGGGCAGATTACCCGCAGTTTGTCCATCGATCTGGGACCGAAGAACGTCCGGGTCAATGCCGTTTGCGCCGGGACGATCCGCACCCCGCTGGTGGACAACCTGTTCCGGGATTTTGCCCGGGTGAACCATTGCTCGGTCGAGGATTACTGGCGCGAGGAAAACAATCTGTATGCCCGGGGGGAAGCCGGCCGTCCTGAAGAAGTGGCCGAGGTGGTCTATTTCCTGGCATCGGAGGCTTCGAGTTTTTGCACCGGTGGCCATTATTTGGTGGACGGCGGTTTGGTGGCCCGTTGAGTTTTTCGCCCCCGCAGCGAACAGTTAGCGATACAGCTTTTATTCGCTTATAAGTAAACAAGTTGTTGTGAAAAAACCTCCGGGGGATGCCTCGGAGGTTTTATTTTTGTATAAAAGCAAATTGCGTTGTAAAACATTGTTTTACAACGCAATTGGTGATCGAGGCGGGACTCGAACCCACGACCGGCTGATTAGAAATCAGCTGCTCTATCCAGCTGAGCTACTCGACCTTTCGCTTGCAGGCCGGGTGATGTGCCGGGCGTTTTCTTTTTTTTCGCTACGTCGGGGTAACAGGATTCGAACCTGTGACCTCCTGCTCCCAAAGCAGGCGCGATGACCGGACTACGCTACACCCCGGAACCCTTCTGGCGGTGAGAGGGGGATTCGAACCCCCGGTACGGAAACCCGTACGGCAGTTTAGCAAACTGCTGGTTTCAGCCACTCACCCATCTCACCGGATAATCTCTCAAATGTCCGCCGCAGGGCGGTGTGAGGGCTTGCCTCAAGCGTTTTACGCGTGTGCAAATATAGGCGCATTTTCCCATTTGGCAAAACAAAATGCTCAAAAAATCCCCCGTTTGCGCCTTTGCTTTTGAAAAAATACCCGTTTGTCGTTCCGGTTCTGCGGAGGAGGAAAACCCAGGGGCGGTTGCGTGCAAGCAAAAGGGGCGGAGCCAAAGGCTCCGCCCCTTTTGCTTGCACGCAACCGGACGATTACATCTTGGAGTAGAGTTCGCGCATCCGCTCGGGGGTCATGATCTTCTGCCAGTCCTTGCCCAAGCAGTTCTCCCACAGCGGCACCATGCCCGAGGAGACCTTGATCATGAGGTTCATCTGCTCTTCGGTAGCGTTCTTGCACACTCCGCGCGGAAGGTCGATCTGCCACTTGTCCAGCATCTTGTGGAAGTTGGCCACCCCCTCGGGGTAGATGTCTGCCAGTTGGTTGAAGGCGATGCAGCAGCCTGCGCCGTGGCGCACGCCATAGACGACGGCCAGTCCGTAGCTCAAGGCGTGAGCCGCTCCCACCTGGGAGTAGGCAATGCTCATGCCGCCCATCCAGGAAGCCATCATCAGGTCTTCGTCGCACTGTTCGGTCCAGGTGTCGGTACGCAGGAAGGCGTTCAGGCACATCTCCTGGGCTTTTTCCCCGTAGGCTTTCGAGAAGGCATTCAGGTACGAACCGTTGAGCGACTCCACGCAGTGGATGTAGTTGTCCATCCCGGTGAAGAAGCGCTGGTTTTTTGGCACGTCGTGGATCAGCGACGGATCGAGCAGCACCTGGTCGAAAGGCGTGTAGTCCGAGTTGAGGCCGAGTTTCTTTTCCGGTCCGATGAGCACCGCCGTACGGGATACTTCGGCACCCGTTCCCGAAAGGGTAGGAATGGCCATGTGGAACACTCCCGGCACCTTGATCAGATCCCAGCCCTGGTAGTCGGCCGAGGAACCGGGGTTGGTCATCATCAGGGCTACGGCTTTGGAAATGTCCATCGTCGCACCGCCGCCCACGCCGATCACGCCCGATACTTCACCGAATTTGTTCTTGAGGTAGTCGCGCAGTTCGTCCACCTGCCAGGTGGAAGGCTCGTGGGGATTGACATCCACGAAGACGATCTCGTCGCGCCCCTTGAGCGGGAACCGGGAGGTGAATTCCGTTTTCCCGTTGAAGAAGTTGTCGATGAAGAAGATGAACGGAGCGTCGCCCTTGCGGTGGGGTTCGAGCAGTTCGCTGACCTGATCCAGGCTGCCGCGGCCGAAGCACACGCGCGATACCTGGGGGAAATTTTTGAATTTCATGGTTCTATCGTTTTATGTCTTGTTTTCTTTTTTTCGTGTGAAAAATCACCCGTGCAGTTTCCGGAACAGTGCGCAGGCCGCTTCCAAGTCCTGCGGGGTGTCGACCTCCAGGCTCACGAACGGCGCTTCGACCATCTTGATGCGCAGGCCGTATTCGAGGTAGCGGATGCATTCGATCTTTTCGGCCCGCTCGTTTTGCCGGGGGGCGTTCCTGGCGAAATCCAACAGCGACTGGCGGCGGAAGGCATACACCCCCACATGTTCGTAGTAGCGCGCCCCGGAGTCCTTGTCGCGCAGGTAGGGGATGGGCGAACGGGAGAGGTACATGGCAAAGTTCCGGTGGTCCATCACGACCTTCACGTAATTGGGGTCGGCGATCAGTTCCGGTTGTTTGAGTTCCTGCACCATCGAGGCCAGGTCGATCCGTTGGGCGTCCGGACCGGAGAAGACCTCGATGAGTTTTTCCAGGGGCTCGCGGGTAACGAAGGGTTCGTCGCCCTGGACATTGACCACGATGTCGCAGTCGATGCCTTCGACGGCTTCCGCGATGCGGTCGGAGCCGGTCTCGTGGTGTTTGTGGCTGCGGAGCACCTGTCCGCCGTTGGCTTTGACGGCTTGTTCGATGCCGTCGTGGTCGGTTACTACATATACTTGGTCGAAAAGTCCGGTGGCGACGGCCGCGTCGTAAGTGCGGGCGATGACCGGTTTGCCGCACAGGTCGGCCAGCATTTTGCCCTCGAAGCGCGACGAATCGTACCGCGCCGGGATCATGGCGATGGTTTTCATAAAGTCTTTTTCCTCTTTGCGTAAAAAGCACCCTAAAGGTACGACAAAACTCGGGATCGGATGCAAAAAGGCAGGCGAAAAACGCCTGCCTTTTTTTGTGCTTTTTGGGCTTGTGCTCTGCGGAAGGAAGATTATCTAAAAATCTCTTTCAGGCGGGCAGGCAGCGGATCCGTGTCCGGATCGTATCCGATCTCGATCATCTCGATGCGGCCTTCGGGGTCGATGAGCAGTTTGGTCGGGACGCCTTGCAGGTTGTAGAGCGTGGGAAGCGTCGGGGTGTTCTTGTCCTGCGACAGATCGACGTTGCGCCAGGTGATGCCGTCTTTGGCAATGGCGGCGCGCAGGTTTTCTTCCTTGTCGTTTACGGCCAGGCCGATGACCTCAAAGCCTTTGCCTTTGTACTGGGCGTAGAGTTTTACCAGCGAAGGGTTGCCCTGCCGGCAGGGACCGCACCACGAGCCCCAGAAATCGACCAGCACCCACTGGCCGCGGTAGTCCGAGAGGCTGAAGGTCTTTCCGTCGAGGTCGGTTGCCGTGAAGTCGGGAGCTTCGGCTCCTTCTTGGATGGTCTTCTGGGCTTGGAAGGCGGATTGCTGTTCGGAGAGGTTGCGGCCATAGGCGGTGTTGCGCACCTGCGGGTCGAGCGTTTCGAAAAGCGTGCGGAGGGAGTCGGCTGGCAGAGCAGGTTGCAGGCTGAGGAGCAAGTAGGCCGAGAAGCCTTGCGAAGGGTTGTTCTTGATGTAGTTCAGCGAGGCTTTCAGGTAGTCCTGTTGCAACTCGCCCATGCGTTTCGAGAGATCCATCAGCGTCAGGGTGTCGGAGGCTTGCAGGGCCTGGATGTACTCGGTGCGCAGGCTGTAAAAATCGTCCATCAGGATGCGGATGGAGTCGTAGTCGGGCTGGTCGTACATCCCGCCGGTGGTCTGTACGTGGGTATAGTCGTTGGCCTGCGTGATGAGGCGGATGCGTTCACCGGCACGGTTGACGAAAAGTTCGATGTAAAAAGGCTCTATCAAGGCATCGCGCGAGGCGTATTCCACACCGATGGCCGAGGCTTCGATGAAGGGAGCAGCCAGGCGGACTTTTTGGTTTTCCTCGGTGAGTTGGATCAAGGTGTCGGCCAGGATGTCCTGTCCTTCAACGGTTTTCAAATAGCTGAAACGCAGGGTGTCGCCGATCTTCGAACCTTCGACGGTGGTTTCTACGCCCCAGTTGCCCTTCGGAGGGAAGGACTGGCAGGCGGCGACAAGCAGCAGGGTTGCCGCGAGCGCCAGGAGGGTTTTTGCGTGTTTTTTCATGGGTGGGAAAAATGGCCGAAGCCGTGGTTGTCAGAATGATTTGTTCAGAATGAATGGTGGAATAGGGTTACTGCACGTACGTCTCGCCCAGGGCGTCGATGAGTTTTACAGCTGCCGGGTCGTCCGTTTCGTGGTAGCCTACCGAGATGACCGAGATGTTCCCTTCGGGGTCGATCAGGATCTTGGTGGGGAAACCCGATACGTTGTACTGCGCGGGCAGGTCGTTTCCGCCCTCGTTCAAGGCCAGGTTGACGTGCCGCCAGGTGAGGCCGTCCTCGGCGATGGCTTTTTTCCAGTTGTCCTCCCGGTCGCGTGCCGCCAGTCCGATGATCTCGAAGTCCTTGCCGCCGTATTTCTGGTAAAGTTCCACCAAGGCGGGATTGCCCTTGCGGCACCAGATGCACCACGAGCCCCAGAAGTCCAGCAGCACCCACTTGCCGCGGAAGTCGGACAGGCGGAGGGTCTTTCCGTCGATGTCCGTCAGGGTGAAATCCGGGGCAGGGCGTCCGGGCTGGATGGCCTGGATGACGGCCAGGCGGTCGGCGATGGTCTTCCCGTAGCGGGATTCCTTGACGGCCGGAGCGAAAGCCTCGAACAGCGGGACGATCACCGAGGGGTCTTCACGCAGCATCCCGGAGAGCAGGGCGGCCGAATAGATGCTTTGCGGACGGGCGGCGATGTACTGCCGCTGGAGTTCCTGCATCTGACGGGTCAGCTGGTTCAGTACGCCTACGAGCGAATCGACTTCCACTTTGGAGACATCCGAAGAGTGCGAGAGCCTCTCATAGTCCAGAAACGCAGTGTACATGGCGGCGTTGATGGGCTGGATCTGCTGAAGGATGGGGTCGTCCTGCACGCCGCCTTCGACCGAAGCGGCCGGCAACATCGCTGCCTGCGTGCCCGAGATGCGGATGGTCAGGGGCGAGTCGATAAAGAAGGCATTGCCTGCGACGCCGGCGCGCTGTTCGCCCGGGGCGATGTACGAGAGGGTGAGGGTGAACGGTTCAGTGTATTCCTTTTTGAAGACGACCTTTTCCCCGTCCTTTTTCAAGGTGAGGGTGTCGGAAAAGTTGTCCGTCAGGTCGCTCGAACGGAATACGTATTTCCCGCCTGCCTGGGTGTCCTCGAAGCAGACTTCGACTTTGTAACTCGAGTTGTTTTGTGCCTGGACGTTTCCTGCCAGCAGGGTGGTCAAGGCGATCAACAGGGTTTTGTTCATGTGTTTCTTCTTTTTTGAGGTTCGGGGATCAGAATACGGTGCGCAGGGCGCGGATCATGGCTTCGGTGCGGGCTTTCACCTGGTCGTCGCTCCAGGAGAGGTTGATCGCGGTGGAAATGTTCCGGCTGATGATCGCATCCGACTGGGGGAAGGTCTTGGTGGCGTAGTCCGGCATGCCGTCGAGCACTTCCTGGGGCAGGCGGTACAGGGTGGCGCGCTCCTTGAGGTGGTTCCAACGGCGGATGTAGTGCCAGTTGTTGTTGTAGTAGTGGAATACGCCGCCTACGCCGTTCTCTACCAAAGCGCGGGTGGCTGCTTCGGCCTGTTCGAGCGTCTCGAGCGAGAAGGACAGGAACGTGGCGATGTCGCCTTCCGGATCGAGCACCCGGCGGAAGGACAAGCGGGGGAATTCCGCAGCCAGGGCGTCCTTGATGTATTTCTTGGTCTGTTTCTGGCGGGCGACGATGCTGTCCAGTTTGCGCAGCTGCGCCAAGCCGATGGCCGAAGCCAGTTCGTTCACGCGGTAGTTCATGCCCATGAAGGGGTGGCTTTCCGCTCCGCGGTCGGAGCCTACGTGGTCGTGTCCGTGATCGACGTATCCGTCCGCTTTTTTGGCCAGCAGGTCGTCGTCGGTTACCACGGCGCCGCCTTCGCCCATGGTGATGACTTTGGCGAAGTCGAAGGAGAAGCAGCCCATGCGGCCGAAGGTACCCAAGGCTTTGCCGTGGTAGGTGGCACCGGTAGCCTGGCAGGCATCCTCGATGAGGATCAGGTTGTGTTTGCGGCAGATGGCCATCAGTTCGTCGAGGTGGGCCTGCGCTCCGCACATGTGTACGGGCATCACGGCCTTGGTGCGGGGAGTGATGGCGCGCTCTACGGCCGCCGGGTCGAGGGTGAGGGTGTCGTCGATATCCACCAGGATGGGGATGGCTCCCAGGGCGAGGATGGACTCGAAGGAGGCCACGAAGGTAAAGGTGGGCATGATCACTTCGTCGCCGGCGCCGATCCCGCATACGGCCAGGGCCGTCGATACGGCGGTGGTACCGCTGGGGGTGAGCTGGGCGTGGCGGGTGCCGAGTTTTTCGCACAGGGCTTTTTCCATCTCGAGGGTCTTGTTGACTCCTCCGCGCTGGTTCTCAAATCCGTAACGCATCAGGATGCCGGTTTCCATCACATCCATTACTTCCTTTTTTTCCGATTGGTCGAAAGCTTCGTATCCGGGCATTTTATTTCAGTTTTTTTGGTTATTTTTTCCGTACTTGCAATTCGTGCAAAGTTAATCAATCCCGGCGGGATATTCTCGTACCGGGGTGTTGTTTTTCTCTTAACGAAGGGTTAAATAGGAACGGGAGAGAAAACTTCCCGAAAAAAGCAGGGCAGGGGTGTAACCTTTTGCCCAAGGGAGGCGTCTAATGGGGTAGAAACGAACATTAAAACGCACGAGAAATGAAACTGGAACAAAAACGGAACTTCGAGGCACTTTTCGGGGATACCTTCGGATTCGTAGGGGAAACGGCCCGGCATTTTTTCCCGACGATGCTGCGCGTGAACTTCCTGTACCTGTTGGGGATGGTGGCAACGGCCTATATTGCCTTTTCGAGCGGGTATGCCGACGTCGATTTTCTGTTCAAGGAGCACGGGACGATCGGTTGGATGGGTTGGAGCGATCTGGGTATGGGGATAAACTGGCATCCGGGCTTTGCCTGGTGGGAGACGGCATTGATGGTGCTCTGCGGGTTGTTGCTGCTGGTGGGGGCGGCGGTCTTCGCGGCCTACACCCCGGCCTACATGATCCTGTACCGGGATGAGGGGCGAGTACCGGAGTTTTCCCGGATCGTCGCTTTCCTCTGGGCGCGTGCCGGGCGGCTGGTGATCTATTTCCTGGCCATGCTGCTTTTGTTGATCCCGGTAGTGGTGGTGTGCATCCCGGTGATGATCCTGCTGGTGCTTTCGGTGGTGGGGATCGCGGTCATCCCATTCATATTGCTGGCGATCCTGATGCTGTCGATGCTCGTCCTCTATGCTTATCTCGACCAGGAGCGTCCGGACTTTTTCGGGGCGATCGACCTGGCCTGGAAAGCACTCCGGAGTCCGTTCTGGCAAAATATCCTCTCCAACGGGCTGCTGTACATTGTAACGGCGTTTTTGGGGATCCTGCCCGGGATGTTCACTTCGCTGGTGGGGGACGGTGCTCTCTCGGCCGGGGGTGTGTACCTGGGCATCGCAGCGGTATTGGCGGCGCTGGTGTTGCACTTTGCCATCTCGGCGCTTTACAGCGTGAACGTCGGGATGATTTATTTTTCGTCGAAGGCAAAAAACGAAGAGAATTTTTATTCGATGTAACATTTTTGAGGGGTATGTTTTGAAAAACGGATAAAAATTTGGGCACACCCCCTATTTTTTAGGGGGTGTGTTTGGATTTTTCTATATGTGTTGTATATCTTTGCCTCGACGAAACAAAACATACGACCTTGTAAGTTATGGCAGAATTCAGAATCAATGCGGTCCGGGAGTGCGAAAGCCACCGGCCGGTAGCTCCGGAAATCGAATCGAGACGTTATTCGGAGATCTTCGGGAAGAATGTGTTCAACGAAGATGCCATGCGCCAGTATTTGTCCAAAGATGCTTTCAAGGCAGTCATGGCTGCCATCGAGAGCGGTGCGCGCATCAACCGGGAGAACGCCAAGCAGGTGGCTTCGGGCATGAAGCAATGGGCCATCGACCACGGCGCAACGCACTATTCGCATTGGTTCCAGCCGCTCTCCGGGGCTTCGGCCGAAAAGCACGATGCGTTTTTCGAACCGATTGCCGGCGGACGGGCGATGGAGCGTTTCGACGGGGCACAGCTTATCCAGCAGGAACCCGACGCATCGTCCTTCCCCAACGGAGGGCTGCGCAATACCTTCGAGGCACGCGGATATACGGCTTGGGACCCGACCTCCCCGGCTTTTGTCATCGGGACGACCTTGTGCATCCCGACGGTGTTCGTGGCCTATACGGGCGAGGCGCTGGACAACAAGACGCCGCTGCTGCGTTCGATCTCGGCGGTGGATGCGGCTGCCACGGCAGTTTGCCAGTATTTCGACAAGAATGTTACCAAGGTTATTTCGACCCTGGGCGCCGAGCAGGAATATTTTCTGGTCGATGCGGCGCTGTATCATGCGCGTCCCGATCTGGTATTGACCGGACGTACGCTTTTCGGACAGGAGCCGGCCAAAGGGCAGCAGATGGAGGACCACTATTTCGGCGCAATCCCTTCCCGGGTGCTGGAGTACCTGCGCGACCTGGAACAGGAGTGCATGAAACTGGGTATCCCGGTGAAAACGCGGCACAATGAGGTGGCGCTCAACCAATTCGAGATCGCTCCTATCTACGAGGAGGCCAACATAGCGGTCGATCACAACATGATGCTGATGGAGGCGATGCAGCGGGTGAGCGAAAAGCACAATTTCAAGGTCCTGTTCCATGAAAAGCCTTTCGAGGGGCTCAACGGTTCGGGGAAACACAACAACTGGTCGCTGGCTACCGATACGGGGGTCAATCTGCTTTCGCCCGGCAAGACGCCCAAGAGCAACCTGCAGTTCCTCACCTTCTTTGTCAATGCGATCAAGGCGGTACACGACCATGCGGACCTGCTGCGGGCCTGCATTGCTTCGGCTTCCAACGACCATCGCCTGGGAGCGAACGAAGCGCCGCCGGCCATCATCTCGATCTTCATCGGCTCGCAGCTTTCGGCGGTGTTGGCCGAGTTGGAACAGGTGTCCTCCGGAAAACTTTCGCCCGAGGAAAAGACCGAACTCAAACTGAACGTGGTGGGCAAGATTCCCGAAATCCTGCTGGACAATACCGACCGCAACCGTACTTCGCCCTTTGCCTTCACGGGCAACAAGTTCGAGTTCCGCGCGCCGGGTTCATCCATCAACTGCGCGATGCCGATGACGGTGATGAATACCATCATGGCTTCGCAGCTCAAGAAGTTCAAGGCCGAGGTGGATGCGATGATCGAGAAGGGCATCAAGAAGGACGATGCGATCTTCAACGTGTTGCGCGACTACATCAAGGCTTCGTCCCGTATCCTCTTCGAGGGCGACGGATATTCCGACGATTGGGTCCGCGAGGCCGAGAAACGGGGCTTGTCCAACCTCAAGACTACCCCCGAGGCGCTCGACGTGCTGGTGAGCGAGGAGACCGAGCGTTTGTTTGCCTCCACGGGTGTGATGAAAAAGTCCGAGGTGGAGGCCCGTTACGAGATCGAACTCGAGAAATACCAGAAGACGATCCAGATCGAGGCCCGCGTGATGGGCGATATTGCCCGCAACCATATCATTCCGACGGCCATCGCTTACCAGAACCGTCTGTTGGAAAACGTGCGGGGTATGCGCGAGGTCTTCGGCGAGGAATACATGGAGCATGCCCATTCGCAGGTGGAACTCATCAAGACGATCTCCGACCATATCGTGATCATCAAGGAACTGGTGGACGAGATGATCGACGAGCGGCGGCGGATCAACAAGATCGCCGATGTGCGTACCAAGGCGCGAGAATATGCGGTCAATGTCAAGGAAAAGTACTTCGACAAGCTGCGTTACCACTGCGACAAACTCGAGATCCATATCGACGACGAGGTTTGGCCGCTGGTGAAATACCGTGAACTACTTTTTGCTCACTGAGCATCGTTTTATGAACGTGTGTGTTTTATTTTAAGCGCGAAACCCCGGCCGCATGGCCGGGGTTCTTTTTTCTTGTCTTGGCGGGATCGTAACGGTGCGTTGAGGCGGGCAGGCGGGCGGCCTTCGGCCGCCCGCCTGCCCGCCTCAACGCACCCGATGGGGAAGACGAAAAACGTCAGAGGATAAACGACACCTCGCGGAAAGCGTAGCAGGAGACGCTTCCGTCGGGACGCTCTATCTGCAAGCGGCCCATGTCGTCGCAACCCCGGATGATGCCCGTGAAACGTCCATTGGCGTCCTGGTAGTCGGCCTCGAGGTCCTTGCGCCACATGTGGGCCAGGTATTCCTGTTTGATCTCCTCGCGGAGCCCTTGCTTCAACAGGGTGTAGTACTTGTAGAGGTTGCGCATCGTTTCGTCCAGTAGTTGAGCCAGATCGGTTTCTTCGCCCGTCTCATTGCGGATGGAAGTCGGGTTGGGAATCCAGCTCTCGAATTCCTCCTGGTTGACGTTCAGTCCGATGCCGGCCACGCAGCGGGTGATGCGTCCGCCCTTGATGGAACTCTCGATCAGGATGCCGCAAATCTTGTCCTCTCCCACGTAGATATCGTTGGGCCACTTTACCTGCACTCCGTCGGTGTATTTTTCAACCGTGTCGCGGATGCCCAGCGAAACGCACATGTTGAGGAAGAAGTGTTCCCGTGCGTCCAGGTCGGGAAGAAACAGTGTGCTGAAAGTCAAGTTTTTCCCTCCCTGGCTGCTCCACCGGTTGGTGCCCTGTCCCCGTCCGGAGGTCTGTTCGTCGGTCAGCACGACGGTAAACTCCTCGAGCGGTTCGCCCGAGGCCAGCAGGTTGATCAGATGGGTATTGGTCGAGGCCAGCATCGGATGCTGCAAGACCTTGTATTGCAAGTCGCTATCCATTCTCATAATGTTTTGTGAAGATGACGCCTGTAACGCTTTTTTTCATTACATTTGCCAACCGTCAAAACTAATCAATTTGCATGACAAAAAAAACAGTATCCACCGACACTTTGCTTTCCGCTATCCTGCATGAACTCTCCCAGATCAAGGCGCGCGATATCGTCCTGATGGATCTGCGCGGGATCGAATCGGCCGTGTGCAGCTATTTCGTGGTATGTACCGGCAATTCCTCCACGCACGTGCATTCCATCGCCGGACAGGTCGAAAAGCAGGTGTCCCGTACTACGGGCGAACGCCCCTGGCATGTGGAGGGCGCCGACAATGCCCAGTGGGTGCTGATGGACTATGCGGACATCGTGGTACACGTCTTCCAGGAGGCTACCCGCCAGTTCTACGACCTGGAATCCCTCTGGGGCGACGCCAAGGTTACCCGGATCGAAGAGCAGGCCTGACAGCCTTCTTCCCGCCCTTTTTCTTTTCGCTTTTTTCTCAACCTGAACCCGGAAAAAAACAAACATGGAACAAAAAAAACCGACCGGCAATATTTCTCCCGCAGGGCGCTCCCCGCTGGGATTCTGGTGGATTTCGGCCCTGATCATCGTAGTGATCTTCGGGATCGAATATTTTTACAGCGACCAGTCCCGTCCCAAGGACATCACGTGGAACGAATTTTTCGACACGGTGCTTCCCTCGGGCGAGGTGAAGGAGGTGGTGATCTACAACAAGGAAGTCGCCAACATCTACCTGACTGCCGAGGCGCTGAAATCCGACAAGTACAAGGATCTGCCCAAGGCTTACGGGAAGGGCGCCCCTGCCGGCCCGCAGTTCGTGGTGCGGTTCGTCGATGCGGCCAATTTCGAGAAAACCTTCAATGAGGTATCCAATGCCAACGGGCTCAACATCCCGCTGCGGATGGAAAAACCCAATACGCTCTGGGGCGACCTGCTCTCGTGGCTTCCGATGATTCTGATGATCGTGTTCTTCGTCTGGATGTTCCGCCGTATGGCCGGAGGTGGCGGAGGCGGCGGCAACCAGATCTTCAACATCGGCAAGAGCAAAGCCCGGGTGTTCGACGAGAACGACCGGATCCGGGTTACCTTCGAGAATGTAGCCGGACTGGAAGGGGCCAAGGAAGAATTGCAGGAGATCGTCAATTTCCTGCGCGAACCCTCCAAGTACACCCGCCTGGGGGGAAAGATCCCCAAAGGCGCGCTGCTGGTAGGCCCTCCCGGGACGGGTAAGACCCTTCTGGCCAAGGCGATCGCCGGGGAAGCGGGCGTGCCGTTCTTCTCCCTTTCGGGTTCGGACTTCGTCGAGATGTTCGTCGGGGTGGGGGCTTCCCGCGTGCGCGATCTGTTCAAGCAGGCCAAGGAAAAGTCGCCGTCCATCATTTTCATCGACGAGATCGACGCCATCGGGCGTGCCCGTGGCAAGAATGCGGTAACCGGCTCGAACGACGAGCGGGAAAATACCCTCAACCAACTCCTCACCGAGATGGACGGCTTCCAGACCGATACCAACGTCATCGTGCTGGCCGCCACCAACCGCGCCGACATCCTGGACAAGGCGCTCTTGCGCGCCGGGCGTTTCGACCGTCAGATCTACGTCGACCTGCCGGATTTGAACGAGCGTGAGGAGATCTTCAAGGTCCACCTCAAACCGCTCAAACTGGCTCCCGGGCTGGATATCAAGTTCCTGGCACGGCAGACGCCGGGATTTTCCGGAGCGGACATCGCCAACGTATGCAACGAAGCCGCGCTGATCGCCGCCCGCCGCAACAAGGATGCCGTCGATCGCGAGGACTTCCTTTCGGCCGTGGACCGTATCATCGGCGGGTTGGAGAAACGCTCGCGGATTATCTCGCCGGAGGAAAAGCGCGCCATTGCCTTCCACGAGGCGGGACACGCGACGGTAAGTTGGCTCACCCGCTATGCCGCGCCGCTGGTCAAGGTTACCATCGTGCCGCGCGGACAGTCCCTCGGGGCGGCTTGGTATCTGCCCGAGGAACGGCAGCTGACTACCGCCGACCAGATCAAGGACGAGATGTGTGCGACCCTCGGCGGGCGGGCTTCCGAACAGATCGTCTTCGGGAAAATATCCACCGGTGCGCTGTCCGACCTAGAAAAGGTCAGCCGTCAAGCTACGGCGATGGTCACCGTCTATGGGCTGAACGAAAAGATAGGCAACATCACCTATTACGACTCCACTGGCCAGCGCGACTACGGATTTACCAAACCGTACAGCGAAAAGACGGCGCAGATCATCGACGAGGAAATCTCGAAGATCGTCGAGGAGCAGTACCAGCGCGCCCTGAAGATCCTTTCCGACAACCGCGACAAGCTGACCCGCCTGGCGGAAATGCTCCTGGAGCGGGAGGTGATCTTCAAGGAAGACCTTATCGAAATCTTCGGCCCGCGCCCCTTCCCGGACGTGGAGGACGGTCAGACATCCGCTCCCGGACAGGAAACAGCCTCGTCCGCTCCCCAGGCAGGCGAAGCGGAGGAAACGGGCGACGGGGAAACTCCTTCGGCTTCCGATGCACCGGACTCTCAGGCCGACCGCCCGGCGGAGGGTTCCTCGTCGGCTTCCCCTTCAGCGCCTTCGGGCGGGCAGCCTTCGTAAGGAGCAGGAACCGGCCGGGTAGAAGGGCAGAGAGGGGCGAGATATTATCCTGTTTATCGCTTCTTTCTGCTGGCCGCTTCATCGGAAGAGAAAATCAAAAATCGTGGGACCGGGGCATTCGCCCCGGTCCCACGATTTTTTGAACAGGACGGCGGGGCCCTTTTGCCACGTGCGGTGGTAAAAACTTGTACATTTCCTTTATCGCTGCGCGCCAAGGGAATCATGGCTTGCTCAAAGCGGGAGGGTCCGGCATCGCCTTTCCAAAACTTCGTTTTCCCCTACGGTTTTGCGCTCGGCTTTCACTGTCTTTCCATAAGACAGGATGCGCTTCGGCCTGGTCAAATGCGAAAACGTTGTTTTCGATTTGTCGCTGCGCTCGGCTTTTCCTATCTTTGCATGTTGCGAAGAACACTTGACGCTTTGGACGCTCCGAAAAAGGATATCAAACAAATCAAACAAAAATTCGTGGCAGCTTCCCTGCCCGTGAGAACGGCTGTAGGGGCGGTTTATGTGGCCCTGCTGGTCGGATGTACCGTGGGAGGAGCTACTCCGTATTTCGTGTTCATGGCTTTGGCTTCGGGGGTGTGCATCGCCGAGTTTATCCGTTTGCTCTCCCTGCGCAGCAGAAGCCTTCAGGTGTCGCTGGTCGTGATCCATGTGTTGCTGCTGCTTTCGGTGGCTTTCTCGACGGAATATTTGCCCCTCCGGGGATTCGAGGCGCGGTGGGACGTACTGCTGCTTCCGCTGCTGTTTTTGCTGTTCCTGGTGGAACTCTTGCGGGCCAAGGACAATGCGGTGGCCGATCTGGGACGGGCGTTTCTGATCTTCGTTTACATCACGATGCCCTTCGTGCTGGCGCTGCTGATCCCTTACTCCGGAGCAGTGCCGATGTACGACTACCGTTTGCCGCTCGGGTTGTTTATCCTCACCTGGGTGTGCGATACCTTTGCCTACCTGTGCGGCATCTCGATGGGGCGGCACAAGCTGATGGAGCGCGTTTCGCCGAAGAAGACCCTCGAAGGGTTCGTGGGCGGGGTGGTGTTTACCCTGGCGGGGGGATACGTGCTTTCCCGGGTGTTCCCCCAGGCCTTGACTTTGACTCAGTGGATGGTTGTAGCAACGATCGTCTGCGTGATGGGCGTGGTGGGCGATTTGGTCGAGTCCATGTTCAAACGCATGGCCGGGGTGAAGGATTCGGGACGCATCATGCCGGGACACGGCGGGATGCTGGACCGTCTGGACAGTTTTATCATGAGCGTGCCGTTTGTGTACGCGTTCCTTTATTTGTCGTAACGTCATGCGCCTGAAGATCCACAAGGAAGGAAAAAAGATCCTGCTCACGCTCTTTGCCGTGATGGTGCTGATCAATGTCATCGCATTCCAGTACGTGGATTCCCAGGTGGTTTTCGGTTTGCTGCTGGGCGTAACTTCGGTAGCGTATGTGCTTATCTCTACGTTTTTCCGCAATCCGCGCCGCTATGCCGTGCAGCCGAAAGACACCCAGGTGTTTTCCGGAGTGGACGGTAAAGTGGTGGTGATCGAGGCGGTAACCGAACCCGAGTATTTCCACGCTCCCATGCGGCAGATCTCGGTGTTCATGTCCCCGGCCAATGTACACGTAACGCGCTATCCCGTCAGTGGGGTGGTGGAATACTCGCAGTACCATCCCGGCAAGAAACGCGTAGCCTGGAGTCCGAAATCTTCTTTGGAAAACGAACGGACGACCGTCGTGATCCGCAATGCCACCCTCGGCCGGATCCTTTACCGGCAAGTGGCGGGGGCAATGGCGCGCCGGATCGTCAATTATGCCACCGTCGGGCAGCATGTAGGGCGCGGGGCCGACTCGGGCTTTATCAAGTTCGGTTCACGGCTCGATGTGTTCGTCCCCCTGGATTTCAAGGTGTGCGTGTCGTTGGGGGAAAAGGTGCGCGGTGGCGAAACCGTTCTGGCCGAGATCGTAGAAAAAGAGGAGGGAAAAGAAGAAGAATAACCCTCCCGAGCCCTTTTGAGAGCAGGGTAGGATCAGCAGAGGGTTTTTAGGCCGTTTTCCCCTTTGAAAGCAGGCAGCGAGCCTTCCAACCATTTCTCAATAAGACAATCAAAACTTTCCGCGTTTTGCGGGGAGACAGGATGGTTTTGTGCTACGGGGCTGGAGAGCCTTGCCGCCGGATAATTTTGAGAGAAATGTAGAATGGCTTTTGTACAGCGTTAAAATACGATCTCTCCTCCATAGGTTGAGTCCTTCCTAAAACTTCGTTTTCCCCCACGTCCGCTGCGCCGCCCGGGGCGGCTTTGGCGTTGCCCGCGACAGAAGGCTCCCGGTATCGGCTTTCCCGAATTTTTGTGAATAGAAGGAACGCCTCTCCAGGAGCTATCCTTCCATAAAGTTTTGTCAGGGGATGTCGATGTACTTGTGCGTTTGCAGGGAAAGTCCCCAGCGGGGATGCCGTTTGATGTAGGCTACCAGCAGGGGAAGTACTTCGTCCCGCCGGCTCCATTCGGGCTGGAGCAAGAGGTGGCAGCTCTCCTTGGTATGCGTGGCGTAGTGTTCGGCCCGCTCCAGGTCTTCCCGGGTACAGATGACGGTTTTCAGTTCGTCGGCCTGGTGCAGCACCGAATCCAGCGGTGGCAAGGCCGTTTTGGGGGATACACAGATCCAGTCCCACTGCCCGGAAAGTTCCCGGGTGGCGGAAGTCTCCAGGTGGGTGCGCAGTCCGCGGCGGTGCAGGGCGCGGGTAAGGCCCTCCAAGGGGTACAGCAGCGGTTCGCCGCCGGTGATCACGGCCAGGCGGGCTTGGACGGGGATTTCCTCCAGGATCGTTTCGAGGGGGCGGTATTGCTCGGGACGGATGGTCCAGCTCTCCTTCACGTCGCACCAGGGGCAATGCACCGGACAGCCGGACAAGCGGATAAAGTAGGCGGCACGGCCGCTGAAGCACCCTTCGCCTTGCAGGGTGTAGAACTGTTCCATCACCGGCAGGAGGTCGCCGGTGGGGTGTGAGGCTGGGGTTGTGGAGGTTTTTTGGTCGGGCATCGTTGTCGGGGGTTAAAAAAGCCCTTCGTTCCCGGGAAGGAAGGAAAGGCTTGTTCTTGTTTTCTCCCGGAAAAGGGAAAAGGACGTCGGTTCGTTTACTTCATGTTGGTAAAGACGTACTGCACATCGTCGTCCTCTTCGAGTTTTTCGAGGACGGTCTCCACTTCGGCCTTTTCTTCGTCCGAGAGTTCCTTCAGGTCCATCGGTACGCGTTCGAAGCCGGTGGTAACGACATTCAGGCCGCGTTCTTCCACAGCAGCGGTCAAGGCTCCGAAATCGGCGAATGCTCCGTAGATCATCACTTCGTCGCCGTCGGCAAACACTTCTTCGGCGCCGTAGTCGATCAGTTCGAGCTCCAGTTCATCGATGTCCATTTCCGGTTTTTCGATCTTGATGAAGCACTTGCGCTCGAACATGAAGTCCACCGAACCCTGCGTGCCGAGCGAACCGCCGTATTTGTTGAAAATGCTGCGGATGTTGGCCACGGTGCGTACATGGTTGTCGGTAGCGGTCTCGATCAGTACGGCGATGCCGTGCGGGGCGTATCCTTCGTAGATGACTTCCTTGTAGTCGGCTTGCTCCTTGCTGGTGGCTTTCTTGATGGCGCGTTCGATGTTGTCCTTGGGCATGTTGGCCGCTTTGGCATTCTGGATGGCCATGCGAAGGCGCAGGTTGTTGCGGGGGTTGTCCCCGGCTTCCTTGACGGCCATCGTGATTTCCTTGCCGATGCGGGTGAAAGTTTTGCTCATGTTGGCCCAGCGTTTGAGCTTGGTCGCTTTGCGGTATTCGAATGCTCTACCCATGGTGGTATGTTTTGTCTAATAATTACGTTTATAAATAACGGTTGCAAAGATAGTGAAAGCCGAGAGCAGAGACAAACGAAAACGAAGTTTTCGCTTTGGATATGCCGAGGCGCATCCTGTCTTATGGAAAGATAGTGAAAGCCGAGCGCAGCGGCAAACGAAAACGAAGTTTTCGCTTTGGATATGCCGAGGCGCCTCCTGTCTTATGAAAAGATAGTGAAAGCCGAGCGCAGAGACAAACGAAAACAACGTTTTCGCATTTGACCAGGCCGAGGCGCCTCCTGTCTTATGAAAAGATAGTGAAAGCCGAGCGCAGCGGCAAACGAAAACAACGTTTTCGCATTTGACCAGGCCGAGGCGCCTCCTGTCTTATGAAAAGAATTCCTGCTTTGTTTTGTTTGGGGTTTGGAAGACAGGAATACGGAGCGTTGAAAAGGAGGAATTCCGACGGTTTTTCCTCGCAGAAGAGCGGGGAAGAAGAGAAAGAAAGCACCGCTTTTTTTCAGCCAGGAAAAAATAGGGGGTCAAAAAATTTTTATGTTTTCCGAGGAAAAAAATCGCTTTATTTGCGGATATTTTAGCGGGGGGGATCGGGTGGCGGTTCGGGGAAAAAACAAGGTGTTTGTTGTGGGGTGTTGTGGGGACGATTTTAACACTTCAAGGTTAAATAGAATTAACTAAAATGAGAATTCCTTTTATAAGAGCTTGCGTCTCATTGTGTTGGTGAAAAACTCGGGAAATTCATAGACAAAAAAAACTTGTCGGTCAAGGGAACATCGGTTTTTTTTTCCCTTTTTTTCGTCCACTTTTGTCTTACCCGAACAGGGAAAAAGGAACACTTTTCGGATAGTATTTTTACCATCCTGATTTATCAACGTTTAACAAATGAAAAGGGAAACAGCTGCCTCTCTTTGGAGCGCTTGTCTGGCGGAAATCGAAGGGAAGGTTTCGCAGAAGGAATATGCTACGTGGTTCTCGCCTACGCGGGGACTGTCGATGGACGGGAAGACGTTGACCGTAGAGATCCCCGACCGGATCTTCTACCAGTGGATCGAACAGAACTACGCCGATCAGTTGCGGCAGGCTTTGGACACGGTGCTGGGAAGCGATGCCCGCCTGCGGTACAGCTTGCCCAACGTCGAGAAACACCCGGCGGCATCGGGCGCGGAGGCTGCCGTTCAGCCGGTGCGCTTTTCCACGCAGCTCAACGGGTCCTATACGTTTGAAAATCTGGTGGAGGGAAAGTCCAACCAGTTGGCCGTCAGTGCGGCGCGGACGATTGCCGCGCGCCCGGGCAAGACGGCTTTCAACCCCATCCTGATCTATGGAGGGGTAGGCCTGGGGAAAACCCATTTGGCGCAGGCCATCGGAAACGCCGTGGTGCAATCCGACCCTTCGATGAAGGTGCTTTACGTCCCTTCCGAAAAGTTTATCCAGCAGTACGTCGATTCGTTCCGGCAGGACAAACGCAATGACTTCATCAACTTCTACCAAAGCGTGGATGTGCTCATCGTGGACGACGTGCAGTTCTTTAGCGGGAAAGCCGGTTCGCAGGAGGTCTTTTTCCATATCTTCAACCACCTGCATCAGAGCGGACGGCAGATCATCCTCACGGCCGACAAATCGCCGGTGGACATGCGCGACATGGAGGAACGCTTGCTCTCCCGTTTCAAGTGGGGCTTGCAGGCCGAACTGACCGTGCCCGACTACGAACACCGCTTGCGGATCCTGGAGGCCAAACTTCGCCGCGACAACATCCGGATCGACCAGGATGTGGTATGTTACATCGCCCGGATGGTCAATACCAATGTCCGCGAGCTGGAAGGGGTGGTCAATTCCCTTTTGGCGCAGGCCGTACTGGTACACCGGGAGATCACGATGGACCTGGCGGTGGCTTTGGTGGGGCAGTTTATCCGCTCCTCGAAGAAGGAGATCACCCTCGACTACATAAAGACGGTCGTTTGCCAGGCAATGAACGTGGACATCTCTTCGCTCGAATCCAAGAGCCGCAAACGAGATATCGTTCAGGCCCGGCAGGTGGCGATGTATTTTGCCAAGTCGCTCACCAAAAACTATTCCTTGCAGCACATCGGAGCCCATATCGCCGGGCGCGACCATTCCACCGTGCTCCACTCGTGCAAGGCTGTGGCCAATCTGATGGATACCGACCGCAAGTTCCGCTCGATGGTGGACGAGATCCGTACCAAGATCCTGGGGTGCGCTTGATCCTTCCCCGGAAGGGGGGGGGAGACCAGGCCGCCTTCTGTGGGAGAGAGGCGGGCGTGCAGACGGACAGACGAAAAAGTACCGCAGATACTTGTTCAAGGCGGGCAAGCGGAGCGGGCAAGCAAAAGGGCGGAGCCATAGGCTCCGCCCTTTTGCTTGCCCGCTCCGCTTGGGGAGAAGGAGTGTTTTGTTTATTTGGTCATTTTGGCCGCATCCTCGACGAATTTCTTCAATCCGTTTTCGGTCAAGGGGTGCACGAGCATTCCCTTGATGGCCGACAGGGGTGCCGTAACCACATCGGCCCCCAACAGGGCGCATCCGGTGATGTGCTTTACGTGCCGGATGGAGGCCGCCAGGATGCGGGTTTCGATGGCGTAATTGTCGAATATCTGGCGGATCTGCCGGATGAGTTCCAGCCCGTCGGAGTCGATGTCGTCCAGCCGTCCCAGGAACGGAGAAACGTAGCTGGCTCCGGCTTTGGCGGCCAGGAGCGCTTGAGCGGCCGAGAAGACGAGCGTACAGTTGGTCTGGATGCCTTCGTCGTGGAAGGTCTTGATGGCGCGCAGTCCGTCTTCGGTGATGGGCACCTTGACCACGATCTGGGGGTCGAGCCCGGCCAGTTCGCGGCCTTCGGATACCATGTGGGAATAGTCGGTGGCCAGCACTTCGGCGCTGATAGCCCCTCCGGGGACCAGACGGCAGATCTTCCGGTAGTGTTCCAGGATGTTTTCGTGTCCGGTGATGCCTTCCTTGGCCATCAGGGAAGGGTTGGTCGTTACTCCGTCGAGGATGCCCATGGCCTGAGCCTGGGCGATTTGCTCGAGATTGGCCGTGTCGATAAAGAATTTCATAAGGCGGAATGGTATTTCGGTTCTGTTTATTCAGCTTATTCGGTGTATTCGAGGGTTACCAGGATGGGGCAGTGGTCCGAAAGCGGGACATCGACCAGACGCTGGTATTCGACGACTTTCCAGGTGCCGCGTCCCCGTACGAAGATATAGTCGATCTTCTTTTTCGGGTCGGTTTCCGGATAGGTGAGCTGGTCGTCGCAGACCTGCTGCCAGTGGGCTTTCATGTGGGCAATGGCTTTGGAATCGGGGGTGGCGTTGAAATCGCCGCAGACGATCGAAGGGGTGTCGTCGCCCGAGAGCCAGCGGGTGAGCGCCGTGGTCTGTGCCAGGCGGATGGAGTCGGAGGGCAGGTCGAGGTGCGTCGAGGTAAAGCGCATCGTGAGCCCCTCCGCCACTTGGACTTCTGCCGTAACGGCCCGGCGCGGTTCGTACGAGCCTTCCGGCTGGGGCAGCGCGAAGGCTTTTACGCCTTCGATGGGGAAGCGGGTCATCAGGCCGATGCCGTACTGTCCATCCGAAAAGGCCATTGCAGCGGCATAGACCGGGTGCATGCCCGTCATCCGGGCTACCTCGCCCAGAAAGTCGGGTTTTTCCTTGAATCGTTTGGTCATGTAGTCCACTTCCTGAAAGGCGACCAGGTCGGGCTGGTATTTTTGGATGAATTCGGCATATTTTTCAGTGGGAAAACGTTTGGCACCTTGAATGTTGTAGCTCAATACGGTGATGCGTACCGGTTCGCCGGCCTGTGCAGCCAGCGGACAGAGCAGCAGGGCGGCCAGGGAAAGAAGGAGGAATCGTTTCATGTTTTTTTGTTTTTATGTTTTTTGTTGTGTGGATCTCGTAGGGAAAGTCAAGGCCGGTTTTCGGGGGTGTCGTTCTTTTTCCTCCGCTCGCGGGCGCGGCCGAGCAGGTATCCCAAGGCGAAGGGAATGCTGAACAGCACGACCAGGGCGGCGGTGAGATAAAACAGCATCCGTCCCAGCAGGGAGGGCAAGGCTTCCATGGCGGTATTGACCGCATGGACGGCCAGCGAATCGGTCTGTGCCATCAGGCGTACCCGCTGGCTGTCGATAAAGTCCTGGAGTTCGGTGCGCTGCTGCCCCAGATCGGCGAATGCGAGGTCGATCGAGGCGTTGAGACTCTCCAGGATTTTGGTTACTTGTTCGTTCAGGTCGTCCAGGGCGGCATCGGCGATCTGCGGGGTGTGTTCCAGCACGACGACTACCCGGTCGAACTGTCGGTAGAGGCTGTCCATGCGGTTGCGGGTTTCCTCTCGGGTCTGGCCAGTGTTCAGCCAGGTGCCGAGCATCTCTTTGTTCCACGAGAGTTCGTTGCCCCATTGCGAGGAGTAGCCGCTTATCTTTTCGCTCATGTCGGCAATGGATTGGGCTACGCTGCCCGTACTGTGCAGGTAAGTGGAGTCCGATGCACCGATGTAGTTGATCCAGCGCAGGGTCATGTCCTGGGAGGTAGGCGGTACCGAAGGGTCGGTATTTTGGCTCACGAAGGCCTGCATTTGGGCGTACCGTTCCTTGCTCAGGATTTTGGAGGCGATCGAGACGATCTGGCTGTCGAGCGAGGCAGCGCATTGGCGGGCCAGGGGGGAATATTCGGCGAACAGGAGGCTGTCCGGGGCGTCCTTCATGTACAGGTTCATCGAACTGCACAGCAGCCAGGTGTTCAGCAGCGAGATTTCCGGGATGTTCCCGAAAGCGGCCTGCGCGCAGATGGAGGTCGAGCGGAGTTTCCACTCGATGGCGCGTAGTTTGAGCTTCAGGCTGTCGGTGGACTGGTAGATGCTGTCGGCGGTGCTGATCACCGAGAGGGAGAAGTCCTTGTAAAATGCCCGCACGGTGAGCCGGGTGTTGATCTGCTCCCGGGTGAGGGGCGTGTCGCCCGTGTCGAGGGAAAATTTGAGCAGCGAACATCCGTTTAACAACAGGCAGGCTGCAAGCAGGATCAGGTAGCGTTTCATGGAAAGGCTTGCGATAGTTCCTCACAAATCTAATGAAATCCTCGGGGATGGCGAAAATTTCCCGGGGAAAAACCTGCGGGAAAATCGCGCGGAAAGGTTTTCCCCCCAAGGGAGGGAAATGGTTGTTATTCAGGCGTGCGGGCAAGCGAAAGGCCGGAGGCTTTGCCTCCGGCCTTTCGCTTGCCCGCACGCAGAGAGCATGGAGCGCGTTTCTATTCGAGCGACAGGACGATCGCCTGCCCCGGAGCCATCTCGTAGGACAGCCAGTCGGAAGTAAACGTATGGATGAATCCTGTGATCATGTCGGCCGCTTTCCGGTCGCCGGCATAGGGGACGTGCAGGTAAAATTTCCGGGAGGAAGCCTCGTCGGTATTCAGCAGGACGACGATCTGCCGGTGCGGAGCCTCGGGACGGAAGCGTCGGTAAGCCTTGACCGACCCCTCGGGCGATTCGACATACGGCAAGTCGAGCGTCCCGGAGGAAGTATCGCTTACCAGGTCCAGGTGTACTTTGCGTAGGTCGTTCAGCCGGGCGATCACCCTGCTCAAAGGGTCCCGGGAGAGCCAGTTGAGCGCCCCGAGGTAAAAGAGCGGAAGTCTTTCCCGGGCGTAAAACTCCGTCTGGTCTTTGGTAAAGCCCAGTCCGGTATTGACCGGGAAGGTTTCCAGCAGTTCGAATCCCGAATGGATCATCGGAAGGACGGACGGAAGGAAACAGAATACCGCATATCCGGCCAAGGAAAAACGGGCGCCGCCGCGCGCGGCCGCGCGCGGCGTGTTGTGGGTCTCCAAAGTGCCGAACACTGCTTCGGGGCGATCCTGGCGGGCGTAGTCCACCATGCGCCACAGGGAATGCAGGTCGCACTCGAAGCCGAATCCCAACGCCGCATCGTATCCCTCGGGGTCGGCCTGGCCCTTCGGGTAGAAGTTTTCTTCGAAGAAAGCAAAGGTGGGGTCGATCTTTCGGGCCTCCTGCCGGATGTCCCGAACCAGGGGTTCCGGGAGGGCATGCCCCATGTCGATCATCGAACCGTCGATCCCGTATTTCTTCTGGTAAGTGGGGATCACCTGCGCGAGGTAGTCCCACAGGGGGCGCACCGCGTTTTCCTCCTTGGCCAAAGCGGGATCGTAGTACCGGAGGGTATTGTACGCCATGTAGTTGTACTCGTCTTTCGGATCGCGGTACATGCGCAGGTAGGTTACGTCGTCCCACGAAGGCTGGATGTCGTCCGGCGGCCAGTCGGCAAAAGCGGGAGGGATGACGGCTTCGCCTTCGGAAGTTTGTCCCACCGGTTGCCCTTTGAGGCGTTTTACTTTGTCCGGCGGGAGGGTGAACATCTGCCGGTACTCCGGGCAAGGGGGGAGGTAGTCTTCCTGCTGACCCGAGGTCGGAACCTGCCGGATGCGCTGGAGCTCTTCGGAGGTGAAGCGGGGCTTTTCGAAGCGGTCGGCATCCTGACGGTGGATCCAGTAGAACCACTCGGGGTGCGAAGAGGCTTGGACGCAGTCCACCGAGGCGGTCCGCAGGGCGAATTCCAGCACGACGCGGATGTCCAGGATGTGGGCGGCTTCCACCAGGGCGGCGAACTGGTCGGCGACGCTCATCCCCTCCAGCAGCGGGTCGGCCAGCAGCGGGTCGAAGTCCAGCAGATCGGCGGTGGCGTACGGCGAGCCGAGGTCGCCCTTGCGGTGGGTGGTGCCGATGCGGTTGACGGGCAGCAGGTACAGGGTGTTGGCTCCCAGGGAGCGGATGTAGGGGAGCATCGCGATGGTCTTGAGGAAAGTACCGCTGTCGCGGATGCCTTTTTCGTTGAGGGTCAGGTCGATCTGCGACTGGCCGATGACGTGGTTGCCGTCGTGGTCGAAGGCGCTGGTCAGGCGCGGGAAGGCGTTGTAAAGCACCGCGCGCGTACTCCATCGGTCGGCCTCGCCCCGGATGGAGGAGAGGTTGGCGGTGTAGTCCACGCCCGGTCGGGCTTGTTCGAGGATGCGGACGACCAGATCGCGGTAGTAGTCCTTGGCCCGGACAAAGACGTATTCGTATTTGCTGAAGGGGCGGCTCCAGGCCGAAGGGACATAGATGTAGGTTTCGGCGTGTTGCGAATTGTTTTCCAGCAGTTGCGGGATGCGGGACAGCGGGGAGGTTTTATTCATGGAACGTGTTGTTTTTGAGGAACGAAAAATGCAGGCCGCCGAGTCCGGTTCGCAATCCTGCGTCCGTCAAGGGCCTGCATTGGCGGATACGGCGCCCCGGCGGGGCGAGCCGTCGGTCAGGGTTCGACCACCAGGCGGAATCCTTCGCCGTGGATGTTGCTGATGGATACTTTGGGGTCGCTCTTGAGGTATTTGCGCAGTTTGACGATGTATACGTCCATCGAACGCGCGGTGAAATAGTTGTCGTCTTTCCAGATGCGCACCAGCGCCAGTTCGCGCGGCATCAGGTCGCCCATGTGCTGGCAAAGGAGTTTGAGCAGGGCGTTTTCCTTGGGGGAGAGCTTGTATTCCTCGGTGCCGTTGGAGAGGTTGCGCAGTTTGGAGTCGAAGGTAAAGGTGCCGATCTTGAACTCGGTCTGGGTGTTTTCCTCGGCTTCGGCCGTTTCCGCAGCCCCGCGTTCGGTGATGGCTTTGATCTTGTAGAGGAGCACTTCGCTGTCGAAGGGTTTGTTCAGGTAGTCGTCGGCCCCGACCTGGTATCCGTGCAGCACGTCCGACTTCATGGATTTGGCCGTCAGGAAGATGATGGGGACTTGTTTGTTGACTTCGCGGATTTCCTTGGCCAGGGTGAAGCCGTCCTTCTTGGGCATCATCACGTCGAGTATACACAGGTCGTATTTGTCGGAGTTGAATTTTTTCCAGCCGTCCTCTCCGTCCACTGCATGGACGACATCGTAGTCGTTGAACGTGAGGAAGTCTTTCAGCACGGCGCCGAAGTTGGTGTCGTCCTCCACGAGCAACAATTTGATTTTGGGTTTTTCCATAGTGGATTGTTTTTTTGATTTTTAGGAAGTAAAGTTACGGATTATTTCGTCGTCAGTCAAGGGGGATTTTCACGGTAAATGTGCTCCCTTTTCCCGGCGCGCTCTCCACTTCGATGATCCCGCCGTGGAGTTCGACGATCTTTTTCGAGTAGGCCAGCCCCAGGCCGTGTCCCTTGATGTTGTGGACATCGCCGGTGGGTACGCGGTAGAAATCCTCGAAGATCTTTTTCGTTTCGCTCTTGTTCATGCCCAGGCCCCGGTCCGTGATGTCCACCGCCCAGTATCGCCCGTCGGAGGTGTTGTAGGTGCGGACGGTGATCTCGGGTCGGCCCGGAGAGTATTTGTTGGCATTGTCCAGGATGTTGAGGAAGATGTTGATGATGTGCATCCGATCGACCGTGGCGGTGGTTTTCTCGGCTTCGAAACGCTCCTCGATGGTGCCCTGACGGTCGGCGACGATGAGTTCGATGTGTTCGAGGGCTTCTTCCAGGAGCGAGTTCAGGTCGGATTCCGTCCGGTTGAGTTCCATCTGTCCGCGCTCCAGGCGGGCGATGCGCAGCACGCTTTCCACCTGGGTGAGCATCCGGCGGTTTTCCTGCTTGATGATCCCGGCGTAGTGTTCCACCCTTTCCGGGTCGGAGTTGATCCGGGAGGAGTTCAGCGCATCGGCGGCAATGCTGATGGTGGCGATGGGCGTTTTGAACTCGTGGGTCATGTTGTTGATGAAGTCGTACTTCATGTCCGTTACCTTCTTCTGCTTGATCATGTAGAAGATCGCGGCGGCGAACACCCCGATGATAAACAGGATGAAGGCAACCGAGGCGATGATCATGGGCACCATGGAGCGCACCACGAAATTCATCACCCGCGGGAAGCGCAGCACCAGTTCGTACTTGGCATAGCCGTCCTGGTTGGCGAAGAGCTGGGAGTGGAAGGCGATCAGGTCTTCGTCCCACTCCTCGGAGTGGACATCGGAGAGCTCGCCGTCGGTCAGGATGCCGTACTGGTAGCGGATGTTGATGTAGTTGTCCGAGAGGATTTCATCGATGATGCCGGTGAGCACCTGCGGATCGACGCGCTGCTGGATGGGGGTCATGTCGCCGATCACCCCGGCTTGGGTGCGGAGGATGTCCTGCAGGACGTTTTCTTCGTTCCAGCCGTACTTTATGGAATAGTTCGGGTTGGAGGAAGCCCCTTCGGTGTAGAGGGGGACGGAGGTTATTTGGCTGAAGTAGTTCTTGATCTGCAGCGAATCCTGCCGGGAACTGATCAGTTTGTTCAGCGGGATGGTAAAGGTCTCCTCCAGGACGTTCTGACGGATGCTGAAGGCTTCGTTGCGGCCGGGGATGGTGCCGATGTAGTTGGCCGTGGTCTGCCGGTAGGTGGGCGAGATGAAGTCTTTCAAGCCGGCAAAGCGCGAAAGGAGGTATTCGCCTTCTTCCTCTTCGAGTTTGCGGGTGATCTGGTGGATGGCGCGCGTGGCGTTTTCCTCGAATTCGAGGGTGCGTTCGGTGATCACCGACGAGATCCAGTAGATCTGGATGCTCACCAGACCCAGGAGCGAGACGAGCATCAGGGCGATGATCAGGATATATTTGTTTTTCCTCCTCATAATGTACAAAAGTACCCTCGGCGGGGGATTTTCGATATTAACGTTCTGCTAAATTAACACCTGGATTGCTTAAAGGCTTCCGGTTTTTTTAACAATTGCGTCCCGAATCTGCCGGTAGTAGTCCTCGTGCGGAACAGCTACGCCCCGTTCGCCCAGGGTAAGGCGGGAGAACTCCTCGGGGGTGAAGAAACGCACGGCTTCGACTTCTTCGCGCTGCAGGGTGAAGGTCGTCGGGTCGGCATCGCTCTCCAGCAGATAGACGTAGCAGTGTTCGCGGTTGAACCAGCCCAGGCGAGGGTAAGGGTAGGCCATGTGGATGACGGTGAGCAGTTCCAGCCGGTCGGGTTGGACTTCGAGACCGATCTCTTCTCTCAGTTCGCGCAGGGCGCCTTCGGCGGGGGTCTCTCCGGCGGAAATGTGTCCGGCCACCGAGATGTCCCACAGTCCGGGGAACGTGTCTTTGGTCAGGGCGCGTTTTTGCATCAGGATGTTCCCTGTCCGGTCGTAGATCCAGATGTGGGCCGAACGGTGCCAAAGGCCCTGCTGATGGGCCTGGCGTTTGGGAACGGACCGGGACAGGGGGCGGTCGTCGCTGTCGAACAGATCGACGTATTCTTCGCTCATGGTTTTCGGGGTTTTGGACAGGACAAAGGTAGTGAAAGCCGAGCGCAACGGCGAGGGGAAAACGAAGTTTTCCTCCGAAGGCGTTGCCGAGGCGCCTCCTACCTTATGGAAAGGTAGTGAAAGCCGAGCGCAACGGCGAGGGGAAAACGAAGTTTTCCTCCGAAGGCATTGCCGAGGCGCCTCCTACCTTATGGAAAGGTAGTGAAAGCCGAGCGCAACGGCGAGGGGAAAACGAAGTTTTCCTCCGAAGGCATTGCCGAGGGCCTTCTGCCTTATGGAAAGGTAGTGAAAGCCGGGTGGGGGGATGAGGGGAAAACGAAGTTTTCCTTCGAAGGCATTGCCGAGGCGCCTGCGGCCAAACAAAACCCTGAAAATGCGCCGAGGTTTTTGTCCGGAAAAACAGAATGGGCTACCTTTGGCCGCAGAAACGAAAAATAGAAGAAAATACCATGGCAGAAAAGAGAGTATGGACTCCCATCAAGGAGTATTCGGACATCCTGTTTGACTATTTCGAAGGCATAGCCCGCATTACGATCAACCGTCCGCAGGTCTACAACGCATTCCGACCCGATACCAACGAGCAGATGCTCGACGCGCTGGACATTTGCCGCAACCGGGCGGACATCGGCGTGGTGGTGCTCACCGGGGCGGGCGACAAGGCGTTTTGCAGCGGGGGCGACCAGAATGTCAAGAGTCGGGGCGGGTACATCGGCACCGACGGCGTGCCGCGTCTCAATGTCCTGGACGTACACAAGGCGATCCGTTCGCTGCCCAAACCGGTGGTGGCGATGGTCAACGGTTATGCCATCGGCGGGGGCAATGTCCTCCAGGTGGTGTGCGATCTGACGATCGCTTCGGAAAATGCGCGTTTCGGCCAGACGGGGCCCAAGGTGGGCAGTTTCGATGCCGGTTTCGGGTCGTCGTACCTGGCGCGCTGCGTGGGACAGAAGAAAGCCCGCGAGATATGGTTCCTGTGCCGGCAGTACACGGCTCGGGAGGCCGAACAGATGGGCATGGTCAACAAGGTGGTCCCCCTCGAATGCCTGGAGGACGAAACGGTGGCGTGGTGCAAGGTGATGCTTTCCCGTTCGCCGATGGCGCTTCGGATGATAAAACGCGGGCTGAATGCCGAGTTGGACGGGCAGCGGGGGTTGATGGAATTGGCCGGCGATGCGACGCTGCTGTACTACCTGATGGACGAGGCGCAGGAGGGACGCAATGCTTTTTTGGAAAAACGCGACCCGGACTTCGACCGCTTCCCGAAATTCCCCTGATCTTCGCAAGGAAGGGAGGAAAGGAACATTTTTTCCTATATTTGTCCGTGAGAGAAAAAACAAGGAATACATTGTAAAAACCGATAAGATATGTCTGTAATCATTCGTTCGATGGCCTTTGCGGCCTTTCTGCTGGCGGGAACGGCTGTTTTCGCCCAGGACAATCTGGTGGCCAAGACCCAAGGGGGCGACCAGGATTCCAAGGACAAGTTCCGTTTCGAGGTAGTAAAACGCCTGCCCGTTACCTCGGTCAAGGACCAGGCGCATTCCAGTACCTGCTGGTCCTATTCCGGTTTGGGTTTTGTCGAGGCGGAAATGCTCCGCATGGGCAAGCAGCCGGTCGACTTGGCCGAGATGTTCGTCGTGTACAAAGTGTATCAGGAAAAGGCGCAGAAGTATGCCCGCCTGCACGGTAACCTCACCTTTGCTCCCGGCGGGGAGTTCCACGACGTGCTCCATGTGATAAAACGTTACGGGATCGTTCCTCAAGAGGTGTATTCGGGACTTCTGCCGGGCGAATTGCGCAACGACCATGACGAGATGGATGCTCTACTGGCCGAATACATGAAAGGCGTGGTGGCTGCCTCCCGTCTTCGGGGCGATTGGCAGGCAGGTTTCGACGGGATTTTGGACCGCTTCCTGAGCGAACCTCCGGCCGAATTCACCTACCAGGGCAAGAAGTACACGCCCCGTACCTTTGCCGACCGCGTGGTGGGCATCAATCCGGACGACTACATGTATTTCATGTCCTGGATGTCCGAGCCGTACTATATCGAGGCCGAACTCTTGGTGCCGGACAACTGGGCGTGGGCCAAATGCTACAACATCCCCCTGGACGAGATGGTAGCCGTGGTGGACAATGCACTGGAAAACGGCTATACGGTGGCCTGGGCGGCCGATGTGTCGGAAAAGGGATTCTCGACCAAACTGGGTGTGGCGGTGGTGCCCGAGGGGTACGATTCGCTGCTTACCTATACGCCGAAGGCCCGTCTGGACAGCGTGGTTACCCTGACCCTCGATGGACCGAAACCGGAGAAGAACATCACCGAACAGATGCGCCAGGAGGCTTTCGACGACTATTCCACCCAGGATGACCATGGGATGCTCATCATCGGGCTGGCCAAAGACCAGACGGGCAAGAAGTACTATATCGTCAAGAATTCCTGGGGTCCCGACCGGGGACGCGACGGGGGTATGGTGTACGTGAGCGAGGCTTACCTGCGCTACAAAACTATCTCCATTGTGGTCAATCGCGGGGCTGTGCCGCAGGAACTCCTCAAGAAATTGAAGTAGTCCGTACTCTGCGGCGGCAGGCGTGCAAGCAAAAGGCGGGGTGCCTTCGGCACCCCGCCTTTTGCTTGCACGCCTGCTTGCCCGCTATTCGGGGAAAAAGGAAAAACAGAACAGGATCGGGGAAGCGGCGTTCGGGGGATTCGTTTTGTCCTCCGGAAATTTTCCTTACCTTTGGATAAGGTAGGGGGCGGCTCGGCAAACCCCTCGGAGGAAAACTCTGTTTTCCCCTCGGCTTTGCGCTCGCCTTTCACTACCTTTCCATAAGGTAGGGGGCGGCTCGGCAAACCCCTCGGAGGAAAACTCTGTTTTCCCCTCGGCTTTGCGCTCGCCTTTCACTACCTTTCCATAAGGTAGGAGGCGGCTCGGCAAACCCCTCGGAGGAAAACTCCGTTTTCCCCTCGGCTTTGCACTCGCCTTTCACTACCTTTGGATAAGGCAGGATGCGGCTCGGCAAACCCCTCGGGGAAAAACTCCGTTTTCCCCTCGGCTTTGCACTCGCCTTTCACTACCTTTGTCCCTTTCACAAAATGGCTCGGCCGCAGTAGGAATGATGAAAAGATTGTTGTTGTTTTTTTCGATCCTGTGTCTGTCTTCTTCCGCTCTCTCGGGGCAAGGACAAGAAAAGGAGAAATGGACGGAAAAGATCGATGTATCCCGTTTTCCCCACCGCGACAGCGTACGTCGCGAGCTGGAAACCATCCCGGCTTTCGGGATATACAAGGACAATTATTTCGTAACCGGTACCAATTTCCAGGGAGGTGGTATCAACAAGGACAACAGCGATGCCAAATTTCAGGTGAGCATCATGCATCGGCTCATCAAGGGCATCCTCCCGCACGAGATGTACGTGTTTCTCACCTATTCCCAACGTTCGTTCTGGGACATTTACAAAAAGTCCGCCCCGTTTGCCGAGACGGTGTACAACCCTTCGTTGGGCGTGGGCAACAACATTGTCCTCAACGATCACGTAGTGGGCGTGCTGCTCTTTCAAGTGGAACACGAATCCAACGGTCGGGACAGTATCTGGAACCGAAGCGTGAACAAAGTCAGTTTCACCGCTTTGTATTCGGTCAACCGCAATCTCAACCTGCAGTTCAAGGTTTGGGTGCCTTTCTGGACGGCCAAGGAAAACAAGGACATCAGCCGTTATGCCGGTTACTGGCACGTGGCCGCCAATTATCAGACCCCGAACCGGCGTTTTTCCTTTTCCGGAGTGTACACCAAACGGGGCGGCTGGGACCTCAATGCCAATTTTATGCTTGAAGCAGCCTTTCGCCTGACCAAAAAAAGCAACCAGTATCTCTGCGTCCAGTACTACAACGGTTACGGGGAAAGTCTGTTGGACTACAAGGCCTTCAGCGGTTATATCCGCGTGGGGATCGTCATCAAGCCCCAGCACGGCTTCAGCATTTATTGACCGGGAGGCTCCGATCCGCTGCTTGGACGCAGAATCTTGGGGTGTTCCGGCTGCATTTTGTTCCCCTCTTTCTTTTTTTGCAAAGACCGAAGCCTCCGGGGTGTTTTTGCCCCGGATGTTTCGGGTAGTTTTTCTTTGGAAAGTTGCGGGGAAGCATTTGTTTTTTCCCGCAGGGCAGGGATTATTCGGACAAATACGAAAAATATCCGCGAAGTACCTCGTCATTGTCTTCCTGCCGGGTGAACACCTCCAGCATCCGGGGACGTGAAGAAGGTTCCCAGAAATCGCGCAAGGCATCCCGGAGGCTTTCCGTATCGTCGGCGGCGCGGTATTCCCAGTCGTGGAGGCGGGCCAGCGGTTCGACGCTTTTTCGGTGGGCGGCTTGCAGGTACCGGGAGCAGATAGGGCTGGTGCGTGCGCCGTTGAGGATGCGGAAGATACCGCCTCCGCCGTTGTTGATCACCACGATGCGCATCTCGGCCGGGATATAGTCGTTCCACAGCGCATTGTTGTCGTAGAGAAAAGCCAGATCGCCGCTGACCAGGGTTACCGGTCGGGGCGAGAGCGCTACGGCAGCTCCTACGGCCGTGGAGGTCGATCCGTCGATGCCGCTGGTGCCCCGGTTGCAGCTTACGGTAACACCTTGCGGCAGGGGAAACAGTTGGTTGTAACGGATGGCGGCACTGTTGGCTACTTCCAGATGGGCATGGGGAGGAAGGGCGCGGGAGAGCAGTTCCCATACCTTGAAATCGCTGTACGGCGCTCTCTGGCAGTACTCCCGGTGAGCGCGTTCCTGCTTTTGGTCGAGTTGTTTCCATGCGCGAAGGTATCCTTCGTCGGTGCTTTCCACCCCGCACAGCAGCGGGAAAAACGCCTCGCCGCTCATCGGTATGCGGTGGGTGAGGGCCATGTAGGTGTCCGGCCAAGTGTAGGGGCTCACGTGCAGGTGGTAGCGCGGGGAGGCGGCTTTGAGGAACGTCTTGATCTTTTTGGAGACGACCATCCCTCCGCAGGTGATCAGCAGGTCGGGGTACAGGGCGGAGGCGGTGTCGGGGGGCAGGGGAAGGACGATCCGGTCGATGTGTTCGATGAAGTCCTCGCCGTGCAGGTTGGAGGTGGTTTCGCACAGGACGACCGTATCGCTTTCGCAGGCGAGCCGGCGGAGGTGTTTTTCCAGCGTTTTACTTCGGCGGGAGGCTCCGACCAGGATCATTTTCCGGCGGCTCGCCTGCCACAGACGCAGGATATCCTCCCGGCTTTCGGGCGAGAGGGTCGTTGCGGTGGCAGGCTCCTGGGTCAGGCTCGGGGCAGGTGCGCCCTCGGGCAGGTCGATGGTTTGGTACAGGGGTTCGCTCAGCGGGATGTTGATGTGCACCGGGGCGCTTTCCCGCAAGGCGGCACGGATGGCGGCGCTGATCTCCCGGCGGTTGTACCAGGAGGTTTGCGGGTCGTCGCCTTCGTGCAGGGTGGTGTTGTACACGGTGTGCGAGGCCAGTACGCGGTCCTGACGGATGGTTTGTCCGATGGCCTGGTCGATCCAGTCGGTGGGTCGGTCGGCGGATACGACGATCAGGGGGATGCGGGAGTAGTACGCTTCGGCTACGGCAGGGTAGTAGTTCAGCACGGCCGACCCGGAAGTGCAGACCGCCACGGCCGGGAGACCTTCCTCCTTGGAGAGTCCGAGGGCGAAAAAGGCGGCACTGCGTTCGTCCACCACCGAGAAACACCGCAAGGACGAGACGGCGAGTTCCTCCGCAAGGGGGGCGTTGCGCGAACCGGGCGAGAGGACGGCGTTGCGCAGGCCGGCGGCTTGAAACAGTTGCGCGAGCAGGCGTACCTGTGGGTGTGTGGTATGGGGAATGGATGGGTTCATCGTGGTTTGGCTTGATAAGATAACGAGGTGTTAAAACACCGGGGCAAAATTACGGCATAGCTCTTAATTTTTTATTAATTTCGTTTCGCAGGCCGAAAAAGACAGTGGGGAGCAGTCGCACGAAAGGTTTTATTGACTACTTTTGTCCCTAAAATATAAAGTACTCATTTTAATGAAAAGCCTACTCGCTCTCGGTGTTTGCATGGGGGTTTCCTTGCAGGTTTTCGCTCAGAAAGCCCCGTCGGACGATACCCTTGCAGCCCCTTCGACGACGCTCGAAAAGATCGCTCTGTTCAAAAACGAAGAAGTGCCTTCCGACTTTTCGGAACTGGGACGAACGGAAATCATCACCCGCCAGCAAATAGAATCCTGTGCCACCCAGACCCTTGCCGGGGTGCTGTCCCAGGCACTGAACACGTCGGTGCAGAGCAGCGGCCCGATGCAGTCTTTCGGGCAGGTGTACATGCGCGGGGGTAGTGCGGAGGGAGTGCTGATCCTGTTGGACGGGCAGCGGATGAACAGCGTGCTGCGCGAAACCTATACGCTGGACAATATCCCGGTAACCCTCGACATGATCGACCACATCGAGATCCGCACGGGTGCCAACGCCAAACAGTTCGGCGAATACGCCACCAACGGGGTGATCAACATCGTTACCCGTCGGGACATCGAAAACAACGGTATCAGTGTAGGTGGCTTCGGCGGTACCCAGTCCAATTACGGAGGGCATGTGATCGGGACATACAACTACAAACGACTCGATGTGGTGGCCAGTGCAGCCGGGGAGACTTCCTCGTGGGAAGACCAGAAACGCACCGATGTGAAGACCCACCTGCATACGCAGTACAAGCTAACCAAATGGATGAATGTTTTCCTGGACGGGTCGTTCGTGTACAACCATTACAACATGCCGTACATGTTCCAGCGTTCGACTGGGGCGGAAAACATGAATACGTACTACTTCCGGGGAAATTTCGGCTTCGATATGCCGGTAGGCCCCCGTTTCGATCTGTTCGTGAAGTATGCGTACTCCAATTTCAAAGACCAGTACGATCCGTACGGTTACCGAAATACGCCGTTGGACGATCCGTATGCGCATTATCTGCTCGACCAAGTGGTGTACGACCGGGTGCGCAATTCCTCGTTCGATTTCGGAGGTAAATATCGTGCCAAGCGGATCGACGTATTCTTCGGCTTCAATTTCAACTCGGCCCGATTCATGTCCAACGATATTTTGGGCGATTTGCTCAACGGTTGGACGCAGGTGCCGGGGAAACCCTACAACTTCTACAAATACGGCAACGGGATGGATTCCTGGCGTCTGTACTTGGATGTGAGCCTGAAGATGCGCAAGTGGTACGCCAATGCGGGACTTTCGATCAACAATTCGACGGCCTATGAAAACGTAGCGTTCATGTACGGGGGAGAATTCGGATACAATGTATTGGAAGACAAACTGAAGGTTTTCGTCGGCTTCGACCGGGCATTCCGCAACGAGACGTTCTTCGAATTCTATTCCCACAGCGACCTGTTCTGGGGTAACGATTCTCCGGAAAACGAGTTCAACAACCAGTTCAACCTCGGAGTGAAATACCAGAACGATTACAGCAATCTGCTGCTCACCGGTTACTTATCGACTGTCAAGAATGGGATCATTTCTCAGCTCCAGGAAAGCACTGGATATTTCCAGTATGTCAATTATACATCGGAAAATATTTCCGTAATGGGTGTCGAAGGTCGCTACCGGATCGACTTGAACCGCCTTACCTCCGGGGCGGTGCCGGTAACCAACCTGTCCGTGGCCTTTGCCTACAACCACAGCAACCTGGAAGACGAATATTCCAAACTGACCTACAACTACGTCAAGTACAACGGCCAGGCCAGCGCTTCGGTGCGTATCCTGCGCAACCTTTCGCTCGATGTGGACTTCTCCCTGCAACAGCGCGCCGGGGATATCGTAGAGACGATCGGTGCCGATACGACTACCTACAAATGGGCTTCGCTTCTCTCGGCCCGCCTGATGTGGAAGCCGCAGAACGAACGTTATCAGGTCTATGTACAGGGGCGGAATCTGCTGAACCAGAAGTACTATACGGCTTCTTATGTACAGGCTCCGCAGATGTCCATCCTGGCTGGGGTGAAGTACAACTTTTACGTGGGTCGCAGCCGGAAGAACTATCACTATCAGAAATAAACCCTCGGAGGGACGTCGTGTCGAACGTCTCCTTCTGCGTGCAAGCAAAAAGCCCGGGGCCTTTGGCCCCGGGCTTTTTGCTTGCACGCAGAGGAAGGGTCCCCGCACGAGGATTTATCCCAACTTTTGCAACAGGTTGAACGTCTGGGTAGCGATCTCCATCTCTTCGTCGGTGGGGATGACCAGCACCTTGACCCGAGTGTGGGGCGGGTTGATCTCCCGGATACCGTCGCTGGGTGCCGTATTGAGCGCCTGGTCGATCTCGATGCCGAAGAATTCCATCCCCCGGCAAACCTCGCTGCGAAGATAGAACGCATTTTCGCCGATACCGGCCGTGAAGACGATCGCATCGAGCCCGCCCATCGAAGCCGTATAAGCGCCGATGTATTGCTTGATGTGGTAGCAGTACAACTCGAAGGCAAAGCGCGCCCGCTCGTCGTTCTCCTTCAGACCCTGATACACGTCGCGCATGTCGGACGAACCGAAAAGGGCTTTCAGTCCCGACTCCTTGTTGAGGATGCGGGAAACGTCCTCGATGGAGTAGCCCAGTTGTTCCACCATGTAGAAGATCACCGACGGGTCGATGTCGCCCGAGCGGGTCCCCATCACCAGGCCGTTGAGCGGGCCCAGTCCCATCGACGTGTCGATGCAACGGCCGTCCTTCACCGCAGCCACCGAAGCGCCGTTGCCCAGGTGGATGGTGATGATCCGGGAATCTTTCTTGCCCAGGTATTCTATCGCCTTGCCCGAAACGTATTTGTGGCTCGTCCCGTGAAAGCCGTATTTGCGCACCCCATGCTGGGTGTAGAGATCCTCGGGTACCGGATACCGGTAGGCGACGGGCGGCATGGTCTGATGGAAGGCCGTGTCGAATACCGCCACTTGCCGGGCATGGGGGAATACCTCGCGGGCCACCTTGTAGCCTTCGTAGGTCGGAGGATTGTGCAGGGGAGCCAGCGGGTAGAGTTCCTGGATGCGTTTTTCGACTTCCGGGGTGATCAGGCACGTGTCGGTGATATATTCCCCTCCGTGTACCATGCGGTGGCCTACGGCGCGGATATCGGACGGATCGGCGATCACGCCTACCTGCGGGTCGGTCAGCAGTTCGGCCACACGGCGAAGGCCGGCGGTGTGGTTGGGTATCTCGCACGTTTCCATGTGTTTTTCCATGCCCGCCTCGCGCAGGTATTTGTGGGTGATGCAGCCTTCCTTTTGGCCGATGCGTTCCACCAGGCCGGAAGACAGGGGCCGGCGGGTGTCCATGTCGATCAGCTTGTACTTGATGGACGAGCTGCCGGAGTTTAGAACCAATATTTTCATGCTGTCAAATCTTGTTTTTCTCTGTACGTTCTTTTGCCGGGAGAAGCACATCTCCCCGGCGGGTTATTTGTCTTGTGCCTGGATGGCGGTGATGATGATCGTGTTGAGGATATCGTCCACCGTGCAGCCGCGCGAGAGGTCGTTCACCGGTTTGTTCAGTCCCTGGAGCATCGGGCCGATGGCCAAGGCGCCCGTTTCGCGTTGGACGGCCTTGTAGGTGTTGTTGCCCGTGTTCAGGTCGGGGAAGATGAGCACCGAGGCTTGTCCGGCTACTTTCGAGTCGGGCATCTTGCTGCGTCCTACCTTCATGTCGACGGCCGCGTCGTACTGGATGGGGCCTTCGAGCAGCAGGTCGGGACGGCGTTCGCGGGCGATGGCAGTGGCTTCGCGTACGGTATCCACGTCGGCTCCCTTGCCGGAAGTACCGGACGAGTAGGAGAGCAGCGCCACCTTCGGTTCGATGCCGAAAGCCCGTGCCGTGTCGGCCGACGAGATGGCGATCTCGGCCAGTTGGGCGGCGTCGGGGTTGGGGTTGACGGCGCAGTCGCCGAATACCGATACGCGGTCGGGCAGGCACATGAAGAATACGGACGATACGATCGAGACGTCTTTTTTGGTCTTGATGATCTGGAAGGCGGGCAGGATCGTGTGCGCCGTGGTGTGGGTGGCTCCCGATACCATACCGTCGGCCAGGCCTTTGTAAACCATCATCGTGCCGAAGTACGAGACGTCGGCCACCGTGTCGTGGGCCGCTTCTTCGGTGATGCCTTTGTTTTTCCGCAGTTCGTAGAACGTCTTGGCGAAGTCCTCGTAATACGGGCTGTTTACCGGGTCGATGATGTTCACTTTTTCCGTGTCGATCTCTACGCCGGCGCGCATGGCGGTTTCGAGCACCATTTCACGCGTACCGAGGATGGTCAGGTCCACCAGGTCCATGTTGGCCAGGCGGGCGGCCGCCGTAACGATGCGCTCGTCGTCCCCTTCGGGCAGCACGATGTGGCGGCGCTGGGATTTGGCCATCTTGTAGAGGTTGTACAGGAACATTTTCGGGGTCATGCCGTCCGTTTTGAACGTAATGATCTTCTTTTCGAGCGCTTCGGTGTCGATGGATTCGCGGAATGCGCGGAGCATGGTTTCGATCTTGTCGATGCTCGTGGGGTAGATCCGCGAATTGACCCGGCTCACGGTTACGGCCGTATCGAACGTGTTGCCCTGGACGCTCATCACGGGCATGGCCAGCATGTTGCTGTCGAACAGGCGGATGATTTCCCTATCGGGAAGCAATCCGGCCGAGAGGACTACCCCCGAGATGTTGGGACACGAGGGCGAAAGATTGGCCAGGGCTGCGGCCATCAGGATTTCGCTGCGGTCGCCCGGGACGATGATCAGGGTATTGTTGTGCACCGTCTTGAGGAAGTTCGGGGCTTGCATGGCGCCTACCTGCGAGTCTTCCACCACGTTGGACAAGTAGTCGTGTCCCAGCAGCACGCGAGCGCCCAAAGCGCTGCGGATTTCATCTACCGTGGGGCAGTCCAGACGGTGGTTGGCCGGGATGGCGGCGGTGAGCACGTTGTCGTTTTCGAGCGCCAGGGAGATGTCGTCGCGCAGTTTTTTCAAGTCGCCCGAGGCTTTGTTGGCGATGGCGGCCAGGACTTCGACGTCTCTTTCACGGAATTGCTTGTAGAGCAGACTGATGTTCGAAACCAGTTCTTCGTCCGAGAGGTCGTTCTGGGCTTCGACCAGGATGGTGGGAAGGCCCAGGTTGCGGGGGATTTCGAGGTTGATCTCGAACTCCAGGATGGAGCCTTCGGGGAAAAAGTCGCTGCCGTCCACCAGGATGTAGTCGTAACGCTCTTCCAAAGCCTTGTATTGGGCGATGATGCGGCTGATCACCACGTCCTGTTTGCCTTGGTTGGTCAGGCGTTCGATCTGCGAACGAGTAAAGACAAAGGCTTCCTCGTACTCTTGGTCCAGGTTGAAGTACGAGAGCATGGTTTCGATGTGTTCGTCCCGGGCACCGTTTACCGGATCGGAGATCACGGGACGGAAATAACCCACTTTGCGGGCCATCCCCACCAGGATGTTCATCAACCCGAGCGAAACGGAGGTCTTGCCGCTGCGGGCGTGGGAGGTGGCCACAAATACTGCTTTGTTCATGTCTTATGATTGTTTTATTCGATGCTTCTGCGGTAGGGATGCACAAAGTTAGTCATTCCACCGGGAAATTGTTCTCTCCGGCGGCGGGTTTTCCGGCTCGGGCGACGAGAATATTTTCATAAAAGTTGCTAACGATGTATTAAAAAAAGGCTTGTCTTCATTGCCGTATCTAAAATTTGGATTTAATTTGTACCGGCCGTAGCGGAAGTACGTCCGAGGATTGCCGCAGGGGGATACCCGGTTGGGCAGGGAGTACGGTTATCGTTATGGCGTTGCTCGAGAACGGAAAAACGAATATTCATACTTTTCTCATCTACGATGAAACACACCCTTGCAACAGGCAAAATAGGATCGGTACTGCTGTTACTTTGTTTTCTCTCCTTTTGTGAAAGTGCCTATGCGCAGTTGCGCGAGGAGATCATACGCGGGCGTATCGTAGACTTGTATACCAAAAAACCGGTGCAGAGCGTCCACGTGGTCAATCTGACGACCCTCAAGGCCTCCAATACCGATGAAAACGGTTTCTTTTACCTCGCGGCTGCCCTGGGCGATTCGCTGTACATCTCCTGTGTGGGGTACAGCAACGAAACGGTGCGCGTGTCCGAAAATACGATGAACCGGGAATACACCTCGTATTACATCACTCCGGCGGTGTACGAACTGGGCGATGTGGTCGTACGGGGCAACCACCTCACCGGCATCCTCGAAGTGGATGTGCGTTCGCTCGATCCGGTGGTGTCCGAAAAACCGGTTTCGCTGGCCAACCTGAAGACTTCGGAACAGATCGACAAGTCGGCCGCACGGCGTCTCAATCCGTTCAACCCGGTGGAATTTGTCAATTACTTCTTCTCCAACGACCGGAAGATCAAAAAGATGATCCAGGAAGACGAAGTGGCCACGATGCTTGCCGAACGCTACGACCGCGATTTCCTCAAAAAATCCCTCGGCCTCACCCAGGAACAGATCGACGAACTGCTCATCTATTGCCAGCAGGATCCCAAATGGGTGCTCCATGCTTCGGACCTGGAACTGCTCCAGGTACTGATGAAGTGCAAGGAAGAAATGGACGCCAAAAAAGCCAAGGAATCCGGGGCTTCCCAGGAATGATCATTTTTTGATTTGTCCGCAAAGAGGGGGGGGGAGAAATAAAGTAAAAAAGCAAAGCGAATAAAAGCGCCTTTCTTTTGAAAAGAAAGGCGCTTTTTCTTATTTTCGCATATCCCATCATACAACTGCGACATGAAACATTTTCGATGCTTCCTTCTGCTCGCCCTTTTCCTCGGCGCCCTCGGCGCGCAAGCCCAACAGGAGGAACCGGACTACGTCCGGGTACGCGTAGAAACGCATTCCGGTGGCTGGAGAGGGGACATCGGCGAGTTCGGAGTGTTCTACGGCTATCAGCCCATGTTCAAGGACCGGGAAGGGTATTACCACTGCCAGAAAAACCGGGTGTACAACGTCCGCCCCCTGCGCCGCACCAAAGCCACCCGGAGCGGATATTACAGGGTAGACTGTTCCGCGCGCTTCTTCCGGCCGACCCCCCGGCATGACTTCCAGGCAGGCGCTACGGAGAACGACCTCTCCTTCCCGATCGAGTTCCGCGCGTTCGATGTGCAGGAGAATCGTCCGGTCGAGATAAAGATCAGCTTTTTCTTCGATTAGCGATCCGTCCCTGGAAGCATCGCTTCGTTTTCAGTGCTTTGAACAACAATAATTATTTACAGACATGGTATTGAAAAACTTGTTTCTCTCTCTCGCGGCTGCCGCGGGACTGCTCACGCCCCTCTCCGCCCAGGAAACGTCGGACACCCTCCTTTCGGATGGCCGCATTACGCACCTGGACGACCGCTATCCCGATGTGCGCATCACGATAGACGCCCCCCGGAAGATGCACAAAAACCGGCCGACGAAGGTCATTTTCTATGCCCTGCCCAACGGGAACACCATCGAATGGACGGCCGGAAAGCGCATGGAGCAGGGGGACGACTGGCATTACGACATCCAGCACATCGCCGCCCAGACGCGTTTTTTGCGCAAGCAGTGGAAAAAGGACTACAACATCGTAACGGTGTATCTGATGGCGGCCGGGAAAAGTTGGGGAGCCTGGCGCTCGCAGCACGCGGCGGACAAGGCGGAAATCCTTCCGGCCATCGTGGACGACGTGTTGGGAATGTATGCAGCCTATCGCCCCTCGGCCATCCTGTCGAGTCATTCGGGCGGAGGGTATTTTATCTTCGAGTACATCCGCGTGCAGGATCGCATCCCGGAGGCGGTCGAACGGATCGTGTTCCTGGACAGTACTTACGGGTACGAGGATTCGCTCCATGTGGAGAAATTGGCCGACTGGCTCAAGGCGGCTCCGGAGCATCGCCTGTGCGTAACCTCGTACGAGGATGCCACGGTGATCCTCGACGGGAAACACATCGTCAGTGCCTCGGGGGGTACTTGGGGGCGCAGCCTGGCGATGGCTTCGGACCTGGCCGAGCGTTTTCCCCTGCGCCGCAGCGAGACGGACGAATTCATCTTCTACGACGAGCCGAATGACCGCATTTGGTTCAAATTGAAGAAAAACCCCGAAGGGAAAATCTACCACACGGTACTGGTGGAGCGCAACGGCTTTATCGATACGGTGTCGGAAGGTACGGAGAAAGCCGGGAAGGGCTACGAGTTTTGGGGCGAGCGGGCGTATTCGGACTACATTCCCGAGGGGGTGTTCCGGTAAGGGAACTTCCGCGGGAATGCGAAAAGGGTTCCGATGCACAGCATCGGAACCCTTTTTCGCATGTTTTTCCTGCGTATTTTTTTTCGGACGGATCAGGGACGGCGGATCAGGTAGATGTCTTCGTCGTCCTTTTTGAGGTTGTAGTGTTCGCGGACGAATTTTTCCATTTGCTTGGGGTCGCTTTCCAACTCGCGCAGGAAGGTCTTTTGCCGTTCGATCTCCCGTTTGTAAAACGAGATGGAGTCCTGGAGGGCGGCGATGTTGCGTTCGCGCTCTACGTGCAGCAGCAGGGAGTTGCGGTCGAAAAAGGTAATCCACACCAGGAAGAGGACCAGGACGGTCATCAGTTTGTGCCGCAGAAGGTAGGTGGCCGCCCGTTTGATCTGCGGATGGCGGTCGGCAAAGGATCGGAGGGCTTCTTTCGGAGAACGCATATCAGAATCGGGGCGTGTGGTCTTTTCCGAGTTTTTTTTCGATGACGGTCAGCAGGACATTGATGGCGACCTCCAGCCCGCCGTAATTGGGAATGATCAGGTCGGCATACTTGCGCGAAGGCTCGATGAACTGTTTGTGCATCGGCTTGACGATGGTTTCGTACCGGTCCAGCACCATCGTGGCGGTGCGTCCGCGTTCGACGATGTCGCGGCGGATGACGCGGGCCAGGCGGTCGTCGTCGTCCGTTTCGACATATACCTTGAGGTCCATCAGTTTGCGCAGGGCTTCGTTTTGCAGCACGAGGATGCCCTCGACCAGAATGACGGGACGGGGCTCGACGTGGACCGTTTCCTCCCCGCGTTGGTAGGTGGTGTAGGAGTAGGTAGGCTCCTCGACGGCTTCTCCGCGCTTGAGGGCGGCTACGTGCCGGGCGAGCAGATCGAATTCGATGGAGTCCGGGTGATCGACGTTGATGCGCTGCCGCTCCTGCAACGGGATGTCCGAGCTGTCGCGGTAGTACGCGTCCTGCGAAAGGACGGCGACATCCTGCGGGTCGATGCTCTGGAGGATTTTCCGTACGACGGTCGTTTTTCCCGAACCGGCTCCGCCGGCAATGCCTATGACCAACATGGTGCTTGTGGGTGTTTTGGATAGGGGTGAAGGTAAATCACAGTATGGTACAAAAGTACGGGATTTCCCGCTTCGAGTTGCAGCACACGGGGTTATTTTTACAGCGGGGAATACCGCGAGAGGAAAGCCGGGCGGTCGTCCTCCATGCGGCGTATGACGAAGGTCGTCCCCTCGGGCGTTTCGCCCTGTTCGATCCGCACCCGGTCGCCCTGGTGCAGCTCGGCCAGGAAATTCACCTCGATCTCTCCGCTGGTGATGCCCAGGGCGGTCTCGTACGGGATGCTGTCGAGGATCCATTGCGTGTATTTGATGTTGTTTACGTGCCCCATGGCGTCGATGTCGCTGAAGGATACCCGGTATTCGCGCAGCAGTTCCGTCTGCTGGGGCAGGCGGATGCGGGCGGCACGCGGTACTTCGACGGGGAGGTCGGTGCGCATCAGGTATTCAGGGTAGGGCAGCAGGATGTGTTCGGGGGAGCGTTTTTCGTAGTTGATGCAGGCCCATACGGTGCTCGCCTGGGCGATGACCCGGCCCTGGTGTTCGACTTGCATGTTACGCTCCGACACGACGCCGCTCGAGGTATGTATCCAGGTCGATACCCGCAAACTCTGGTGGCAGGCGGGCATTTCGGTAAAGCGGATGCGCATCCGGTTGAGCACCCAGGCTTGTCCGGCGGAGAGCATGTCGTAAAAACCGAACCGGCACACGTCGGCATGGTTGCCGGCGATGCGTTGGATCATGTTGAACAGCCCGGTGAGCGACAGGCGTCCCGTGGCGCAGGCAGCGTCCCATTCGATGCAGAAGTCTTCGGTAAAGACGGAAGGAAACGGTTTTTCGTTCGGAGTATCTTCGCACATGGCAGGAGTTGTTTTTAGCGGCTGGAAAGCGCGTCAGCGGCGGAAAAGTCGATGTCCCGGTCGCCTTCCGGGGTCTTGCGCAGGGCGATCCGCGCCGGGTCGGGGGGCAGCAGGTCGGCGACTTTCTCGCCCCATTCGACCAGGCAGAGCGAGCCGCCGTAGAAATACTCCTCGTATCCCATGTCGAAGGCCTCGCGAGGGTCTTCGATGCGGTAAAAGTCGAAGTGATAGACGGTCTGCCCGTTTCGGAGCAGGTACGGATTGACCAGGGCGAAGGTGGGGGAGGTAACGCCGTCGTCCGAGCCGAGTTCGCGGACCAGGTATTTGACCAGCGTGGTTTTCCCGGCGCCCATTTCGCCCTCCAACAGGACGACGCCGCGGCCCAGCAGCGGGGCGATCCGGGCAGCTACGCGGGGCATATCTTCTTCCCGTACGTGGCGGAAGGACAAGGTTGCGGACATGATCGAGGGTCGTGTTTTTTGGTTTATCCTCCCAAAGGTACGTTCATTTTTTTGATTGCCCAAAAAGTCCTACTTTTACCCTCCTTTTTGTCCAATCTATTCGAACCGCACGATGGCCGATACGCACAACCGCAACCTCAACGACCCGGTTTACGGGTTTATCCGCATCGACGACCCGCTCATCTCCGCCGTACTGTCCCACCCGTACGTGCAGCGCCTGCGGCGCATCACCCAAGTGGGGCTTACTTCGCTGGTGTATCCGGGGGCGGTGCACAACCGCTTCCTGCATTCGGTCGGGGCGATGCACCTGATGGGGCGCGCCATTGCCACGTTGCGCGAGAAAGGCTTTGAGATATCCCCGCAGGAAGCTACCGCAGCCAAGATCGCCATCCTGTTGCACGATGTGGGGCATGCGCCGTTTTCCCATACGCTGGAGAAAGAATTGTCCGGAGGGGTATCCCACGAGGAGGTTTCCCTGGCGGTGATGGAACTGCTGCGTGACCAGTGGCAGGACCCGACCCTGGATACGGCGGTGAGGATCTTCCGGGGCGACTATCCGAAGCGGTACCTGCACAGTCTGATCTCCTCGCAGCTGGACATGGACCGTTTGGACTACCTGCGGCGCGACAGTTTCTTTACCGGGGCTTCGGAGGGCATCGTGAGCCACGAACGCATCATCGCGATGATGGACGTGGAGGACGGGGAGATCGTCTTCGACGAAAAGGGGCTGTACTCGGTGGAAAAATTCGTGATCGCCCGCCGGATGATGTACTGGCAGGTGTATCTCCACAAGACGGTGCTAGCTGCCGATGTCCTGGTGGAGGGGATCGTGCAGCGCGCCAAGGAACTGTTGAACCAGGGGGTGGAGGTGCCGGTGCACGAGCCGCTGCGGAGTTTGCTGCAGCAGGACTCCCCTCGCCGGGAGGTGGACCGGGATTTTCTGGAGCGGTACATGGCGGTGGATGAATCGGACCTGTGGTGCGTGTTCAAGCAGTGGATGGGCAGCCGCGACTTTATCCTCTCCTTCCTGTGCGATGCGGTGGTCCATCGGCATCTTTTTTCGGCGGCCTTGGCCGACGTGCCGCCCGACGAACCGGAAACCCGGCGCATCGCCCGGGCGATCCGGGAAAAATACGGACTGCCGGAGGAACTGCTACATTACCTCTTTACCGTACGGCGCATCGACAACCATGTGTACCGTCCCAAGGAAGACAACATCCGGATAAAGCTGCGCGACGGCCGCGTGCGCAACATTACCGAAGTATCCCAGCAGATAAACTTCACCACGGACCGCACCGAGACGAAATACCTGATCGTCTATCCGAAAGAGTTCCGCGCCGGGCGCTGATCCTCGGAAAGGCGGGTAGAGGAGCCTTGTGAGATATTCTCGGGACGTGTCCCGAAAAGGTGAAGACGATGCGGGCAACCCATAAGCGTTCAAGGCGGGGCTTCCGAAGGAAGCCCCGCCTTGAACGCTTAAGTACCCGGCGTGGGGATTATTTCAGTTTTTTGAGGATGTCTTTCGGCACCCCGTCGCGGTGCAGGACCATCGAGATGGTTTTGTAGCGCATGTAGGCTTCGCTGACGTAGTACAGGCCGTCGAAGCCGGTTTCCGTGCCCCAGGAGTTTTTGATGATGTAGTACTTCTTTCCGTTGACATCGCGGGCGATCCCGGTGATGTGCATGCTGTGGTCGTCCACGGTGGAGTAGTCGTCGAAGCCATCCTGACGCATCTGTTCGGTGATCGTTTTCTCGGGTTGCGGGCCGTCGAACATCTTCAGCGTATCGGTCGTCTCGGGAACCACGGCGATGCCCAGCGGCACGGAAAATCCCGTTTCCGTCATGTCGGCAGCCCAGAGCACCGTATAGCCGTTTTCGAGTGCGTAGTCCAGGGTGCGGATCATATCGTCCAGGGGCAGGTTGTAGTATTTCTCCCAAGACCAGTTGTCGGGTACCAGCAGATGGCTTTCCCGATAGTACGGCAGGTCGGTCCACGACATGAAGTACAGGTAGTCGTCGGGGTCGATATCGACGACTTCCCGGGCAAAGGACACCGGGTCGTATTCCTTGCCCTGGTAGGTGAACTGTTCGGGCAGGCGGCCCAGGTAACGGTTCAGGAGCCCTTTCACGCCTTCCTCCCATTCGCCGCGGATGCGGTCGGCTTCCACCACGCCCTTGACATAGGACGAAAGCGCGCGGTCCATCTCGCGGTGGTTGTCCCGGGTCTCGCCCTTGACCAGACCGGAATAGGCCTCCTGCGGCACAATCCCGTAAAGGCGGATCGCATCCAGCACGTCGTGGCCTTCCCCGCCGGGGGAGAAGGTAGCATTGCCGTGCATGCGGACATAGCGGCGCGCCTTGTCCAGATAGGCGTGGTAAACGATGAACATCTCGGCCAGGTCGATCGGCTGCTTGCCCTGGCGGAGCATTTCGGACTCGACGAAAGACACGCCGGCGTAGTCCCAGCAGGTGCCGGAGTTGGCCTGGTCCTTGACTGGGGTAGCGGGGTTGTCCTTGACGGTGGTAAAGCCGAACTTGGCTTTCCATTTTTCCTGTTGCTCGGGCAGGGTGTTGTTGAAGGACAACAACAGCGGCAGGAACATCAGGGCAAAGAGCGAAAAGAGGTTGTTCTTGTACATAGCGACAGGTTGTTTTGTTTCCTTTTGTTAAGTCCATTGCAGGGACGGACCGGGGATGCCTTCCGGGCGTTTGGGCAGGGCGCTCTCCGGAGGAAGGGTTCGCAGCAGGGCTTACTCGGCGATGAGTATCCGGGCGCAGCCTTGCAGCTCGATGCAGTCCGCAGGACGGAGTTTGGCCCGCTTGCGGGTCTCGACCGCTCCGCCCCGGGTAACGAGCCCCTGGGCGATCATTTCGTGCGCCTGTCCGCCGCTTTCGACCAGGCGGAGCAGCTTGAGCAGTTTGTCCAACTCGATGTACGGCGCACCTTCGAGGGAAAATACGATCTCTTTCACGGTTTACCGGCGGCGGCCTCCCCGGATCAATTGCTGCTGTTGGAAATAACCCGGCTGTCCCGGGGTGCGTTTGAGTCCCTGTTTGACCATGGCGATTTGCTCGTCCAGCAATTTGCCTTTGTCCAGGCGTTTGGCTTCCGCTACCAGCGCTTCGGCTTCGCGGCGCCGGCCTTTCTGCATGGCTATGGCGGCCAGTTGGAGTTTGGCCATGGCTTTTTCCTGGCGGGAAAGACCTATTTCGAGGGCTTTCTTGAACAGGCGTTCGCTTTCGGTCAGGTTGTGTTGCGAACGGATGGAACCCAGCAGGAAGTAGTAGGAAGCCCGTTCGCGGCGTACCAGTGCATGATCCGGGTCTTTGATGCGCAGCAGGCGGCGTTCGGCTTTTTCGACATCGTTCTTGCGCATGGCCAGCAGGGCCATGATCATCCATTCGTTTTTGAAGTAGGTGAACAGTACGATGAGCGCCAGCAGGATGAGGAATATCCCGTTTCCGATGTTGGACACCCAGAACTGCCATACCGAACAGCCGGTCAAGGCAGCCATCAGGAAGATTCGTAGGATTCTCGAAACCATAGTTTTGTCCTTTCGTTATGTTTTTTCCGTGTGCTTTTTTCCTCCCCGGGAGCGGGGAAAAAGCGAATACTATTCAAATGTGCGGATGAGCTCTTTGACGATCTTCATCACTTTCGGGGTGGCGGTACGTCCGACGGCCTGAACCTCTTTGTGGGAGACGTTGGCCATCTTGCCCGGCAGTCCCAGGTCGGTGATGATGGATACGCCGAAGATCTCGATGCCCATGTGGCGGGCGACGATCACCTCCGGGACGGTACTCATGCCCACGGCATCGCCTCCCAGACGCGAGACCATCAGGTATTCGGCCTGGGTCTCGAACGTGGGGCCCTGGAGAGCCAGGTAAACGCCTTCGCAGACTTCGATGCCGTTTTCGACGGCGATCTCCTTGGCACGGCGGATCATGGCCGGGTTGTAGGCGTCCTTCATGTCCACGAAACGGGGCCCGAGCTCGTCGATGTTTTTCCCGCGAAGGGGGTGTTCGGGGATCAGGTTGATATGGTCGCGGATAATCATGATGTCCCCGATGCGGTGCGCGGGGTTGATGCCTCCTGCGGCGTTGGATACCACCAGGCGGCGGATGCCCATCAGCTTCATCACCCGAACAGGGTAGGTAACCTTGTCCATCGGGTAGCCTTCGTAGTAGTGGAAGCGTCCGTTGAGGGCCATGATGTATTTTCCGCCCAGGTAGCCGAAGATCATCTCGCCCGAATGACCTTCGACGGTCGATACGGGGAAGTGGGGGATCTGGCTGTAAGGGATGCGGTGGCGGACGTCGATTTCGGTGACCAGGTCGCCCAGACCGGTTCCCAGGATGACGGCCCATTCGATGGGCTGGTCGGCGTAACGGCCGAGAAATTCGGCGGTTTCTTTCAGTTTTTCAAGCATATTTACGATTCTTTGTGGTCTTTGTAACGCGCCAGGGTCTGTTCGACGATGGCTTCGAAGGCAGCCTGGTCCTCCGGGAGGATTTCGGCACGGATGGCCAGCGAATAGACCGGATATTCGGCCAGGGGAGTGCCGATGATGCGTGCCATGTCCTTTTCGGTGGTCAGGATGATGTTTTTGCCCCGGGGCAAATTTAGGAATTCATTTTTGATTTTTTCCACGTCCCGATGCCGGAATACATGGTGGTCGGGGTACTGGAGATGCCGGCAGGTAACCTCGATCGAACCCAGGTGGGAAAGCAAGGGAATAGGATTGGCTACTGCGGTGATAAGCAATACGTTGTAGTTCTTCAATTCTTCCGATGCAATATGTCCGAGCAGCGGGTTTTTCACCCGGTCGGCATAGTGGTAGCGCGAGAACACCACCGGGGCGTCGGTGTACCGGGCGATCTGGCGGCGCAGTTTTTCCCGGGCGGCGCAAGCCCTTTCCGAACGGTCCGCATACCGCCGGGGAACTTTGGTAACGATCACGCAGTCCGCCCTCCGGGCACCGTGCCGGCTCTCGCGCAGGTTGCCCGCCGGCAGGAGATGATCCGATGTGAAAGGCTCGTCGAAAGCCGTGAGCAGGAAGTAGCACGAAGCCTTTACCCGCAGGTGTTGGTAGGCATCGTCCAGGACGATGACCTGGGGACGGAAGCGGCGCATGAGTTGCCGGATGCCGCGCGCCCGGTTTTCGCAGACGGCGACCGTTGCCTCGGGCAGTGCCCGTTTGAGCATCAAGGGTTCGTCGCCCGTGCGGCGGGCGCTGTCGTGTTGGGAGACTTCGAGGAATCCTTTCGTGCGGCGGCCGTATCCTCGGCTCAAGAGGGCCGTGCGGTAGCCTTGCTCCATCATCCGGCGTGCCAGCAGTTCGGTATGGGGGCTTTTCCCCGTCCCGCCGGTGGAAAGGTTGCCGACCACGAAGACCGGGAGGCGAAAACGCCTGCGCCGCAGCAGCCCCTTGCGGTAAAGCCACGTGCGGAGGCCGCTGATGGCGTACCAAAGCGAGGAGAGGGGCAGAAGGATCAAGCGAAACAGTTTCATATCGGGCAAAGCGTCAAAAGTCGATGTTCAGGTCCAGTTCCTCGCGCATCTTTTCGAGCAGCGGATTTTTTTCCTTCAGGTATTCGTACTTCTCCTTCGGGGTGTAGGGTTTGCGCTCGCGCACGTTCTCGTTTACGGTGATGCGGTGGGTGATGGCCGAGTTGTGCAGCCGGGAGCGCAGGTAGGCCAACACTTCGAGCATGTTTTCCTCGAGTTCGTGGGCGGCAGCGGAAGAGGAAACGGCAATCTCGACCGTGAAGTTCTCGCCCAGGCGGAGTTCGGCCGCGTTCATGGCCGTGTGCAGCCCGAAGCGTTTTTCGTTCCCTGCTTCCTCGCACAGCCGGTCCCATACCTTGGAAAGGTCTTCCTGCGTAAACGCCTCGTGCTGTTCCTGCGCCCGGGGCGCATCCTCGGGGTGGGCCGGGTGCTGCTTTCGCGCCATCAGGTTGGAGATGGAGAGCGCCGAGCGGACTTTCCGGGAGTTTCTCGCCGGTGCGGTTTCGGTGGGCGTCAGCGGGGCTTGTGCGGCCGGGGCGCTCGACGGATTGACGGCGGGTTGGGTCGCCGGTGCGGTTTCGGTGGGCGTCAGCGGGACTTGTGCGGCCGGGGCGCTCGACGGGCTGACGGCGGGTTGGACCGTCGGTGCGGTTTCAGTGGGTATTAGCGAGGCTTGTGCGGCCGGGGCGCTCGACGGGCTGACGGCGGGTTGGGTCGCTGGAGCGGCTTCGGTGGACGCAAGCGGAGTTTGTGTAACCGGGGCACTCGACGGGCTGACGGCAGGACGAACGGTGTTTTGATCGCCGATGGACAGTTCGGTCAGGTAGGCGAGGAGCTCTTCCCGGGCGGGTAGTTGTGTGCCGAAATGCCGGTAGAGCTGCGGGGGGACTATATAGTCAGTACTTTTTTTTTTGAGGGGTCGAGCCCGATGGAGGCCAACTGCATCAGGGTGATCTCGGTGAGCAGTCGGGGATTTTTCGACAGGCGGTACTCCGATTGGGCTTTGGCCAGCAGGGAGAGCGCTTGGACGGCGGTGTCGGCATCCAGACGGGCGGCTTGCTCCCGGTAACGGTCCTTGATGGGGTCCGGGACGGTGAGCAGGGCCAGGGTGGAGGGGTTTTTCGACAGCAGCAGGTCGCGCAGGTGCGAGGCCAGTCCGGAGAGCATGTACTGCAGGTCGAATCCGTTTTGCGCGATGGCGTCCGTTTGGAGCATGGCGGAGGGGATGTCGGCCGAGAGCAGGGCATCGGTGAGCTGGAAGTATGTCTGGTAATCCAGTACGTTGAGCGTTTCGGCTACTTTTTCCGCCGTGAGATGATCCCCGCAGAAGCACACTACGCGGTCGAAGATGGACAGGGCGTCGCGCAGGGCGCCTTCGGCTTTCTGGGCGATGATGTGCAGGGCTTCGGGTTCGGCCTGGATGCCCTGGTCGGCGGCGATGCGCGCCAGGTGCTCGCGGATGTCGGCTACCGAGATGAGTTTGAAGTCGTAGATCTGGCAGCGCGAGAGGATCGTGGGGATGATCTTGTGTTTCTCGGTGGTGGCCAGAATGAAGATGGCATGCGCCGGGGGCTCTTCGAGCGTTTTGAGAAAGGCATTGAAGGCGGCCTGGGAGAGCATGTGCACCTCGTCGATGATGTACACTTTGTACCGGCCCATCTGGGGGGCGAAGCGCACTTGGTCGATCAGGGCGCGGATGTCCTCGACCGAGTTGTTCGAGGCGGCGTCGAGCTCGTGGATGTTGAAGGCGAAATCCTCGTCCGGGGCGGCGTCGGGCATCGTGCGGCGGTTGATCTCCCGTGCCAGGATGCGGGCGCAGGTGGTCTTGCCCACGCCCCGCGGACCGCAGAACAGCAGCGCCTGCGCCAGTTGGTTGTGCTCGATGGCGTTGCGGAGCGTGGCGGCTACGTGCGGTTGGCCGACGACTTCCTCGAAGGTGCGGGGACGGTATTTGCGGGCCGATGCGACGAAATGTTCCATGCTGTTTTCTCGTGTGTGTTCCTCGCGGATTCCTTGCGGAAGGGAACAAGCAAAAATAGGGATTTTTCCCGAACGGGCAAAGGTTTCGGGGGTGCTTTCGCTGCGGGGCGGGCAAGCGGGGGCGGCCAAAGGCCGCCCCCGCTTGCCCGCCCCGCAGCGAAAGCCGATCAGTCGGCCTGACGGCGATGGAGCGTCATCTCATCGACCAGATAACCCGCTCCGCCCAGTTTGTCGATCAGGAACAGCACGTACCGGATATCCACTATGATGTTGCGGCAGATGGAAGGATCGTAGTTCAGGTCGCTCATCGTACCTTCCCACAAGCGGTCGAAGTTCAGACCGATCAGTTCCCCGTCGGCGTTGATCACCGGCGAACCCGAGTTCCCTCCCGAAGTGTGGTTGGTCGCGATGAAGCATACCGGCATCCGCCCGTTTTCACCGTAAGGCCCGTAGTCCTTCTTGCGGTAGAGATCGATCAGTTTTTCGGGCAGGTCGAATTCCCGGTCGCCCGGGACGTATTTCTCGATCACCCCGTCGAGGAACGTCTGCGGCAGGTAGGCCAGCCCGTCGCGGGCCTGCATCCCCCGCACCTGACCATAGGAAGCGCGAAGGGTCATGTTCGCATCCGGGAAGAACGCCCGGTCGGGGAAAGCCTCCATCTGGGCCTTCATGTAGTCCTTCATCAGAAGGTCGATGCGTCCGGACACCTCGCTGTAACGCGGAGCGATCATCCGGTTGTAGTTTTCCACTACCGAGCGGAAGAAGACATAGGCCGGATCGTTCCCGGTCAGCAGGTCGAAAGCGGTCGTGTCTTTTGCAGCGAAGATACCCTCGATGCCATCGCGGGAGAGAAGCGGCGAAGCGTACAGGCTGTCGGCCAGCGCCTCCATATCGCCGTGGAAGCCTTCGAGGGCCGCATCGACTTCCTGCGGCAGGAAGCCCGCAGGCATCTTGTCGCAGTAAAATTCGGTCAAGGGAATGAACACCTTGCGGTCGATCGTTATCCGGCGGGGATCCACACGTTCGAGAGCCTGTTGGCGCAGTTCCTCAGTACGGGCCGAATCGGCCTGCTGTTTTCCGAGCAGCGAACGGTAACGCGCCAAAAGTCCCATCAAGGCGCAGGCATCGCTCAGGTAGTTGTATTCCGAAGTCGCGTCGTAGGCCATGCCGTAGGGCAGGAGTTCCTTGTAGGCGGCGTACAGATCGGGGAGCAGGTGGCCGTAGGCTTGCTGCATCGCCGGGTATTTGGCCAGGGTATCGGCAAAGGCCGTTTCGTAGGCCGTCTTCTTATCGACAGCCCGGGTGCGCTCCAGCCCCAGCGACTCGCCCTGCCACTTTTTCCAGGCGTTGGCGGCCGAAACGTAGCGGTTGGCGTAGAGCAGTTTGATGGTGTCGTTGGCTTCCATCTCCTTCTGCCAGGTGTTCAGGGCGATGTCGCGCAGCCCCACCTTTATCGGGTTGCGTACGATGGTCTGTTCGAGGGCGATGCCGGGCAGGTATTCGTCCGTGCGGCCCGGAAACCCGAAGACCAGGGTGAAGTCCCCTTCGGAAAACCCGTCGAGGGAGATCGGCAGGTAGTGGTCCGGGCGGTAGGGAACGTTGTCGGGCGAAGGATCGGCCGGGTGGTTGTCGCGGTCGGCGTAGATGCGGAATACCGAGAAATCGCCCGTGTGACGCGGCCATACCCAGTTGTCGGTTTCGGCGCCGAACTTACCCACCGAAGCCGGCGGGCAACCTACCAGGCGGACGTCGTTGAAGGTCTCGCGCACGAAGAGGAAGTAGCGGTTGTCCTTGAAGAAGGATTTGACCTCCACGTTTTGCCAAGGCTCGATGTCGGCCTCCTTTCGGATACGCTCGAGGTTTTCGCGGATCTTTTCCTGGCGTTTCTCCGCGCTCATCGAAGGCTTGACACCCCGCAAGGCTTGGTCGGTTACCTCCTCGATGCGCTTGATGAAAGTAACGGAAAGCGACGGGTTGATCCGTTCCTCGGAGCGGTTGCGGGCGTAGAACCCGTTTTCCAGGATGTTGTCCTCCAGGGTGGAGTGCGCGGCGATCTGCGAATAGCCGCAGTGGTGGTTGGTCAGCAGCAGGCCTTCGGGCGAGACCACCTCGCCGGTACAGCCTCCGCCGAAGAGTACCACAGCGTCCTTGATGCTGCTGTGGTTCACGCTGTAAATGTCCTCGGCCGTGATGCGCATCCCCAGGGACTGCATCTGCGACTCGTTGAGCTTTTTCAGGAACAGGGGGATCCACATCCCTTCCGCACCACGGGCGGGCAGGCAGGACAGCAGGACGGCCAGGGCGACCATCGGAAAGCACTTGCGTAACATGGGCAGTTCGTGTTTTTTTGTTCTTCGATGGGCAAAGGTAATTTTTTGGCGGTTAATTAAAAATATATCGGGGCAAAATACGTAATTTCGCATCCTGTTCAATAAAAATACCCATCGGAAGAAATGGCCGAAGAAAACGATAAGAAAGAGGCCGCGGGCACGGAAAATGCCGCGCCGTTGAATTTTCTGGAAACGATCATCGAACAAGACATCGCCGCCGGCAAAAACGGCTCGCACGTACGCACCCGTTTCCCGCCGGAGCCCAACGGATACCTGCACATCGGGCATGCCAAGAGCATTTGCCTGAATTTCGGACTGGGACAGCGTTTCGGCTCGCCGGTCAACCTGCGTTTCGATGATACCAACCCGGCCAAGGAAGACCAGGAATACGTCGATTCCATCAAACGCGACGTGGAGTGGCTCGGTTTCCATTGGGACGGTCCGGAGCGTTACACCTCCGACTATTTCGACCAGTTGTACGAGTGGGCGGTGGAAATGATCAAGCAAGGCAAGGCTTACGTGGACAAACAGACCAGCGAGCAGATAGCCGCCCAGAAAGGCGAACCGACCGTGCCGGGACAGGCAAGCCCCTACCGCGACACTCCGGTGGAGGAAAACCTGCTCGAATTTGAAAAGATGCGCCGGGGCGACTACGCCGACGGGGAGGCCGTCCTGCGTGCCAAGATCGACATGGCTTCGCCCAACATGCACATGCGCGACCCGATCATGTACCGCATCATCCACCGCGACCATCACCGCACGGGCAACAAGTGGTGCATCTACCCGATGTACGACTATGCACACGGGCAGTCCGACTATATCGAAGGGATCACGCACTCGATCTGCACCCTGGAGTTCGAAGTGCACCGTCCGCTCTACGAATGGTTCCTCGACCAGGTGTACACCCCGGGCGACATCCGTCCCCGTCAGTACGAGTTCGCCCGTCTGAACCTCTCGTACACCGTGATGAGCAAGCGCAAACTGCTGGAGTTGGTTACCGGCGGTTACGTCAAGGGATGGGACGACCCGCGCATGCCCACCGTATCGGCATTGCGCCGTCGGGGATACACCCCGGAGTCCATCCGCCGTTTTTGCGAGACGATCGGCGTGGCGCGCCGCGAGAACGTGATCGACGTGGCGTTGCTCGAATTTTCGATCCGCGAACACCTCAACCGCATCGCCCCGCGCGTGATGGCGGTGCTCGATCCGGTCAAACTCGTGATCGACAATTATCCCGAAGGCAAGACCGAAATGATCCGCACCGAGAACAATCCGGAGGATCCCGAGGCCGGTTTCCGGGAAGTGCCCTTCTCGCGCGAGCTGTACATCGAGCGGGAGGATTTCATGGAGGAAGCCCCGAAGAAATTTTTCCGCCTGCGCCTGGGTGGGGAGGTGCGCCTGAAGAGCGCCTACATCGTCCGGGCCGAAAGCGTAGTCAAGGATGCCGAGGGGCGCATCGTCGAGATCCATTGCACGTACGATCCGGACAGTCTTTCGGGCAGCGGCTCGGAGGCCTCGATGCGCAAGGTGAAGGGGACGCTCCACTGGGTGTCGGCTCCTACCGCGCTGGAAGCCGAAGTGCGTCTGTACGACCGCCTGTTCAACGACGAGATGCCCGACGGCCACCGCGACCACGACTTCAAGGAATACCTCAACCCCGACTCGTTGAAGGTGCTCACCGGCTGCAAGTTGGAGCCCTCCGTAGCGCGTTTCACGGTCGGCGACCGGATGCAGTTCCACCGTTTGGGCTATTTCTGCGTGGACTCCGATTCCACCCCCGAACACATGGTGTTCAACCGCACGGTAGGCTTGAAGGATTCCTGGGCCAAAGAGGTAAAGAAGCAATCCTGACGATTTTTTCGTAATATCTGATAGGCTCTCGCAGCCCGATCCCCTTGACGGACGTTTTTCGCCAAGGGGATTTTTTTTGCTCCGGAACTTGCCGGCTTTTGGCGGACTTGCTTCCGAACAGGCGGGCGATATTGTCGGGGAAACGTGGAAAGAAGGAGGGTTACCGGGCCGAACGTTCCAGGTAAGCGGCCAGCGGACGAGGAAAAGCAAGGTGGGAAAGATCCTCCTCCGTAGCCGGGGCGTATCCCTCGAGGGAAAACCCGGGAGTGGGAATGCTCACGCGGTAAAAACGGATGTGCAGCACCCGGTGCGAGAGCAGGTGTTTTACCGGCGGGAGCGTTTCGAGGACTTCTGCCGTGGCAGCGGAGCGGATCAGTGCTTCGTAGCGCACGTCGAAGAGCATTTGCTCGGCCGGGAGGTCGTCCGGGGTCTCGATCCGGGGAAATTCGTACAGGCCCCGCCAGATGTCGTCCTCCGTACGGCGGCGTACCCAGGTACCCTCGGGGGAAACGATGTGGAAGTAATGCAGGTAGCGGGGCGAGGGTTCGCTGTGTTTGCTTTTGGCCGGGCGCAGGGCGACGGTGTCTGCGGCCTGCGCCCGGCAGTGTGGCAGCAGGGGGCACCGGGGGCAGTCGGGCAGGGAAGGGGTGCATTGCAGTGCCCCGAAATCCATGAGGGCCTGGTTGTAATCCCCGGGACGATCCCGGTCGAGTTGCTCGTCCGCCAGGCGGGTGAACAGTTTTTTCCCGGCCGTAGTGTCGATGGGTGTATCGAGGTCGAAGTATCGGGACAACACGCGGTACACGTTGCCGTCGAGTACGGCATACGGCATCCGGTAGGCGATGGAGCAGATGGCGGCCGCGGTGTAGTCGCCGATCCCGGGCAGGGAACGAATCTGGTGGTACGAGCGGGGGAATTGCCCGTCGAATTGCTCTGTAAGCCGCTGCGCCGCGCGGTGAAGGTTTCTCGCCCGGCTGTAATACCCCAGGCCTTGCCACTGTTTCAGCACCTGGTCTTCCGAGGCGGCGGCCAGGGAGACAATGTCCGGGAAACGCTCGACGAAGCGCAGGTAATAGTCCGTCCCTTGTGCGATGCGCGTTTGCTGGAGGATGATCTCGGACACCCAGATGCGGTAAGGGTCGCGCGTCTCCCGCCAGGGGAGCCGCCGTCCGTAGTGGGCGTACCAGTCGAGCAGCGTTTGTCGCAAGGGTAGAGGGCGCATGTTTTTCTCGGTTCGGGTTTTGATGCGGGGCAAATGTAGCGAAAGGCGAGCGCAGCGGCAAATCGAAAACAAGGTTTTCGCATTTGGCTATGCCGAGTGCGCCTCCTGCTATGGGAAAATAGCGAAAAAGTCTGCTTATCGACAGAAATAAAGCATTCGTCCCCTTTCAAACGGAGGGAATGCGTACTTTTGCTTTTCCGAATCCAAAAAAGAAAGACCATGCCGCATTCCTCGCCCCAGATAATGGGGATCCTCAACACGACGGACGATTCGTTTTACGCCGCTTCACGGGTAAACGACCTGCAGGAACTCCTCCGCCGCGCCGAACGGATGCTCGAACAGGGAGCTTCCATCCTCGATGTCGGAGGTTGCTCCACTCGTCCGGGTTGTACCGTAGCCGATGCCGAGACCGAAATGCGGCGCGTGCTCCCTGCCGTCGAAGCCCTTGCCCGGCGCTTTCCCACGGTGGAGATATCGGTGGATACCTTCCGCAGCGAGGTGGCGGAAAAAACCTTGGAGGCCGGGGCTACGATGATCAACGATATTTCCGGGGGAGACTTCGATCCGCAGATGTTTCCCTTGGTCGCACGGCACGGGGCGGGGTATGTCCTGATGCATACCCGGGGGCTTCCCGACCAGATGATCCACCGCACGGAATATTCCGACTTGGTGGCGCAGGTGTACGGCCACTTGGCCCGACGCGTGGAACGCCTGCGGGCGTTGGGAGTGTCGAGGATCGTGGTCGACCCGGGATTCGGCTTTGCCAAAGATGTGCGGCAAAACTTCGTCCTGCTGCGCCACCTGGAGGTTTTCAAGCGTCTGGGGTGTCCGGTACTGGCCGGGATGTCCCGCAAAGGGATGGTGTGGAAGACTTTGGGCATTTCTCCCGGCGAAGCGCTCAACGGGACGACGGTGGTCAATACCTTGGCACTCTGCCATGGGGCGGATATCCTTCGGGTACACGATGTGAAAGAGGCGGTCGAAGCGGTTCGGTTGTTCGAGGCTTTCCGCGGTGGCGAATAGGGCTGTTCGTGGGGAGCGTGCAAGCAAAAGCGGCGGGGCTTATGCCCCGCCGCTTTTGCTTGCACGCTCCCGCTGCTATCCCGCCTTGCGATCTGCAAGGAAGGACAACAGATGGATTACAGGTTTTTCAACACGTTCTTCAGGAAATCGTAGAAACGACCCACGGTGTCGATCTTGACCTTTTCGTCCGGAGAGTGCGGATGCATGATGGTCGGCCCGAAGGATACCATGTCCATTCCCTCGGGATATTTCCCGCCGATGATGCCGCATTCGAGGCCCGCATGGCAAGCCGCTACGTGCGGGTCGCGGTGGAACATGTCCTTGTACAGTTGCACCATCTTGAGCAGCACCGGCGACTTGGGATTGGGTGCCCAGCCGGAGTAACCTCCCGTCTGTTCCACCTTGCAGCCTGCCAGTTCCAGCGTAGAACGGATGGCGTTGGCCATTTCCATCTTCGAACTATCGACCGAGGAACGCGTAAGGAACGATACCGAGAAACGTCCTCCGCGAGCTTCCACCCGGGCCATGTTGGACGAAGTCTGTACCAGACCTTCCACATCGGGACTCATGCAGAATACCCCGTTGGGCATGGCTGCCAGGGCGTCGACCACCGCTTTCTGTTCCTTTTCCGGCATCACCTTTTTGGGGGTGTCGATGGCTTCGAGCAGGATCTCCATCCCCTCGTCCACCGTCTTGTATTCGTTTTTGATCTCCTCGGACAAGGTCTTGAAGTGTTTCTTGTAGGCAGCTACCTTGGCCTTGGGTAGAGCGAATTCCGCATAAGCCTCACGCGGGATCGCATTGCGCAGCGAACCGCCGTCCAGCACCGCAAGACGCAATCCGTACTTGGCACAGGCGCCCCACAGCATCCGGTTGAGCACCTTGTTGGCGTTGGCGCGTCCCAGGATGATGTCCATCCCCGAGTGGCCGCCCTTGAGACCCTTTACCTGCACGCGGAAGCCCAGCATGTTGGCAGGGGTCTTTTCTTCCTTATACTTCAATACGCCGAGGGTGTCGATACCGCCGGCGCAACCGATGCACAGTTCATTTTCATCTTCCGTGTCGAGGTTGAGCAGGATCCGGCCTTTGAGCATCTTGGGATCGAGTTTGTGAGCACCGGTCATGCCGGTTTCCTCGTCCACCGTTACCAGGACTTCCAAGGCAGGGTGTTCCACGTCGTCGGCCGTGAGGATGGCCATGGCAGCCGATACTCCGATACCGTTGTCCGCGCCCAAGGTCGTCCCTTCGGCACGTACCCATTCGCCGTCCACTACGCTGCGGATGCCTTCGGTGTCGAAATCGAAATTGGTGTCGGCATTCTTCTGGTGCACCATGTCCATGTGTCCCTGGAGGATGACGATGGGCGAATTTTCCTTGCCCGGGGTGGCCGGTTTGCGGAAAACGACGTTGCCCATCTCATCGACGGTGGTGTCTATCTGGTGTTTTTTTCCGAATTCTTTGAAAAATTCTACGGCTTTGGCTTCCTTTTTCGAGCCGCGAGGTACGGCATTGAGGTCCTCGAAATAGTTCCATATCGCTTGGGGCTCAAGGGAACGAACGTCTTTACTCATAGCGTTTTTTATTATTTGGTTATCGATTTTGCGATTTGCATCTGCCAAATATATCGTTTTCGCACGACATTTTCTCTATCGTGGGCGGAAAAATACGCGGGTTTTTTCCTGGAAAGAATTTTGAAAAAATGCAGGGGTAGGGCTTGCGCAATAAAAATAATGGCGTATATTTGCAACCGCAAAGCGGTTCTTTGTATACGGGCGAATACCAGAGTGGCCAAATGGGGCAGACTGTAAATCTGTTGTCTTACGACTTCGGTGGTTCGAATCCATCTTCGCCCACATTCCTCTTGCGGAAGTAGCTCAGTTGGTAGAGCATCAGCCTTCCAAGCTGATTGTCGCGAGTTCGATCCTCGTCTTCCGCTCAAAAGTTAGAAAAGCCTTTCAGATGTTTCTGAAAGGCTTTTTTCGTATCCGTTTCCGGCAGAGGTGCTTTGTGTACCGATGATCGCTCCCGTCCTGATCCACACCGGGTTGAAATCCCGGGGACCGGTCAGCGGTTGCGGACGTAAATATGTTTGAGATTGTGCTCGCCGAAGGGCCGCTCCTCGACCTCGAAAAGATCGCCGAGCGACCGGATCAGCGGAGTGAGTTTGGGAAAACCGTAGTTGCGGGGGTCGAACTCCGGCATTTTTTTCACCAGCACATTGCCTACCACCCCCAGGAATGCCCAACCGTCCTCGTCGGCTACATCATTGACCGTGGAGACGAGCAGGGACTTGAACGCTTCGTCGATCGGCAGGAGGGATTTTCCCTTTTTCTGTCCCGCAGCCGGGACATCATTGGCCGAAACAACTCCTCCGGCAGAGACCGGGGACTTCTTTTCCTCTTTTTTTACCGAGGAAGCCGGGGCAGCCGGTGTTTCTTCACTCTGGCCGAGGATTTCCACAAAGACGAAACGGTCGCACGACTTGACAAACGGCGCAGGGGTCTTCCGCTCGCCGAACCCCAGTACTTCGCGGCCCGATTCGCGGATACGGCTCGAGAGCCGCGTAAAGTCGCTGTCGCTCGATACGATGCAAAAACCGTCGACGTTTTCCCGGTGCAGGATATCCATTGCGTCGATGATCAGGGCGGAGTCCGTCGCATTTTTCCCTGTCGTATAGGCATATTGCTGCACGGGGATGACCGAGTTGTCGAGCAGGACGGATTTCCAGGCGGACATGGCCGGGGAGGTCCAGTCTCCGTACGCCCGCTTGATGACCGGGGAGCCCCAGCGGGCGATTTCATCGAGGATATAGCGGATCTTTGCCCGCGAGATATTGTCAGCGTCGATCAGGACGGCGAATTTCTTGTTTTCCATGTGTCGGTCTCTCTTTAATCCCGACAAATGTACGGGTAAAAAGCATGCGAAGGGCAAGTCTTTTTGTTCCTTTATTTTTTCGGACTGTCTTATGAATTGTTTCCGCCCCGGCATAGCCAAATGTAAAAACTCCGTTTTCCCCCACGTCCGCTGCGCTCACCTTTCACTACATTTCCATAATGCAGGATGCGGCTCGGCAAACTCCTCGGGGAAAAACTTCGTTTTCCCTCTCGGCTTTGCGCTCGGCTTTGCGTATCTTTGAACCGAAGATCGACTAAACGGATATTCCTATGAACGAGCAACAGATCCAGATGTTCTTTGCCATGAACGGCAAGTACTTCGAACAGGCGTCCTTTCCGATGCTGCGGGATATACTCTCCTCCCTTTCCCCGGAATTGGGGGCGAAAGTCTACATGCTCGATTACAAAGACCCTGTGGTGGCTCTTTTGCTTTCGCTTCTTCCGCTGTTGGTCTTTGTCAATGGGGTGGACCGGATGTATCTCGGGCAGATCGGTCTGGGGCTCCTCAAATTTTTCACCCTCGGAGGACTGTTCATTTGGACTTTTGTCGATTGGTTTCTCATCATGGGGTCTACTCGCCGCCGCAACCTCTCCCTGCTATTGGAGGCGCTGGGGTATCCTCCGCTGTGATTTTTTTGTGAACAATTGAAAACAAAATACTTTTGCCATGAAAAAAACGGAAATCACTCTCTGTCTGCTGGGCGTTCTGACGTGGATGACCGCTTGCAAACCCTCGGAAGCAAACGCTCCTCAGGGAGCGGAAAACACCCCTGTACGCGATACGGTACTCACCGAGTGCATTCGTTTCTGCGAGAGTACGTACCCGTATCGGGACGGTCTGCTCGTGGCCAATTTCGGTACCGAGGCGCTCGACCCGCTCAATACCCAGGGAAAAGGCTATATCCTGTACTTCGAGGCGGGAAAGGTCGATACGCTCCTCCCCCCACAAGGGTATCTTTCCGCTCCGAAGGGAATGTTCGTCCGCGGGGAACGGCTCTTTGTCTGCGATGTGAACAAAGTCGTCGAGTTCCGTCTGGACAGCCTGTCCTTGGCTCCGCGCGAGATCGTCCTTCCCTCGGAGGACCTCTTTGTGAACGACCTGGCTGCCTGGGGCGATACCTTGTACATTTCGGTAACCAATACCGGTCGCATCTACCGGATGGGGCTTTCCGATCCGCAGGCTTCGCCCGTGCTGTGGGCTCAAGTGCCGGGTGCCAACGGGATGACTTTCGGACAGGACGGCGCGCTGTACGTGGCTTCCTATCCGGCCGATGGGACGACGACCCCGGACAACGTGGTGTATCGTATTGCCGACGTTTCCGCTCCGGCGCCCGAAAAACTCTTCGAGCAGGCGGGGCAGTACGACGGGATTGCGCTCTCGGCCGACGGAAAGACGCTGTATGTTACTTCGTGGGTGCCTTCCGGGGTGTTTGCCTACGATCTGACTGCCGGTGGGGAGTTCCGCCCGCTGGATTTGGGCGAATTCCAAGGGGCGGCCGATATGACCCTGCGGGACAGCGTGCTCTACATCCCCGATCTGCCCGCCAGCCGGGTGGTGGTGCGTCGCCTGTAAAATACTTGCCGGGAAGATGGACATCGAACAGGTACGCGATTGCGCTTTGGCGCTCCCGGGGACGTACGAGTGTTTTCCCTTCGGAAAATTTCCCCATGCGGCCGATGTTTGGGTGGCCAAGGTAGAGGGGAAGATGTTCCTGATGTGCGATTTGGCCGATCTCCCGCTGCGGGTGGACCTCAAGGCGGGAGAGCAGGCTCTCTTCCGAATGCAGCAGTACCGGGCGGTGGAAAGGGGATTTGCCAACGGGTGGTGCGGTGTCCTTTTGGAAGGAGATGTCCCGGGCCAGGTGCTCCGCGGCTGGATCGAAGATTCATATCGGAGGGTGCTCCGGGGATTGCCCCGGCGGTTGCGGGAAAAATACGATCTCACAGCGGAAGATTGAGGGGATTGTCCTTGTTTTCTCTTTCGGATTGAGAAAAGAGGCTTGCAGGGATGGAAAAAATCCCTACCTTTGCAACCGCTTTCGGGCAAAAGGAAAATATCTGTTGCCGGTATAGCTCAGTTGGCCAGAGCACGTGATTTGTAATCTCGGGGTCGTGGGTTCGAATCCCTCTACCGGCTCGATAAAATAACAATTTGTTTACCAGTAAGTTAATGGCTTCTGAATGCCGTTTCAGAGGCTTTTTTCATGTCGGTTATGGATTGGAATGAGGGACGGTTCTTTCCGTCAACTGGTATCTTATGCCGTGATAGTTGTAGAAATCCAGTATTTCTTCGAACAAAGCACGGGCCTGGGAAGGGAGTGTTTGGCATAAAGGTCTGACCCCGTATCTCTTGCAAATATAATCAGGAAGTCCGGTTAAGGTAACATGTACTTTCTTTGCCAAAACGTAGGCATCTTCCTTGTCAACCGATACATACTTTATATGGGTTTCCAACGGATCGTCACAATCCGTGACTCTATATTCCAGCGCCAGATGCCTGCTGTCGTCAAAGCCGATAACCATGGTGGCTGCTAAGGTTAAATCCGGATCCGTCTCTATGAGCAGTTCTTCCAATGTAAGCATGTTCGTGGTTTTAATACAGTGGTCAATATACACGATTATCCCGGATAATCCGAAGAAATATTATTTTTTTCGATCGGAATATAGTACGGATGCGTTAAAAATCGTCAAATAAAGCGAGTTGATTGAAGTCCTGATCATGAATGAGTGCGGGTTCGAATCCTTTTGCCGGTTCGGAAAAGGCGCTCAAGCGCGTGCAAGCAAAAAGCCCGGCGGACGAATGTTCGCCGGGCTTTTTGCTTGCACGCGCTTGCTTGCCGAAGCCGCTTACCGGTTGTAAAGATCCAGATAGTCGAATATCTTGGTAAACAAGTGCAAACGGTCGGGAGCCGGGACATTGTGTTCGTGTCCCGGATAGATCATGTAGTCCATCTGGATGCCTTCGTCGATCGCAGCGCGGAGCAATTCCTGCGACTGCTGCCATACCACCGTCGGGTCGGCCGTGCCGTGGATGACCAGCATGTGGTTTTTCAGCGCACCGATCTTGTCCGTCAGGCGGGCGGCGGCATACCCTTCGGGATTGTCCTGAGGGGTGTCCATGTAGCGTTCGGTGTACATCACCTCGTACCATTTCCAGTCGATCACCGGACCGCCGGCCACGCATGCTTTGAACACCTCGGGATGGGCGAGCATCATCGAGATGCTCATGAACCCGCCGTAGCTCCACCCGTAGACCGCAATCCGATCGGGATAGACGAACGACTGGTTCTTGAGGAATTCGATACCCAGCATCTGATCCTTTACCTCCAGTTGCCCCAGACGGCGGTGAACGGCACTTTCCCAGTCAAATCCCCGGGCAGGCGTACCCCGGTTGTCCATCGTAAAGATCACGTAGCCCTTCTCGGCCAGCACGTGCATCCACAGGTCGGCTCCGCCCCGGAAGACATTGCGCACCATTTGGAGGTGAGGGCCGCCGTACACGTACACCAGCACCGGATAGCGGCGCGTGGGGTCGAAATTGGACGGGAGGACCAGCCGGGTGTTGTATTCCACATTGTCGCGGATGATTTTCCCCAGACGCACCGTCCCGATCTTGTAGTCGGCCAGGGGATTGGCTGCCGAGAACAGTTCGCGTACCGTTTTTCCCAGGTTGCGGCGCCCGTCCTTGACCAGAGACACCAATTCGGCCCGTCCCGGGGTGTTCAGATCGGTAAACGTGCAGACCATGTACTTGCCCGTCGGATCGACATATCCGTTCCAGGTGCCTTTTTCGGAGCGGACAAAACCGACATCCCCGGTCTTGAGGTCGGTGAATTTCACCGTGCGGTCCAGGCCTGCATCGGCCGTGGCGACATAGAAGAATTTTTCCCCGACCAGGCCAATGACGCGTTCCACCTGGATCGCACCGTCGGTCGCTTTGCCCAGCAGCTGTCCGTCGGTCGAGTAACGGTAGTAGTGGACGTTGCCGTCGCGCTCGCTGCGCCAGAACAGTTCGTTCGGGCGGCTTTTGAAGAACAGGGCCGGCTCTTCCGGTTCGACCCAACGGTCGGAATCTTCGTGGAAGAGCGTTTTGAGAAAGGCTCCGGAAGCCGCGTCGAATTTGTTGAAGCGCATGTGCTTCTGGTCGCGGGTCAGTTCGGCGATGTAGAGATAGCAGCTCGAAGGATCCCACGTGATGGCGGTCAGGTAGTCCTCCGCCTGGCCTTGCTTGGCTACCTGGACCGTTTCGCCGGTGCGCGTGTCGTAGATGTGGAGGGTAACTTCCTCGGATTTTTCACCGGCCATCGGGTAGGGGATCTCCTTTACCGTGGAGATCCGTGCGTCGGTCTCCACGATGGGATAATGCCCGACCATCGACTCGTCCTTGCGGTAGTAGGCGATCTTCTGGCCGTCGGGCGAGAAGAAAATCCCTCCCGTGATGCCGAATTCGTTGCGGTGTACCGATTCGCCGTTGACGATCCCCTGTCCGCCGTCCCGGGTGAGGGCAATGCGCTCGCTACCTCCTTTGAGGTAATAGACGTTGCCGCCCTGGGTGTAGGCCACTCCATCGAACGCCGGGCTGACGACTACCGAGGGGAGGTCCGAATCCCATTGCAGGACGACTTTCCCGCTTTTGGAGGAAATGTTGTATTCGAATACCCGGTCCGCAGTGCGGAAATAGAGCGTGCCGGCGTCTTTCCATCCGTAAGTAGGAGGTACGGCCTTGAGGGTCATCCCGGCGGCTTTTTCCACATCGGAAGCCGCGATGCGCTGCACGGAGCCGGAAGGCGTTTCGAGGATCAGTTCTCCGCGGGCGGCATCGTAGTGTGCCCAGCGCGCCCCCGAAGGCGACCATTGGATGTTCAGGTAGGCTTCGGGGATGAATTTCCGGGGGGTGAGCAGGGCATCTTCGAGGGTGAATTCCTGTTTTTGTGCCCAAAGCCCGGTGGAAACAACCGCCAGCAGGCACAAAAGAAGCATTTTCAGGTGTTTCATCGTATTTCGGTAGGTTTTTTGTCTTTTTTCGGTTTGTCTCTCCCGAAAGGGAAGGGTCAATCGCTTTCGCCTTCGCGGAGTTTTTCGGCGTTCTCGGCCATCGTCAGTTCGTCGATGATGCGTTGCAGGTCGCCGTCCAGCACGTCCTGCAGGTTGTAAAGGGTCAGGCCGATCCGGTGGTCGGTAACGCGCCCCTGGGGATAGTTGTACGTACGGATCTTGGCCGAGCGGTCGCCGGTGGATACCATCGACTTGCGCTGGCGGGCCTCCTGTTCGAGGCGTTTCTGGTATTCGATCTCGTAGAGGCGCGAGCGGAGCACCATCATGCACTTTTCGAGGTTCTTCAATTGGGATCGTTCGTCCTGGCACTGGGCTACGATGCCGGTGGGGATGTGCGTGAGACGGACGGCGGAGTAGGTCGTATTGACCGACTGTCCTCCTGCCCCGGAAGAGCAGAACGTGTCCTTGCGGATGTCCTTGGGGTCGATGTAGATGTCGAATTCCTCGGCTTCGGGCATCACGATGCACGTAGCGGCCGAGGTATGTACCCGGCCCTGGGCTTCGGTAGCCGGGACGCGCTGTACGCGGTGGACACCGGCTTCGAATTTCATCGTGCCGTAGACGTCCTCGCCCGAGAGCTTGAAGATGATCTCCTTGTACCCCCCGGCTGTTCCTTCGTTGAAGTCCAGCACTTCCTGCCGCCAGCCTTTGCGCTCGGCAAACTTGGAGTACATCCGGAACAGGTCTCCGGCAAAGAGGGCCGCTTCGTCGCCGCCCGTACCCCCGCGCAGTTCGACCACTGCGTTTTTGGCATCGGCCGGGTCCTTGGGGATGAGCAGGAGTTTTATTTCCTCTTCGGTGGGGGCGAGCTTCGCTTCGGCCTCCTCGAGTTGCTCGCGGGCCATTTCGGTTATTTCCGCATCGCCCCCGCCCTCGGCCAGCAGAGCGCGGGCTTCCGAAACATCGTCGAGCAGTTGTTTGTAGCGCCGGTAAGCCTCCATGATCTTTTCCAGCTGCTTGTACTGCCGTCCCAGTTCGACGTACCGTTTCTGGTCGGCAATGACCTCGGGCTGGATGATCAGGTCGGACACCTCGTCGAAACGGGTGCGGAGACCTTCCAGTTTTTCCAAAAGTGTGGATGCCATGTAAAAAAATCGGTCTGTGTATGCTGTCTCTGTTGTCTCTCTTGTCGCTTTTCTGTTTGTGGTGAAAAAAGGAAGGCGGGATCAATACTCGAACGTACCGCGGTCGCTGCGGATGGTCAGGTGTGCGCTTCCTTGCCGGCTGGCTTCCACCCGGCCGACGATGCGTGCCGGGATGTCGAACGACTCGGAAATCTCGATGATGCGCCCGGCAATGTCTTCCGGTACGTAAAATTCCATCCGATGCCCCATGTTGAACACCTGGTACATCTCCTTCCACGAAGTGCCGCTCTCGCGCTGGATCAGCTCGAACAGAGGCGGCACGGGGAACAGATGGTCCTTGATCACATGCAGGTCCTTGACGAAATGCAGGATTTTCGTCTGCGCCCCGCCCGAGCAATGCACCATGCCGTGTATCCGGCCGCGGAGTTCGTCCAGCACCTTTTTGACCACCGGGGCATACGTACGGGTGGGGGACAGCACCAGACGGGCGGCATCGAGCGGAGTGCCCTCCACCGGGTCGGTCAGGTCTTTCGAGCCGCAGTACACCAGCGAAGGATCGGTGGCAGGGTCGTAGCTCTCGGGGAATTCCCCGGCCAAAGTCTTGCGGAATACGTCGTGACGTGCCGAAGTCAGGCCGTTGGAACCCATCCCGCCGTTGTATTGCGTTTCGTAGGAGGCTTTCCCGAACGAGGCCAAACCGACGATGACATCGCCGGCCTGGATGCGGGCATTGTCCACCACATCGGCGCGGCGCATGCGGGCCGTTACGGTCGAATCGACGATGATGGTGCGCACCAGGTCGCCCACGTCGGCCGTTTCCCCGCCGGTGGAGAGGATGTTGACCCCGTAGGAGCGCATCTCGGCGAGCAGTTCCTCCGTGCCGCCGATAATGGCTGCGATGACTTCGCCGGGGATCAGGTGTTTGTTGCGCCCGATGGTGGACGAGAGCAGGATGTTGTCCGTAGCTCCTACGCACAGCAGGTCGTCGATGTTCATCACCAAGGCGTCCTGCGCAATGCCTTTCCAGACGGAAAGGTCGCCGGTACGCCGCCAGTACATGTAGGCCAGGGCGGATTTGGTGCCCGCTCCGTCGGCGTGCATGACGATGCAGTATTCCGGGTCGCCGGCCAGGTAGTCGGGGATAATCTTGCAGAAAGCCCCGGGGAACAGCCCTTTGTCCACGTGGCGGATGGCGTTGTGTACGTCCTCCTTCGAGGCGGAAACACCGCGGCCGGCGTATCGTTTGCTTACTTCCATAGTATTGTCTTGTAGTATTTTACGAGTTTATATTTCCAGTTCTTCATTCAGTCGTTTTTCCAGTTCCTCCGCCGAGTTCATCACCGTGATGGTCGTCCCCTTGACCAGGCTCACCTTGCCCCGTTCTTCGGATACGACCACCGACACGGCATCCGATTTTTCGGCGATGCCGATGGCGGCGCGGTGGCGGGTGCCGTATTCCTCGGGCAGGTTTTTATCCCGCGAAACGGGCAGGATGACGCGCGTGGCGACGATGCGGCCGTTTTCGATGACGATGGCTCCGTCGTGCAGCGGGCTGTTTTTGTAAAAGATACTCTCGAGGATGCTCTGCGTGGGGACGATGTTCTGGGCATCGCCGGCCGTGGCTTCCTTGAGGTCGAACATCGACTTTTTGAACACGATCAGCGCGCCGGTACGCGTTTTGGCCATCTCGAAGCAGGCATTGGCGATTTCGCGGACTTCGATCTTCTCGGGCACGTCGCGTTTGCGGCGCATGCGGGAGAAGAAATGCCGCACGAAAAAGTTGTTGGTGCCGATCAGGATAAGGAAACGCCGGATCTCCTGCTGGAACAGGATGACGATGATGATCACTCCCAGGCTCATGAACTGCCCCAGAATACCGCTCAGCAGGGTCATCTGGAACGCTTCGACCACCTTCCACAGGATAAACAGGGCCAGGATGCCGACGAAGATGTTCACCGCCACCGTGCCGCGGATCAGGCGGTAGAACTGGAAGACCAGGAATACCACGGCGGCAATGTCTATCAGGTCCTTGAGACCGAAGGAGATAAAATCGAACATACGGCGTAAGGTTGGATCAGGGGTAAAGGTACGAAATTAGTCGGTTCAGGGCACCGGTATGCCGAACAGGTCGTACAGTCCGGCCGAGGTAACGTTCACCTTGACGAAATCGCCCACCGGTACGCGCCATTTTTCCCGGTCGATGAACACGTCGTTGTCCACTTCGGGCGAGTCGTATTCGGTGCGGCCCATGAAGACGTTTTCGTTGCAACTGTCGATCAGTACGTTCAGCGTTTGTCCCACGCGCGCCTGGTTGTTTTCGTAGGAGATCTGTTTTTGCAGCTCCATCAGTTCCTCCACGCGGCGTTGTTTCTCCTCGGGCGGCACGTCGTCCTCCAGGCGGGCGGCGGCGGTGCCTTCCTCCTGACTGTATGCGAAACAGCCCAGGCGGTCGAATCGCTGGGCCGAAACCCAGGCCTTGAGTTCATCGAATTCCTCCAGCGTTTCTCCCGGATAGCCCACGATCAGGGTTGTGCGCAGGGCGATGCCGGGGACCTTTTCCCGGATGCGGCTCAGCAGTGCGTCGATCTCCTGCCGGGTCGAACCGCGCTTCATCGAGCGAAGAATACGGTCGGAGATATGTTGCAGGGGAATGTCCAGGTATTTGCACACTTTGGGCTCGGTGGCCATGACCTCCAGAACGTCTTCCGGGAAGCCGTTGGGGTAGGCGTAGTGCAGGCGGATCCAGCGGATGCCGTCGATCCGGGCCAGACGGCGGATGAGCTCGGCCAGGCAGCGTTTTCCGTAGAGGTCTATCCCGTAATAGGTCAGGTCCTGGGCGATGAGGATAAGTTCCTTCACTCCTCCTTGGGCCAATTTTTCGGCTTGGGCCACCAGATCCTCCATCGGTACGGAGATGTGCCGGCCCCGGATCATCGGGATGGCGCAATAGGAGCAGGAGCGGTCGCAGCCTTCCGAGATTTTCAGGTAGGCGTAGTGCGAGGGAGTGGACAAGAGGCGCTCGCCCACCAGGGAGGTGCGGTAGTCGGCACCCAGGGCGGCGAGCAGCTCGCGGAGCTGGGAGAAGTTGTAAAACCCGTCCACTTCGGGCAGCTCGGCGGCGAGTTCCTCCTGATAGCGCTGTACCAGGCAGCCGGTAACGTACAGGCGTTGGATTTCGCCCCGGCGTTTGCGCTCGGCCTGTTCGAGGATCACGCCGATGGACTGTTCCTTGGCGTCGCCGATAAAGCCGCAGGTGTTGATCACCACGATCTCCCCCGGCCCTTCGTGGGCTACGGACAAGCCTTGGCCGGAGAGTTGTCCGGCGAGCGCTTCCGAGTCGCACGTGTTTTTCGAGCAGCCCAGGGTGATGATGTTGATGCGGGAGGGAGGGGTGTTTTTGGTCGTTGTTTTCATCGTTCGGAGGTGTTTTGCCGGGCGGCTTTCACGCGTTCGGCGTGCTGCTCGATGTCGCGGACGATCTCCAGAGCCACTTTCAGCGCATCGGCTCCCTGTCGGAGGGTAACGGGCGGGGTGGTGCCGTTTTCGATGGCGCGGGCAAAGGAATTCAATTCGTCGAGGATGGCGTTGTTGGCCTGTACGTCGGGTTTCTCGAAAGCGATCTGCTTGCTCACTCCCTGGGCGTTGGTCAGGATCAGGGCATACGGGTCCGGATCGGCGGGAGCGTCGTGGATGCGCAGGATTTCGGATTCTTTTTTCAGGAAGTCGATGGTGATGTACGCATCCTGCTGGAAGATGCGGGTCTTGCGCATGTTCTTCATCGAGATGCGGCTGGAGGTAACGTTGGCTACGCAGCCGTTTTCAAACTCGATGCGGGCGTTGGCGATGTCGGGCGTGGTGTCGATCACGCAGGCTCCGCTGGCCGTCAGACTGCGCACCGGCGAATCGACCAGGGTGAGGATGGCATCGAGGTCGTGGATCATCAGGTCGAGCACCACCGGTACGTCGGTGCCCCGGGGGTTGAATTCGGCCAAGCGGTGCGCTTCGATAAAGGCCGGGCGCTGGATATAGGGGCGGACGGCGGTAAAAGCCGGGTTGAATCGTTCCACGTGGCCTACCTGACCTTTGAGCCCCTTTTCGTGCAGGCGGCGGATCAGGTCTTCGGCTTGCTCCAGGGTGGTGGTAACGGGTTTTTCGAGAAATACGTGGCAGCCTTTCTCGATGGCTTTGCAGGCACATTCGTAGTGGTACAGGGTGGGGGTAACGATGTCGGCTACCTCCACGGCGTCGAGCAGGCTGTCCATGTCCGGAAAGGCTTTCACGCCGCTTTCCATCTCGACTGCGGCGGCATTGGCGGGGTCGGGGTCGTAGAATCCGACCAATTCGTAATGGGGCGAGGCGGCGAGCAGCCGCAGGTGTATCTTTCCCAGATGACCGGCACCGAGCAGACCTACTTTCAACATGATTCGTTTCGCGTTAAGGGGTTGTACATAGTCTGCAAAGTTATGAATAATGCCGCGATTTCGCACCGGTGGCGGGCAAAAAAGCACTCCGGACAGGATAAAAACAGAAGGGGATTTTACTACATTTCCATAATGTAGGAGGCGGCTCGGCATCGGCTTCGGATGAAAACTCCGTTTTCCCCCACGGCCGCTGCGCTCGCCTTTCGCTACATTTCCATCATGCAGGAGGCGGCTCGGCATCGGCTTCGGATGAAAACTCCGTTTTCCCCCTTGCCGCTGCGCTCGCCTTTCACTACATTTGCCCATATGGAGAAAAAAACGCACAAGTCGGGTTTCGTCAATATCGTCGGCAACCCGAATGTGGGCAAATCGACGCTGCTCAACGTGTTGGTAGGGCGCGATTTGTCCATCATCACGTCCAAGGCGCAGACCACCCGGCACCGCATCCTGGGCATTGTTTCGAGCGAGGATTACCAGATCGTCTTTTCGGACACTCCGGGGATCATCCGTCCGGCGTACAAGCTGCAGGAGTCGATGATGGAATTCGTCGCGGAAGCCTTCGAGGACGCCGACGTCCTGCTTTACATGGTCGAACCGGGATTGAAGGAACTCAAGGACGAGACGTTCTTCCACCGGATCGAAAACGCGAAAGTCCCCGTCCTTTTGGTGATCAACAAGATCGATACGATCGACCAGCGTACGCTCGAAGCGGCGGTCGAATACTGGCAGGCGCGTTTGCCCCGGGCGGAGGTCGTTCCCGTGTCGGCTACCGAGCGTTTCAATACGGACAACCTCCTGGAGCGCATCGTCGCCCTCTTGCCCGAGGGTCCTTCGTACTACCCGGAGGATGCTTTGACCGATCGGCCGGAGCGCTTTTTCGTCAGCGAGATCATCCGGCAGAAGATCCTGCTCAACTACCGCAAGGAGGTGCCTTATTCGGTCGAGGTGGTGGTCGAGGAGTTTGTCGAGGACGCTACCCTGATCCGCATCCGTGCCATCGTGTACGTGGAGCGCGAGAGCCAGCGGGGTATCCTGATCGGACACCGGGGCGAGGCCCTCAAGAAGACCGGTACGCAGGCGCGGATGGACATCGAACGCTTTTTCGGCAAGAAGGCCTTCCTCGAACTGGTGGTCAAGGTGGACGACGACTGGCGGGGCAACCAACGCAAGCTGCGCCGCTACGGGTACTTGCATTGATTTATTGAGATACCGCAGATAAAAATGAATACAACGCTTATTCACAGAGCTTTGGCTTTAGGAGCTGTGATCCTGGCCGCCTATGCCTACTTCGGCGAAATCCCCGAGCCGAAAGCCTATTACATGAAACTGGTCGCCTTTGCGATGATCGTCCTGGCGGTGGTCTTGCGCGCCGTGGAACGCAAACGGGAAAAAAAGAACTGACCCCAAATACTCATACGCCATGAAAACACTTTTCTCGACCCTGATCCTGCTCTGCTCGCTGGTAGTCGGCTGTTCGCAATCCCTGGAACCCATTCAGCTGTCCGCACCCGACATGACCCGGGAAGCGACGATGATGCAGGCCTTCGCCCAGCGGAAGTCCACCCGGGAATTCTCGCCTCGGATGCTCTCCAAGCAGGATTTGTCCGATCTGCTGTGGGCCGCCAACGGCGTCAACCGCCCCGAGTCGGGCAAGCGCACCGCACCTTCGGCCATGAACCGGCAGGACATCGACCTTTACGTCTGCCTGGAGAAAGGCGCTTATTTCTTCGACCACAAGCAAAATACGCTCGTCCCGGTAACCGACCAGGACTTGCGCACGATGAAGGACGCTCCGGTGGTTCTGCTGCTGGTGGCGCGCGGTTCGGGCGACGAACCCTGGGGAGCGATGGATGCGGGGATCGTCTCGCAAAACATCTCGCTGTTCTGTGCCGCAGCCGGGTTGGCTACCGTGCCCCGCGCCTCGATGGATGCCCCGGCACTGGCCCGGGCATTGGGCTTGTCCGAGGATTGCACCCCGATGCTCAACCATCCGGTGGGGTATTTCCGCAAGTAACCCTTTCGTGAGGGGCGGTAACCGGGATGCTCTCGAAACGCCTCACTCGACCGGAGAGAAATTTGACATTTCAAGAAAACAGCACTGAAAGAGAATGGCCATCGAGACCGAACGCAAATTTTTGGTAAAAAACGACGGTTTCCTCCCGGCGTCCGTCGGCCACGCCCGGATAGCCCAAGGGTATCTCTCCACCGATCCCGCCCGGACGGTGCGCGTGCGGATCAAGGGCGAAAAGGCGTTTCTCACCATCAAGGGAGCGAGCGACCCTTCGGGGGTGAGCCGGGGCGAATGGGAGTACGGAATCCCCGTGGAGGACGCCCGCGAGCTGCTCGCCCTGTGCGGGGAGAGAATCATCGACAAGACGCGCTACGATGTCCCGGTGGGCAGCGGACAGTTCTTCACGGTGGATGTCTTTTACGGACAGAACGAAGGCTTGGTGTTGGCCGAGATCGAACTTTCCCGGCCGGAGGAGCCGTTCGAGCGCCCGGAGTGGTTGGGCGAGGAAGTAACGGGCGACCCGCGTTACTACAACTCGGCCCTGATCGCCTGTCCGTACAAGCAGTGGAGGTAGTTTTTCCCCTTATTGGCCGACAGGAAGGCCGGTTTATAAAAATAACCTCTCCGGTGTAAAACTGCAGGGAGGGTACTTTCTCCTGACGGGAGCCCTGTTTTTTTAAGGTTTACGATAGGTAACGGCTTGTTTTCCGCAGGAGCGCAGGCATTCTTCGCAGCCGATGCACTTTTCGGGATCGATCACCGGCAATCCGACGCCTTCCTGCGAGATGGCTTCCGCCGGGCAGCGTGCGACCAGCGGACAGGGATGGTTTTGCGGGCAAAGGGCAGGGTCGATGTACAGTTCCATGTTTTTTTGGGTGTTGTCTTGAAGAGTTGTCTTGAAGAAGTGATGTGTGTTCTCCCGCCGGCAGAGGACGGGGTTTGTTTACAGGATTTTGTGGCGGATCATCAGCCGAAAGCGGTTGTCTTGGCTGTCCTCCCCGGGGCGGTAGGAGCGGTGCCGACGGTATTCGAAGGTCGCTTCGAGGCGTTCGAGGGGTTTGAACGTCAGCCCGGCTCCCAGGTCGAGCGCATTGCGGAAATACCCTGTGCGCGAAGCGGTGAGGTAGTTGTACGTTTCGGCAAATCCCGAAAGAGCCCATCCCCAGCGCGAGTCTATGGGCAGTTTGTAGGTCAGCTTCGGCGTCCAGCGCAGGCGCAGCCCGAAGGTGTGGTCGGGATCGGCAGAGGTCTTGACGAACATCTGTTCCAGGCGGGCGTTCAGTCCGAATGAAAACCCGGCTACCGAGGGCGTCTTGAGTGCGGCGTTCTGGTAGATGACCCATTCGTGTTTGTTGGCGGTGGCGTTTTCCCACGATACGTAATAGGCCAGCGATCCGGCCAGGGACAGGTAACGGTTTACGGTGTAAGTGGCTGTAGGACGAAAATAAAACGTGTGCCCTCCTGCCTGATCGGTAAAGAGGTCGATGCTCCGGTAGCTTACTTCCGGTGTCAGGCGCCAGGCGCCGATCTGAAAGTCCGGGTAGTATTCCACCCAAAGGGCGTTTTTCGACTGGGCCTGCACTCCGGTCGTGCAGAGGAGGTAAAAAAATGACAGCAGCGCGATGTTCCGGATGGTACTCATGAGGAAAGGCGTCAGTGTTTGAACATGTAGGGGAATACTTTGTCTACGTCGTCCAGATACAGCATCCGGATGTTGGAGTAAAGGAATCCCCATCCGTATCCCGTAAACTGCACTACGGCGGCCGCTACCGAGAGTATTCCGACGCGGAAACTCCGGTTTTGTGCCCAGGACGAGAGGAGGATGGCCGCCAGATATACCCCCAGCGGGAGCAGGATCACCGGAGCGAACACCCCGCCCAATACGGAGACGAGCATGAAGACCAGGAAAAACGAAGGGAACATGTACGTCAGGCGGGCTGTCCCGGGGAACATCCGGTTGAGGATGGGGCGTGCCCGGCCGAAGGCCATCGTTTGGCGGAAGAATTGTCCCAGCGTATCGCGGCGCTTGTGATAGACGTACAGTTCGGGATACCAGGCGGTGGTCAGGTCGTTCCGCCACAGGCGCTGGGTGTATTCGATGTCTTCCCCTACGCGCTGGTGGGCAAAGCCTCCGGCGCGCCGGAAGGCTTCGGCGGAGATCACCATGTTGTAGCTGCGCAGTTGGCGCCGCCCGCTGATGTTGGCCTTCGAGCCTCCGCGCAGTCCGCCGGTGGTCAAAAACGAGGTCATGGCGTAATTGATGGCTTTTTGCACGTCGGTAAACGAACGGTGCGCCCGGTCGGGGCCGGCAAAGGCGTCGGCAGGATTGCGGCGGGAGAGGAGGCGTTCCAGCGTCTGGAAATAGTTTTCGGGCAACAGCACGTCGGAGTCGAGAATGACGAAATAGTCCCCTCGGGCGCGTTCCATGCCGTAGTTGCGCGAATCGCCCGGACCGGAGTTCTCGGTATAGAAGTACCGCACCGGCAAGGTGGCGGACCATTTTTCGCATTCGGCTTGCGAGGTCAGCGACGAACCGTCCTCGACGATGATCACTTCGTAGTCCAATCCGTTTTCCCCCTGGCGGGCGATGCTGCCCAGCAGGGCGTCCGTTTCGTCCGGACGATTGTACACGGGAACGACGATCGATATGCTGATATTTTTCTTTTCCGGCTGTTCCATGGCGGTCAGTTCGTTTTCCCCAGATACTTCAGGATGTCGGTTCCGCCGGGCACGGGTGCCGTGATGCGAAAACGTCCCCCCGATACGTCGAAGGGATAGGGAATGTTGTTGGTGAAAAGCCCTCCTGTTCCCAAACCTTGGGGGAGGGGATTTTGGCAAAGATAGGGAAAGGCGAGTGCAGAGGCAAATCGAAAACGAAGTTTTCGCAAGGGACTCTGCCGAGCCGCATCCTGTCTTATGGAAAGATACGAAAAACGCGCAATAGCGTCCAAGCCCACGTTGGATTCCAGCGCGGAGGTGATCCAATATCCTGCACCGACTTCCCCGGCCGCTTCGATCCATTGGCGGGAGGCTTCGAGGCCGCCCACCAGCGAAGGCTTCAGCACGATGTAGTGGGGGCGTATCGTTTTGAGCAAACGGCGTTTTTCTTTCGGGTCGTTCACTCCGATGAGTTCTTCGTCCAGCGCGATGGGCAAGGGAGACTGTTCGCACAGGCGGGCCATTTCTTCGGGGGCACCGGCGGCGATGGGCTGTTCGATGGAGTGAAGTTCGAAGGCAGCCAGGCGTTGCAGGCGTTCGAGCGCTTCCCGGGGCGAGAAGGCTCCGTTGGCATCCACGCGGATCTCGACCTCCCGGGGGGTGTACCGGGAGCGGATACGGGAGAGGAGTTCGAGTTCGCGCTCGAAGTCGATGGCTCCGATCTTGATCTTGATGCAGCGGAATCCCTGCCGGAGTTTGTCCTCGAGGCGAAGGGCCATTTGCTCGAAATCGCCCATCCAGACCAGTCCGTTGATGGGAATGCTGTCCTGGCCATCCGTAAAGAGGGAGGCGAGGTACGCTTCGCCTCGCAGCTCGGCTTCCAGCCGGCCCAAGGCCGTCTCCAACCCGAAGCGGATCGAGGGGTAGTCGGCCCATTGTTCCGGGCGGGGCGTTTCGCCGTGGGAGATCCTGTGGCACAGTTCCTCCAGGCGTTTTCCGTAGTCGGGGCGGTCGTCGCATGAAAGTCCTCGGAATACGGCGCATTCGCCTACCGAGGTGTGTCCCCCGTGGGAGAGGGCGAGAAACCAGGTCTCCTTGCTGCGCAGCACTCCGCGCGAGGTGCCGGCGGGTTCCTTGAAGAGAAGCCGGTAGGGGAAACAGGTGGCTTTCAGATCCATGCTCTTTTGTCTGGGTTTTTGGATAGATCAGGATGCGTTTGGGCTGCGTCGAGCTTGGAAATTTCGCATTCGATGCGCCCGGGACGTTAAACGGACAAAGGTACGAAATTCGAGTTATAATGCGATGAGGCGATAAGCCGGGCGGCCTGCGGCCGCCCGGCTTATCGCCTCATCGCATCTGTGTATCACTCCACCGGCCGGTAGTCGATCGAGATGTTTTTACCTTGCCAGGTCCAGCTGCCGGAGGTGAAGTCGGAGGGAATCGCATCGTTGCCGAACCATGCCGTAACGGGGAACACTGCTCCGTCGCCCGGGTTGTCCTGGCAGCAGAAGAACGACAGGTCCAAGGTCTGGTCGAGCTCCAGCTTTGTCAATGCGTTGTGCGAGCAGTCCAGATATGCCAGCGGCCCGTAGGCATCGACGAGCAATTCTGTCAATCGGTTGTACGAGCAGTCCAGGTATTCCAGGTCGCTGTTTTGGCAGACATTCAAGCCCGTCAAACGGTTTCGGGCGCACCGCAGGTCCGTCAGTTCGGGACAGTTTTCCATGTCGATGCGCTCCAACAGGTTGTCGCTGCAAATCAGCGTTTCGAGTGCCGGGAGGGACACTGTGTCCAAACTCGTGAGGCGGTTGCGCGGGCAGAGCAAGGTCTCCAAAGCCGTGTTTTGCCCTGTGGATAGTTCTGTGAGGCGATTTTGGTTGCAGTCCAAGGTCGTCAGGGCACTCAATCCTGCGATGTCCAATCCTACCAGGTCGTTCCTGCTGCAGTTCAATTCGATCAGTAAAACGTTCTTTTCCACCGACAGGTTTTTCAGGCAGTTGCCGCTGCAGCAGAGTGTCTCCAAGGCCGGCAGCATGGAGATGTCCAACTGTGCGAGACGGTTGTCCTGGCAGTTCAGGTCGGTCAAGGCGGTATTCCGTCTTACATCCAGGGTTTCCAAAAGGTTGCCCCGGCAGTCCAGGCGGGTCAACGACGGATGGCGCTCCACCTCCAAACGGGACAGGCGGTTGTTCCGGCAGGAGAGCCGCTGCAGCGAAAGGCTGTCTCCGGTGTCCAATGCGGTCAGAAGGTTGTCGTCGCATTCCAAAACGGCCAGCGTCGAACCCGTCCCTATCTCCAGGGTTGTCAGTTCGTTCCGTTTGCATTTGAGCATAGAAAGGCAGGATAGCCCGGCTACCGACAATCCCGGCAGGCGATTGTGGCTGCAGTCCAAACTCTCCAGGTTCCGCAGCGGGCGCACTTCCAGTTCCGTCAAGACGTTTTCGCTGCAGTCCAGGACCTTCAAGGCGGCGTTTCGGTGTACCTGCAGGCTTGTCAAGCGGTTTTTCCGGCAGTCCAAATACGTCAGGCCTTTCAGATGCCCGACTTCCAATCCGCTCAAGCGATTGTCGGCACACTCCAGGCGGGTCAATGCGACGAGTCCTTCGGTATCCAACCCGGTGAGGCGGTTGCCTTTGACCTTCAAGTGGGTCAATGCGGCGGATGAGCCCAGAAGAATCTCTTCGAGGCCGTTGTAGCTGCCGTCCAGATAAGTCAGGGATGGATTTTTCCGCACATCCAGACGGATCACCTCGTGGCTCGGGAAGGCGAGGTATTCCAACGAGGTGAAGTGTTCGATCCCTTCCAACGAGCGGATTTTTCCCTGCCGGTCCGAGGGTGGGGCAATGTCGATCCGGGTAATGCGTGCCACGTCTTGCCGACAGATCACTGCTCCGTCCCATTCCGGGGGTTTGATCCCTTCTTTTCGCAAATGGTTCGCTATGTATTGCCGGAATGCGGGATCCGGCAGGGTTATCGGTATGCCTTCGTCGTCTTTCCGGATTTCTTCGGAGGGTGTTTTTTTCTCTATCGGGGAGGGCTTGTCGGGGGAATGAGGCTCGGTACGGGAGAGCAGCGAGCGGAATAGTTTTGGTATTTTCATCGGAAGGGAAGTGTTTCGGCCGGTGATGGTTTTGCGAAAATGTGAAAACAGGAGGGAAACTACCTGTATCCCGGAATAAAAGTAGGAACCTATTCCGAAGTGCACAACCCTTTTGGAAGGTTTTATTTATTTGCCATTTAAGCAGCCAATATCAGTAAATTATGTACCTTTGTCCAATTTCGGGCAAATCCGTTTTTGTCCGACCGAAACCTGAAAACAGTACATGAATATGCAGAAAACGACTTCACTTTTCCTCGCGTTTTTTCTTGTATCCGCCTTTTGGGTGCAGGGGGAACCCGTTGCTGACACGCTTTCCCTGCCGCCCGTCCCAGCCGATACCCTGACTGTCCCAAGCGACACCGCAGCGGCCAAGAAAGGTTTCTTTCGGAAATTCATCGACTATTTTGCCGATGCCAACAAGGAAAAACCGTACAAGAAATTCGACTTCAGCATCATCGGCGGCCCGAACTACTCGGAGGATACCAAGTTCGGCATCGGGATGGTAGCCGCCGGGCTCTACCGCTTGGACCCCTCGGACAGCCTGCTGGCCCCCTCCGACGTCTCGCTCTATGGCAACGTATCCACTTCGGGTTTTTACCTGGTCGGCATCCGGGGCAACAACCTGTTTCCCGGCGACCGTTACCGTTTGCTCTACAACATGAACTTCTTCTCGTTTCCCGGCGCTTTCTGGGGCATCGGATACGAGATGGGGGACAATGACGACAATGTAAGCCAATATACCCGGCAACAGTACAGCGTGAAGCTCAATTTCCTGATCCGCACGGCGCACAATTTTTACATCGGTCCGATCGCGAGCTACGACTATATCGAAGGGAAGAAATTCGACCGCATCGAACTGCTCGAAGGCCAGGATCGTGTTACGCAGACCATCGGAGCCGGTATTACCCTGGCGTACGATACGCGCGATGTCAGCACGGCGCCTGCACGGGGCATTTACGTAAAAGGCGAGCAGCGCTTCTTTCCCGCGTTCCTGGGAAACCGGTATGCATTTTCCCGCACGGACCTGATCTTCGACGGGTACAAGACCGTGTGGAAAGGCGGCGTATTGGCCTTCGATTTCCATTCGGAGTTCAACTACGGACGCGTGCCCTGGACGATGCTGGCTACCTTGGGCGGGTCGTACCGCATGCGGGGCTATTACGACGGCCGTTACCGCGACCGCAACCTGGTCGAGGCGCAGGTGGAACTCCGTCAGAAAGTATGGCGGCGCAACGGGATCGCCCTGTGGGTAGGTGCGGGCAACGTATTTCACGATTTCGACACTTTCCGCTGGTCGCAGACTTTGCCCAATTTCGGTGTGGGCTACCGTTGGGAATTCAAAAAACGCGTGAACGTGCGTCTGGACTTGGGATTCGGACGCAACGGAAGCGGATTTATCTTCAATATCAATGAAGCATTTTAAGCGTCTGAACGTCTGGTTTTCCAGCCAGCGCCATCTCTACTGGTTTTTCGTGGCGGTACTGATGGCGGCCAATGTTTTCCTGTTCTTTACCGAGGACATCTCCCCGCTTACGCGCGTACCGTTCCTGCTGCTTCCCCTGGCTTTTTACATGGCGCTGATGACCCTGTGCCGCCGTCCGGGAACCTCGGCGTGGATCCTCTTGCCGATGTACGTTCTGGGGGCTTTTCAAATGGTGCTGCTGTACCTGTTCGGGCGTTCGATCATCGCCTCGGACATGTTCCTGAACCTCTTTACCACCAATACGGGCGAAGTAGGGGAACTGTTGGGCAAACTCCTTCCGGCCATCCTCGGGGTGTGCGTGCTCTACATCCCCACGCTGGCCCTGGCCGTGCGGTCGATCCGCCTGAAGGAAAAACTCGAGGGAAGATTCCGCCGCCGCCGTCTGATCGAGGCAGGGGTCTTGGCCGTAGTCTCCGTGCCGTTCGCTCTGGCGGGGCATACCCGGGTGATGGACGAAGTATTTCCGGCCAATATCTTTTACAACATGGGCTTCGCCGCGCAGAGTTGGAACCGGAGCGTGGAATATCCGCAGCGTTCGCAGGATTTCGATTTCCAGGCGCGTGCCACCCATCCCGATACCTTGCGCGAGGTGTATGTGCTGGTGATCGGTGAAACGGCACGGGCAGCCAACTTCGGACTGTACGGCTACCCGCGCAATACCACGCCCTGCCTGGAAAAAATACCCGGACTCATCGCTTTCCCGGATGCGCTCACCCAGTCCAACACCACGCACAAGAGTGTTCCGGTGATCCTTTCGATGGCCTCGGCCGAGGATTATTCCCGGCTGTACTCCACCAAGGGGCTCCTGGCGGCATTCCGTCAGGCGGGATTCCACACCGTGTTCCTGTCCAACCAGATGCCCAACCGTTCGTACATCGACTACCTGGCGCATCAAGGGGATGAATACCTGAATTTCGTCTCGGGCGAACACGCGGCCTACGACAAAACGATGGTCGATACCCTGGCCAACGTGATCCGTCGGGGCGGGCCGAAACTCCTGGTGGTGATGCACACCCACGGTTCGCATTTCAACTACCGGGAACGCTACCCCTCCTCCGGGGCGTACTACCGTCCGGACAACCTGGAAGTAGTCGCCGTGCGGGAGCGGGAGAAACTGATCAACGCCTACGACAACTCCATCCGCTATACCGACGAATTTCTCGCCCAGGTGATCGACACGGTCGCTTCGTTCCGCATCCCGGCGGCGGTATTCTACTGTTCGGACCACGGAGAAGACCTCCTGGACGACGCGCGCAAGCGTTTCCTGCATGCCTCGCCCGTGCCGACCTATTACCAGATACACATCCCGTACCTGTGGTGGTTCTCCCCCCAGTACGAAGCCTTGTGGAGCGACGAAGTGTCCGCCATGCAGACCCACCGAACCCTCCCGGTGAGCACTCGGAATGTGTTCTACACCTTCCTGGACGTAGCCGGCATCGACACCCCGTATGCGGCCGATTCCCTGGCCGTATCCAGCGGGAAGTTCATCCCCCAAAAGCGCCATTACCTCAACGACCACAACCAGCCCATCGCCCTCGACAGCCTCGGACTGCGGGATCAGGACATAGAGATGATGAAAAAACATGGGGTAAGCTATCCCTGAAGCCGTTTTTCTCCTCTCGGAAAAAACTCCTTTTTCGCCTTGTTGCGGCCTTCTCCCTCCCTTTGAAAGAGGAAGGGAAGGAAAATGTCAGGGCATACTCCGGCCTCATCCTTTGGCCGGGGAGGGAAAAAACTCAACAATACCCCGGCAAGTCGACCACGCCCTCTTCGGGCCATACGGAGTGGGGTTTCAGGCGGGCGATCACCTCGGGACGGGAAAGTTCCCGAAAGGATACGCGTCCGATGCGGCGGACGGACTTCTGGGGCGAGGCGGCCATCTTTTCCGCCAGCGTAAGGGCGTAGGGATGCAGGAAGGTCGATCGTTTCCCGATCTGCCGCACCGCCCAGTCGATGGCCTTGCTCACCATCGGGCGCGGGTCGTCCCCGTAGTGTTCGGCCAGGGGAAGGATGGCTTGGAAGATCTCGTCAGGCAGGGCTTTCCCGCGCACTGCCATGCGCGCCGCCAGGGAAAACCCGGCGCGGCGGACGTATTCCCTCGGGTCGGCGCTCCATCGGAACACCTTCGCTACGGCCATGGGATGGGTGGCGATCTCCCCGCAGAACAGGTCGCACGTATCCCACGAATCGAGTCCGCCTGCTATCTCGTCCAGTTGTTCGCCCGAGAGTTCCTCCGCCCGCAGGAGAAAGAACGCCAGCAGATGGGCTTCGTGGCAGGGCGTGCGGAGCAACTCCAGCGCCGTTTCGGTGTCTTTTCCGGTTTCCCTGGCCACCGCGCGCAGTCCTTTGACCGAGATACCCAGCGCGTTTTCCGTGCGGATGCCGAAACGCGCCATCCCTTCCCGGGCCACCGGGTCGGCCATCGACTTCAGGCGTACGAGCAAGGCTTCGGCACGTCGGGCGGGCGGTTCTGCGGGCTGCGTTTCTCTTCTCCTTTTCATCGGTCGGCAGTTTTTTTCCGATGGGCCTCAGGCGTGCCCCGTGTATTTTTTCACCGCCTCCAACGGCAAACCCCGGCGGCGGGCGTAATCCTCCAGTTGGTCCTCGCCCAAGTGTCCCACGTCGAAGTAGTGCGCCTCTTTCCGGGCGAAGATCAAGCCCGACACACTGGCTTCGGGCTGCATCATGTAGTTTTCCGTCAGGCGGATACCGGTAACGGCCTCGGCGTCGAGCCAGTCGAAGAGGATCCGTTTTCCGCTGTGGTCGGGCAGGGTGGGGTAGCCGCAAGCCGGCCGGATGCCTCCCTGCCGGAATCCCCACCAGGAGGTTTTCATCTGCTCGAAGACTTCCTGGGAAAAGGCCTCGGCCAGGCGGTTGGCCAGGATTTTGGCGGTAAGGGCCTGGTAGTCGTCCCTCGTGTGGGCCAGGTACTCCTCAAGCCCGATGCCGGCCGTAACAGCAAAGGCTCCCACGAAATCCCCCTGCGGGGACAGAAAGTCCGAGAGGCACTTGAACGAAGCCGTCTGGTTGCGCAACTGGGGGTAGCGGCGGCCGTCCTCCAGTACGATGTCGTCGCCCTGTGCCGAGGCCGGGAAAATACCGGCTACTCCCCGGGCGGTGAGTGCTTTGTGAGCGAGAATGTCTTCCAGCACGGCGCGGCCCTCGTCCAGCACTTTGCGGGCTTCCCGGCCTTTTTCCGGGTCGGAAAGCAGTTCCGGATAACGTCCCCGGATGCCCCATTCGGCCAGGTATTCCCGCCAGTCGATCCGCTCCCGGAGCTTTTCCAAGGGGTAGTCCTCCAGCCGGATTACGCCCTGTCGGAGGGGAGGGGGAGCCGGCGCGAAATCGTATTTCGGTGCCCGCTGCCGCGCCAGCTCCAAAGGAACCAGCGGGGCGCGCTGCTCGTTTTTCCGGAAGTATTCCTCGCGCAGGGATTCCTGAGAGGCTCTGACGGCTTTTTCCGCACCGGACAACAGTTCGGCGGCCAGACGGACGGTATGCGAAGCGTCTTTGGCTCGGGCGACCGTCCCCCGGTAAAGCGGGGCGATCTTGACAGCTGTGTGGAGTTCCGAGGTGGTGGCTCCTCCGACGATCACCGGAACGTCGATCCCGGCCTGGTCCAACGCGCGCACCGTGGCGGCCATTTCTTCCAGCGACGGGGTGATCAGCCCCGAGAGTCCTATCAGATCGGCGCGTGTGCGGCGCGTCTGGCAGACGATCTCCTCGGGTGGCACCATCACGCCCAGGTCGGTAACCTGATAGCCGTTGCAGGCCATTACGACCGAAACGATATTTTTTCCGATGTCGTGGACGTCGCCCTTGACCGTAGCGATGAGCATTCGCTTGCCCCGGTCGGTGTCTTTCTTTTCCATGAAGGGGGTAACGGCATCCACCGCACGCTTCATCACCCGCGCACTTTTGACCACCTGCGGCAGGAACATCTTGCCCTGGCCGAACAACTTTCCGACCGTCTCCATGCCTTTCATCAGCACCCGGTCGATCACCTCCACGGGCGTTCCCAGGAGACGGAGCGCTTCCAGCGCATCGGCATCGGCCCCTTCGGGCAGCCCTTTGACGATCTTGTACTCCAGGCGCTTGCACACATCCGGATAGAGCTCTTCGAGGGAGACCTCCGGGGTTTTTCCCCGACCCGGTTCGCCGGCGGTCTGTTGCAGACTTTCGGCATACTGGATCAGCCGCTCGGAGGCATCGTCCCGGCGTGCGAGCACCACGTCCTCGACCCGGGCGAGCAATTCGGGCTCGATGTCGCTGTACACGCGCAGCATCCCGGCATTGACGATGCCCATGTCCATGCCGGCGCGGGTGGCGTGGTACAGAAAGACCGAGTGCATGGCCTCGCGTACGGTATTGTTGCCCCGGAAGGAAAACGAAAGGTTGCTCACCCCTCCGCTGACCTTCACCCGGGGAAATTCCTGTTTGATCTGCCGCACGGCCTGGATAAAATCGGCCGCGTAACGGTCGTGTTCCTTCATGCCGGTGGCTACCGCCAGGATATTGGGGTCGAAAATGATGTCTTCGGGCGGGAATCCGTCCCCGGTGGCCAGACGGTACATCCGCCGGGCGACCTCCATCTTCCGTTGGAACGTATCGGCCTGACCGCGCTCGTCGAAAAGCATCAGTACGGCGGCGCATCCCATCGAGCGGATGGTGCGCAGGTGGGCGAGGAAAGTCTCCTCGCCTTCCTTGAGCGAGACCGAATTGACGATGTGTTTTCCCTGTACGGCTTTCATGGCTTCCGTGAGCACATCCCACGAGGAGGAGTCCAGCATCAGCGGCACCCGGGCAATGTCCGGTTCGCCGGCCAACAGGCGCAGGAAGTGCGTCATCGCTTCCCGGGCGTCGATCATCGGGGCGTCCATGCACACGTCGATGATCTGGGCGCCGTCTTCTACCTGCTTGCGGACGATCTCCACCGCCTCGTCCCATTTCTCCTCCCGCACCAGGCGGGCAAAACGGGCGCTTCCGGCTACGTTGGCGCGCTCCCCGACATTGACGAAGTTGGCTTCCGGCTCGATGACAAGCGGTTCCAGCCCGGCCAAGACCGTCCTGTGGTCCGCCTCCGGCACCCGACGGGGCGAGTATTTTCCCGCCATTTCAGACAGCAGGGCGATGTACTCCGGGGTGGTGCCGCAGCAGCCTCCCACGATGTTCACCAAGCCCTCCTGCAAGTATTTTTCCACCCAGGCGGCCATCTGTCCCATCGTTTGGGCATACCCGCCGAACCCGTCCGGAAGTCCGGCGTTGGGGTGGCACGAAACGGGCAGGGCCGCCGTACGGGAGAGGCGTTCGAGGAAGGGCAGCATCTGTTCGGCTCCCAAGGCGCAGTTGAGCCCGATGGAAAACAGCCCCATCCGGGCAAATGAAGCGTAAAACGCCTCGATGGTCTGTCCGGAGAGCAAGCGTCCGCTGGCATCGGTAACCGTTCCGGAGAGCATCACCGGCAGTGAACATACGGCATGGGCGGCGGCGACGGCGGCCTTGGCGTTGAGGCTGTCGAAGACCGTTTCGACCATCAGCAGGTCGGCGCCTCCTTCGGCCAGGGTGCGTGCCTGCCGGCTGTACGCCTCGAAAAGGCGGTCGAAAGTGATGTTGCGCACCGAAGGGTCGGCTACGTCGGGCGATAGGGAAGCCGTGCGTCCGGTCGGTCCCAGGATACCGGCCACCCAGCGCGGACGCTCGGGCGTGGCATACGCGTCGGCCGCCCGGCGAGCCAGGGCGACGGCGGCGGCGTTGATCGCGTCGGAAAGATCGGCAGCGGCGTATTCTTCCAGGGATATTTCGTTGGCGTTGAATGTGTTGGTCGATATGATGTCCGCTCCCGCTTCGAGGTATCGCCGATGGATGTCTTCCACCGCGTCGGGACGGGTGAGGCACAACAGGTCGTTGAGCCCGCGCATCGGGCCGCGCCCCTGAAAGACGAAATCCTTCTGCTGCAGTCCCAGGGTCTGGATGAGCGTGCCGGTGGCTCCGTCCAGCACCAGAATGCGCCGGGCGAGATGCTCGGAGAGGTTTTTTGCTTGGTTTTCCATATCGGACAAAGGTACGGCATTTGCGGGAAATGCGGCAACAAAACGTCGGCGGGCGATGGTATATCGGCAAAAAAATAGCATCTTTGCAGGATGAAAAGGAAAAAAGATGAAAGTAACCGATAAATTCCGGAAAGGGCAGACGCTCTTTGCCTTCGAACTGCTGCCTCCGCTGAAGGGGGAAAACATATCTTCCATTTACCGCACGGTGGATGTCTTGGGAGCCTACCAGCCGGCCTATATCAACATCACGTACCACCGCGAGGAGGTCAAGTTCATCGAACGCGAGGGGGGACTCCTCGAACGCCGCGTCGTCCGCAAGCGCCCCGGCACGGTGGGCATTTCGGCGGCCATCGCCGCCCGGTACGGGATCGACGTGGTCCCGCACCTGATCTGCGGCGGTTTTTCGGCCGACGAGACCGAAGACGCCCTGATCGAGATGAATTTCCTGGGTATCGACAACGTGTTGGCTCTGCGGGGCGATAACGTACGCGGCGAACATACTTTCCGTCCGCATCCCGGCGGACACCTCCACGCCAGTGAACTGGTGGCGCAGATAGCGGGGATGAACCGGGGCGAATACCTTTCGGGCGAAGTGGAGCATCCGGCCCCGACGGACTTCTGCATCGGCGTGGCGGGCTATCCCGAAAAACACGCCGAAGCGCCGAACTTGCAGACCGACATCGAATACTTGAAACAAAAAGTGGACGCAGGGGCGCATTACATCGTGACCCAGATGTTTTTCGACAACGCCAAATACTTCGACTTCGTAGCCCGGTGCCGTCGGGAGGGGATCGAGGTGCCCATCGTGGCCGGGATCAAACCTTTCTCGACCCAGGCGCAACTCTCCCTGCTCCCGCAGGTGTTCGGGGTGAATATTCCCGAGGAACTCTCCCGGGCCGTGGCCTCGGCTGCAGACAACGCGGCCGTGCGCCGTATCGGCATCGAATGGGCCATCGGGCAGTGCCGGGAATTGATCCGTCAAGGGGTACCGGCGCTCCATTTCTACACGATGAGCCGTCCGGACAATGTAGAAGCGGTGGTGAAGGCCGTATTCTGACCTCGGCCATCTTCGGCTTCCCTTTTCTGCCTCGGAACGCCGGAGGCTGTCGTTTTCGTTTCTTTTTGTAAAAGCGGTACAGGACAAGCAAAACGCCCTTTTCGGGCGTTTTGCTTTTTTGGACGGGCACGATCCGGGGCCTTTTCAAACAATCAAAAGTGTGGCAAAACTTTCGGCATTTGTACCGAAAGTGCATCCCCTCAATCGGTTATCTCGACCGTCGCCCGCTCGGCAGCTCTTTGTACAGTGGCGACGAGTGTTCGAACCGCTCCGCAAGCCGATCCGTTCTGCAGATTCCCGGGCATAGGGTTTTCTATCCGACAAGGCCGCCGGGTGGAACGTTCCTATCCCGATTTCGAACAAGCGGGGAGCCGGAATGAAAGAATAGCGTCCTTTATTTTTTGTTAAATGACGAAAATTTATCAAAAAGAATAAGTCGATGCGTGCGGAACGAAAATTTCCGCTACCTTTGCCGTAGCCTTTCGAGGCTATTTATTGACATAAAGAAGTGCCTTTTCTTGTTAAAGTCGCCAACTTTATAACTGCATACGGGGCACAGACCGACCATCCATCGTCATAGGTGGGTGGCTGTCTGCGTATGTATAGGGGTTTGGCGACACCTGACAAGAAGTAGGCGGTCGCCCGCTTCTTTTTTTATCCGAACTTCTCCTCTTCGTCGGGCGGCCCGAAGGGACCGCAAAAACCATGAGGATATTTGTCCTTTGTTGCACGCTGACCGCTGTTACGGCGGTGATGGGTGTTTTGTGGAATTCACCGATCCGTGAGCGTATCCGTTTGGAGGATTTTCATGCATGTATCCGGGAAAGACCGCCACAAAAGCGTGTTCTCTCGGTGCGTTTCGGGGTATCGGTCCTCGGAGATATTGACCGGCCATATCGCTTGGAGTACAAATTGGTTTGCCCCGAGCAGTCGCGGCCGATCGCCCGAGGAGAAATGGAGATAAAAGGAAAAGAAGCGAAAGACACTTATCGGACAAGCTATGTATTCCATCTGCCGGAGATTCCCCTGGAAGCCATCGAAACGTACCGGGAAGACGCTATCCGGATCGAAATCCGTCTGGATGGGAGGCCTTTGGGAACGTATCGGGTGAAAATGCCTCCTTCCCGGCAGGAATGACTTTCGGAAAAAGCATTCTTTATCGCCCCTGTTTTCTGAAAAACAACTCCTCTGGTTTTTCCAAAACTCTCTTGGAAGGGACACAAAACCCAACCGATCCCATACCTTCCGAGGAGTTTGCAAAACGCCCTTTTCGGGCGTTTTGCTTTTTTGGACGGGAACGATCCGGGGCTTTTTCAAACAATCAAAAGTGTGGCAAAACTTTCGGCATTTGCGCCGAAGGACCTCCCCTCAATCGGCCACCTCGACCGTCGCCCGCTCGGCTGTCCCTTCTACCGGAGGCGCCAGTTTGCTCACGCGTACGCATACTTTTTCCGCTTGGGGAAACTCGCGGTGGATGGCCTGGTGAATACGCAGGGCGACGTTCTCGATCAGGCGGGCCCGTTGGGCCATTTCCCGGCGGACGATCCGGGCGATCTGTCCGTAGTCGATGGTGCCGGCGCAGAGCTCGTCCGTACGGGCTGCCTGCAAAAAGTCGGTTTCCACTTCCACGTCGGTGCTGTACATCGCTCCGGTGAGTGCTTCGGATGGGAGGCAGCCGTGAAAGGCGTAGGTGCGCAGGCCTTCGAGACGGATCTTATTTTTCATGGGCGGTTTTTTGTTTTTGTTCTTCCTGCTCTTCGGCTTTGCGGACCTGGAAATATGCCTTGCGGGAGAGGGGTTCGTAGTCGTGCGTTTCGCCCAGGAGCACCAGCGAGTCGTTCCGGGTAAGGCGGTGCGTATAGTGGGCCAGGTTGCCCGTTCGGGTGCAGACGGCATGGACTTTGGTGACGTATTCGGCAGTGGCCATCAAGAAGGGCATCGGTCCGAACGGCCGCCCGAGGTAATCCATGTCCAGCCCGGCGACGATCACGCGAATACCGCTGTTGGCCAACGTGTTGCAAACATCCACGATGCCTTCGTCGAAAAATTGGGCTTCGTCCACTCCCACCACGTCCACATCGGTGGCGCGCAGCAGGATTTCACTCGAATGGCTCACCGGGGTGGAGACGATCTCGTTGCGGTCGTGGGAGACGACCCTCTGCTGGTCATAGCGGGTGTCGATGGCCGGTTTGAAGATCTCGACCCGCTGGCGGGCGATCCGGGCGCGTTTGAGCCGGCGGATGAGTTCTTCGGTCTTACCCGAAAACATCGAGCCGCAGATCACTTCGATCCAGCCGCTGTATTCGGAATGATTGACGGTGTTTTCCAGAAACATATCTCCTTCAGTCTTAAGCTATGGAAAAGGCGGGTGCGGGATTTTCCCGCACCCGCCCTGCAAAGATAGGTTCTCTTCCCTTTACTTTCGGCGTTCCCTCCCGGGAGTTATCCACAAGTTTTCCTGCACGGGTAGGGGATACCTGGAAAACTACGGGAAAACGCTATTGGATCTCGATGGCCCGGACCGGCTGTTGTTTGACCGGATCGAGCGCTACGGCGCGGTATTTCACCCGGGAAAAGTCGATCTTGTTCAGGTCGATGCTGCGGATGGTGCTGTCGTACATCGTGCGGAAATAGATCACCCGGTTGCCCATGTCGGTAGCCGAAGTCCATTGCGTGGCGCTGGGAATGTCGGCCGGAGCCTGTCCCTGGGCAAATTCGATGCCTACCGGGATGTCGAAACTGTTGAGGATCTGAAGGGCCTGCAACACCGTTTTGAGGGCTGTCTGCTGCTGCGGGGCGGTAGCCTGATAGAAAGCAGCCCGGACAAAACGGGAAGGCGGGGTGATGTCGCCCGGCAGCCCTAAAAAGCCGCTTCCGGCTCCCATGGAGGTCAATTCGATCGCACCCAAACGCTGGCTGGGAGCCGACCCGGGAAAGAGATTGACGTAGTTGTTCAGGTTGGTCAGGTGCCAGGAGAGTTCCGGAGAATTGGTCAGCACGCCCAGAGGGTTGTCATAGATACGGACTTCGCCGCCGATGATCTCCAGGACGATCTGACGCCCGCTCGTATCGGCAAAACGCCAGTGTACCGTCGATGCGCGCGGGTCGATGGCGATCACCCGTACGTTTTCCAGGGCAGCCTTCACCTCGTCTACCGTGGCGCATTCGCCCAGGATCCAGGATACCAACTGAAGGTCGGAAATGCTCTTGTCCTTTTCGGAAAAGACATAATCCTTGTATTGGCCCGTACGGGGAAAGTAAAACAGCCCGGCGGACAGTCCGGCTTCGTTGAGGCCCTCGGCGACAAATTCCTCCTGTTCGACGGCGATGCCCACGAATCCGTAGCGCGCGGTAAAGGCCATGCCGTCCTTCGTTCCCCCGGGGACGTACGAACGCTGGGTGTATCCCCGCGGAACGATTACGTACCGACTGTTCAGGTCGCTACCGCCCCATTCGATGGTGCGGGCTACGATGGTCGCGCCGTCTTTGCTCTTCAGGGTAATCCCCGTGCAGGCATCCGCCGAAGGGGACAGCAGTAGCGAACAGCCCGTCAAGGCCAAAAAGGGTAAGGTCGATTTCATCATGTTTACATGTTTTTAGGTATGAATATTTTTCCCCACAAAAGACGTCCCGGGAGGGTCATTTCTCCCGTTTGAGCAGGCGGAGCTTGTGGGTGTAACGCCCCACCTGTGCATTGTATATACCGGTCTGGTCCAGCGTGTCGATGCGCACCTGTCCGCTGGCATGGATGATCCGATGGTCGGACAGGACGATGCCCACGTGCACGATGTCGCCCTGGTCGTTGTCGAAAAAAGCCGTGTCGCCCTCTTCGGCTTCCTCGACAAAGGAGAGGACTTCCCCGCCCGCCGCCTGGTCTTTGGCGTCGCGGGGCAGGCTGCGTCCGCACAGGCGGTAGCACATCTGGACAAATCCCGAACAGTCGATCCCGAAGAAGGACCTCCCGCCCCACAAGTAGGGCGCCCCGAGAAATCCCCGGGCTACGCGGACGATCTCGCTCTTGGGTTTTTTGCCCGAAACGGTATGCCCCTCGAACGTGTAGGTCTGGTCTCCCAGCACGAAAGTCCCGTTTTCGAACCCCGGCAGACGCGATCCGATAAGGATCGGGAGGGCTTGTTGGGCGCTCTTGCACACCGCTACGCTCTGTGCGCAGTAAACGGGCTTTTCCTTGGCCAGGGCGGTGTACTGTTCGGCCGGGATCTCGAGGTATTGCTTGTTGCTCACCCAACCTTCATAACCGTCGTGATGAAGCCGGATGCGGCTCCAGGAGGCGCGGCGCTCCAAAACCTTGAATATCTCCCCGAAAAGTACCTGGGTGGTCATCTCCGATGCGTCGGAAGGTTCGCGGCGCACAGGCACGACGGAAAGAGAGCAAATGGCGTATCTCATCTGTTTTTCGGTATAGCCGGGCTGCCTGCGGCAGCCCGGCGTTCTGGTAACTGTGTTTTAGCGGTTAAAATACATTCGTTTTTCCGAACGGGACGGTCAGAGCAGCAGCAGGGAGTTGCTCACCCGGCGTTCGCCCTGGCGGTCGAACTTCTGGTTGTCGCACGGACGGTTGACGATGCCGTTCTCGGGCTGTCCCTCGATGTACATCGTGGTCGAACCTCCTCCGTCGAGGTTCAAGGCGTTTTCCGCCCCGAGCCATTTGAGGATATTGGCCAGTTCGTTCAGGTTCACTCCCAGCGAATTGCCTTTGGAGCGTCCGTCCACCGTAACCAGATACACCTTGTTGCCCGAAGTGCCGATGGCCGTGCGCGGATGGCGCAGGGTAACGAATGCCCCCGTGCCCATGTCGATCCGTTGGCCGTCCTGAAGCATCATCGGACCCGAGCCGATGATGGAAGGTTCGGTACGGGCCGATACCCATTGGGGGTCGTCGGGGTCGCCCTGTTCGACGCTGACGCGTCCCCGATCATCGATCAGGACCGCTCCGCCGTCGCGGTCGCCCATCTTGCCCGAACGCTCGAAGAGGACTTTCCCGTCGATCTTGAGGTAGCACACTGAATTGTACGGCGGGCGCGTGTTGTAAAAAGAACCGTTGATGGCTACGATGGCGGCCGAATCGAGGGCTGCCTGGCTCGTGCGGCGGAGTTTCCCGTCGAGGGCCACGAGCACAAAGCGGCGTTTGGCCTTCTTTTGATCGACGACTACGACATTGACGAACTCTTCGGCATCGAAGATCTTTTCCTCTCCGGTAAAGTGGTACTGGCGCCATTCGATACCTTTGGCCACTTTTTCCTTGTTCCATTTGGCTTTGACGAAGGTCAGCGAGTCGTTGGTCTGCGCAGCGGCACCCCCGGCAAAAAAGGCGAGCAGGGCCAAAGAAAGAGCAATTCGTTTTTTAAGCATGATGTTTGTTGTTTATAAGGTTGATTTTTCCGTTGATTCCACGTTTCCCTCCGCATCGTTTTCGACCCTCTCCGGCTGCTTTTCCAACAAAAGGATCGAATGGCCCACCGCCCGTTCGCCCCGGTGCGAAAATCCCAGGAGTGCATCGCTGGGGTGATTGACCACTCCGTGAGCCCGTTCGCCCCGGATGTACAGGGTAGAGGAGCCGCCCCCGTCCAGGTTCAAGGCCTCTTCCGCCCCCAGCCACTGCATCAGTTTGGCCGTCTCTTCGAGCGAGACCCCGCGGGAGCGCCCCGCACGGCCGTCCACCACCAGCAGCAGGACCGTGTCGCCCCGGACGCCCACCGCCGTGCGGGGCGCGCGATACGTATCGCCCGTACCGCAAAGCGGCTTTCCCTCCTGCACCAGCATCGGCGTGTAGGTCGAGACGATCTCCGGTTCTTCCCGCAGGGAAGGATCCTCGCCGGTGCACTCTACCGTAAGGCGCCCTTCTGAATCGATCATCACGTACCGCCCGCTGGGCAACTCGTCCTGGAGGATACGCCCCCCGGCCTTGAGAAAGCCCACCGGAAGGTACGGAGGCTCCGTCTGGTAAAACGAACCGTTGATAGCGGCCAGGGCTCCGGCTTCTTCGGCCGCACGGCTGGTGCGTTGCCGCTCACCCGGTTCGATGGCTACCTGGAAGCGATACTTTCCCGCACTTTGGTCCACCACGAGCAGGCTGACGTACTGGTTGGCTCCGAAGAGTTTTTCCTGTCCCTTGAAATGGTACTGACGCCACTGCACGCCTTCCGCCAGCGGACGGGTGTTCCACGAGGCCCGGGCGAAAACCAGCGAATCGTTCGCCGCCTGCCCGAAGAGCGTTCCGCTCAGGGAGAGGACAAACAACGTTCCTGCGGCGAGGAAAAGGCGACGGATCATTTCCGGAGAGGCTTCCTTGGGATTAATTTTCCGGAAGGCACAACAGCAGGGCGTTGGCCACTGCCTGCTCGCCTTTGTGGTTGAACTTCCCGTTCCCGCTGGGGTGGTTGACCACCCCGTCGAAATCCTCGCCCCGGATGTACATCGTGGCGGCATTCCCTCCGTCGAGCGCCAAGGCGTTCTCGGCACCCAACCAGCGCAGCAATTCGGCCAGTTCGGACAGCGTTACTCCCGAGGAGTTGCCGAACGAGCGGCCGTCCACCGTGATGAGCAGGACGGTATTCCCATCCGTAGCGATCGCCGTGCGGGGGTCGCGCGTAGAGCTTTTCTGTTCCAGCACCTTCCCGCCAAAGAGTAGCGCAGGCCCGCAGCCGAGCACCGTGGGGGCTTTTATCCAATCCACGTGCGTGTTGTGCTCCAATTTCACCCGTCCCAACGAATCGAGGGTGAGATAATCCCCGGCCGGTTCATTGGCCGAAAGGACCTGCCCGTCGAGGCGGAGATAACTCCGGATGGCATACGGCGGCGCTACACTGAAATTCGATCCGTTCACCGCGGCCAAGGCATCGGCTTTTTGCGCCATCTGGCTGGTAGGTTCCGGCTTGTCGCCGCAGACCGCCACCCGAAAGGTCTCCCGGGCTTTGTCCTGATCGACAACCAGCAGGTTGATATACTCTTCAGTCCCAAAGAGTTTTTCTTTATTCCGAAAATGGTAACTCTTCCATTCGACCCCATCGGCCAGTTCGCGTACGTTCCACTCGGCGTCCGCTACCGTGAGCGAATCCCGGGATTGTGCTTGCCCGCAGACCGGAAAAATTGTCAGTGCGAGCAGGGCGGCATGTAGTTTTGTGCGTTTCATAACGATTGGTGTGTTTTGTTAGTTTTCCGTCGAAAGCCCCCGATCCACCCGTCGAGATACACCGGGAGGTGGTCGCTGTATCCGCCCCGATAGATCGGCCCGGAGAAGGTACGCCAAGGCGTCCCTTCGGGGGTGAGCAGATACGGCTTCGTCCAGAGGCGAAGCAAGGCAGCCTTCGGAACAAAGTTAGTAAAAATATAGTCAAACGGCAGCCATTCCCCCCGATAATAATACGTGCCGGGCCCGGACAGAGGGTGCATCCGCAGCTCCGGCAGCAAGGCCGTCAGGCGGACGATGGATTTTTCATCCGGCGTGTCGTTCAGATCGCCCAGGAGGACGATCCGCGGGGATTCCGCACACCTGGAGATCGAATCGACCACCTGGGCCAGACGCTGGGCGGCGGCGATCCGCGCCCCTTCGGTCGCCTTTTGTCCCATGTAGCGCGAAGTCCAGTGGTTGATGAAAAGATGCAGCGTGTCGCCCGAAGCCAGCACGGCGCCCTTGACGTAGAGGATGCCCCGTTCGTTGTGCGGGACGGGCAGGATTTTGGCCGGTGCGGTGGGCGAGAAAACCTCCCGGCGGTAGAGCAGAGCCGGGTGGATGCCCCTCCGGTCGCCGCTCTCCAGGCAAATCCCGAGGTAGCCCTCGCCGTTCTTCTCACGCACCCGCTGGGCAATGTCGGCCAGCACCTCGGGGCTTTCCACTTCGGCCAAAGCGAGCAGGTCGGCCGAAAGGTCGGCCGCTACTTGCGCCAGGTGGTCTATCTTGGTGCGGTAACGCCGGGTGTCCCATCGTTTTTTTTCCTGGGGGGTAAATTCCGCATCGTCCTTACCGGGTGAACGAAGCGTATCGAATGCGTTTTCCACGTTGTAGAAAGCGATCCGAAGGCTCTGGGCCGGGCAACTTGTCATCAGAATGAACAAAAATAGAGTGTATAGGAGTCTATTTGTCATATGTTTTTGTGTATCGTAAAAATAGCTTTTTTGTTGTTAGTTTTGTATTTAGATTATTCTTTTCTCACGTGTTTCTTTTTGAGGAAAATAAATACTCGCTATTTTTGTTGTTTCAAAAACTTCTTATTGTTGTAAGCACTCAAAAACATAATTTTGAAATGAAGAGAAAACACTGCTCTTATGGGAAGATCCTTGCCGGGATAGCAGGGGTTATTTTTTTGTCGGGCTGCAGCAAGATGGAGACGCAGTCGGAAGGCATGCCGATCCTGATCAGTGCAGGGATGAAGGTGTACACGCGAGCCACGGACACCTCGTTCGAGCAGGGGGACGCCCTGGGGTTGTATTTGGTAAAGTGGGGTTCGGGGACGCCTGGGAGTTTGCAAAGCACGGGGAACTACGGGGACAACCTGCCGTTTTCTTTGACCTCATCGGGCTGGCAGACCAGCACCACGGCGAAATATCCCCAAGACGGCGAAAAACTGGACTTCTACGCATACCACCCCTATGTATCGTCATCGGCATTGGACGGGGAAGGCTACCGCGTGCACCGCGTAGCTGCGGACCAGCGCCAGGAAAGCGCCTACAAAGGAAGTGACTTGCTGATGGCCTCAGCCAGCGGTGTTTCGGCAGGGACAGCGGCCGTACACCTTCAGTTTTCGCACATGCTCTCCAAGATGGAGATCGAGTTGAAAGCCGGAGAAGGACTGACATTGGAAGAACTCACCGAAGCCACGATCACGATAAAGGGAGTAAAGACTTCGGGAAAAGTCCATCTGTCGAGCAAAGCGTGCCAGACGGATGAAACAAAAGAGGACGTAATCGCTCACGGTACATTTTCGCTTGCCGCGGGAGGGGAGAAACTCACCGGCGTATCAGCCATCGTTTATCCGCAGGAGATCGCCACGGGGATAGGGCTGATAGAGATCGGTCTGGGAGGGGAGAAATACCTGTTTACCACCACGAAGCCGATAACGCTCCAGGCGGGTTACAAATCCATCTTCACCATTACATTGAGCCGTAACAGTTTGTCGGTAGAGACGGGAGTAACGGACTGGACGGAAGGGGAAGGAGACGAAGGAGTGGCACAACCGGGAATAACGATCCCGGATGAAGTATTCCGCTCGTATATCGTAGAACTGTTGAAAACGGAAGGGATCAAAGCTCCGGAGTGGGACGGAGGGACGATCCACCGTCAGGACGTAGAGAAGATCACGCGGATCGACATTCCCGCACCGGGACCCACGGAGCCGAAGATCAAAACCCTGGCCGGGATCGAATACTTTGCGGCCTTGGAATACCTCTCGTTTCCCTCGCAAGAAGTCTCTACGGTAGATGTGAGCAAGAATATCAAACTGGACACCCTGATTTGCTGGAACAATCAACTGACAGCGCTGGATGTAAGCCAAAACACGGCGCTGAAATATTTACAGTGTAATGTCAATCCGTTGACAGCGCTGGACGTGAGCCAAAACACGGCATTGACAGTATTGAGTTGTGGCGGCAATCAACTGACCACGCTGGACGTGGGTCAAAATACGACATTAGCACAATTGTATTGTGGCGGCAATCAACTGACTTCTTTGGACGTAAGCCAAAACACGGCATTAGACACTCTGGCTTGCCACAACAATCAACTGACCGCATTGGACGTGAGCCGAAATACAGCATTGAAATGGTTGGTGTGCGGTAGCAATCCGTTGACTTCGCTGGACGTGAGCCAAAACACGGCATTGACAGTATTGAGTTGCAGCGGCAATCAACTGACCTCGCTGGACGTGAGCCAAAACACGGCATTGACGTATTTATTTTGTGTCAACAATCAACTGACTTCTTTGGACGTGAGTCAAAACACGGCATTGACAGAGCTGTCATGCACCAACAATCAACTGACTTCGCTGGATGTGAGCGGTTGTACGGCATTGACAAGGTTGGAATGCTGGAACAATCAACTGACTTCTTTGGACGTAAGCCAAAACACAGCATTGACAACTTTGAGTTGCTACGACAATCAACTGACTTCGCTGGACGTGGGTCAAAACACGTTGTTGACATATTTAGGTTGCTGGAACAATCAATTGACCTCGCTCGATATAAGTAAAAATACGGTGTTGACGAGATTACTGTGCTGGAACAATCAACTGACCTCGCTGGATGTGAGCCAAAATACGGCATTAGCACAATTGAATTGTGGCGGCAATCAACTGACGTCTCTGAACATGAGCCAAAACACGGCATTGAAATCTTTGAATTGCTACGAGAACCAACTGACCTCGCTGGATGTGAGCCAAAATACGGTGCTGACGAGTCTGAATTGCTGGAACAATCAACTGACCTCGCTGGACGTGAGCCAAAACACGGCATTGATATCTTTAAGTTGCAACGGCAATCAACTGACCTCGCTGGATATAAGTAAAAATACGGAATTGAATCTTTTCAAGTGCTATAACAACCCGGGCGACGGAGCAGTACTCCCCGTTACAGCGTGGTTCGGCAACGACGCGATTCCCTCCGGCTTCACCTCTGGTGGCTGGATCTACGGGGAAAACACCATCTCGATCGACTACCGATCGGTGGAATAACGTGCAGATGCGATGAGGCGATAAGCCGGGCGGCCGCAGGCCGCCCGTTTTTTTCCCGGGATCGCAATGCCAAAGGGAAAGCGAGGTTTCTCCTCTTCGGCTTGCCGAGGCCGCCTGGCCTTGTCAAAAGATCCTTGGATCGGCAAGTTTGCAAGAAACCCATGGCGGAGAACCGGCATTGGCGGCTTTTTTCGTAACTTTGCACATTCCAAATGACGAAGGACTGTATGCACAACAACATTCGTAATATCGCCATCATCGCGCACGTGGACCACGGGAAAACCACGTTGGTGGACAAACTTTTGTATGCCTGCAAACTCTTCCGCGACAACCAGCAGGCCGGGGAACTCATCCTGGACAACAACGAGATCGAACGCGAACGGGGGATCACGATCCTTTCCAAGAACGTTTCGGTACGTTACAAGGATACCAAGATCAACATCATCGACACTCCCGGGCACGCCGATTTCGGCGGAGAAGTAGAGCGCGTACTCAATATGGCCGACGGTGTGCTGCTGCTGGTCGATGCCTTCGAAGGTCCGATGCCCCAGACGCGTTTTGTGCTTCAGAAGGCGCTGGACATGAACCTGAACCCCATCGTGGTGATCAACAAGGTGGACAAGGAAAACTGTACCCCCGAGGATGTTCACGAGGCGGTTTTCGACTTGATGATGAACATGGGAGCCTCGGACGAACAGTTGGATTTTCCCGTCATCTTCGGCTCGGCCAAACAGGGGTGGATGTCCACCGACTACCGCAAGCCTACCGATTCGATGCTCCCGCTGTTGGATCTGGTGTTGGAAAAGGTGCAGCCGATGGAAATCCCGGAAGGGAATACCCAGATGCTCGTTACCTCGATCGACTATTCGAGCTATACCGGACGTATTGCCGTGGGGCGTTTGGCCCGTGGGGAAATGCGCGAGGGGATGAACGTCAGCCTGGTCAAACGCGACGGGACGATCAAAAAGACCAAAATCAAGGAACTGTACGTGTTCGAAGGTTTGGGCAAAGTGAAAGTCGCCCAAGCGTTGGCCGGAGATATTTGCGCCGTTTCGGGAATCGACGATTTCGAGATCGGGGACACCCTTGCCGATTTCGAAGCTCCGGAAGCGCTGCCGTCCATCGCCATCGACGAACCGACGATGTCGATGCTCTTTACGATCAACGATTCGCCGTTCTTCGGCAAGGACGGTAAATATGTAACCAGCCGCCACATCCGCGAACGCCTGGAAAAGGAACTGGAAAAGAACCTGGCCATGCGCATGTCGCAAGGCGATACCACCGACAAGTTCATCGTGTACGGCCGTGGCGTGCTGCACCTGTCGGTACTCATCGAAACGATGCGCCGTGAGGGTTACGAACTTCAGATCGGCCAGCCCCAGGTGATCATCAAGGAGATCGACGGGCAGAAGTGCGAGCCGATGGAGGAATTGACCATCGACCTGCCGGCCGATGTCTCGGGACGGGCCGTCGAATTGGTTTCCGCCCGCAAAGGCACCATGACCAGCATGGAACCGAAAGGCGACCGGATGCTGTGCAAGTTCGACATCCCTTCGCGCGGTATCATCGGCCTGCGCAACCAACTGCTCACCGCTACGGCCGGTGAGGCCATCATTTCGCACCGTTTCCGTGCTTTCGAACCGTTCAAGGGACCGATCCCCAGCCGCCAGAACGGGTCGCTCATTTCGATGGACCAGGGGAAAGCCATTCCTTACGCCTTGGATAAACTGCAGGATCGTGGCACGTTTTTCATCGATCCGGGCGAGGACGTGTACGAGGGACAGATCGTCGGGCAGAATACCCGCAGCGGCGATATCGTGGTCAATGTAACCAAGGAAAAGAAACTGACCAACATGCGCGCTGCCGGTTCGGACGACAAGGCCAAGATCGCTCCCGCGGTGAAATTCTCCCTCGAAGAAGCCTTGGAGTACATCCAGAAGGATGAATACGTCGAGGTAACTCCCCATCATTTGCGTCTGCGCAAGATCATCCTTTCCGAAGCCGAGCGCCGCAAGGCCGAGCGCCGCACGGAAAACGAGTGAGCATTTTCTCAAATGGAGTACGACGTTCCGATAGGAGTTGGTCTACGGAGCTAAGACATCCAGAAACAGGTATATCGGACTTGGTTTGGATGGAAAACTTCATAAAAAATTGTACATTTTTTCTTTCATTAAATAAACAAGGCGGCAGGAAATCTTTTCTGCCGCTAAATGTTTATAGACAGGAACATAAATAGTCCTTTCTATGGCAAAAAAAAAACAAGGCAGAAAATGTACATTTGTTCCAGGATTGGTCTGTCGACCGGATAAGGTCGATTGGTGATCGGTCAAAAAGCACCAAATGTCCCATTTTGTGGGGGAAAAAGAGGAAACAATGAAACGTATTTTTGGGCTGGTATTCTTCCTGGCCATGTCATTGTCCATGCATGCCGCTTCTTGGGTGGAAGGGGAAGTCTATCTCAAGGATGGGACGGTCGTTCGCTTCGAACAGAAAGACCGTATCCGGCTGCCGAAGGGGAAACAGGCATTAAAGGCTTTTCGCAATGCCTTTTACAGGACAAAACAAAAGGAATCTTTTTCCTTCGATCAGATAGACTCCTTGGTGTGCTGGCATCCCAAAGAAAAAGGGTATCCGAGAAAATACATACCGGTCTCTTCGATCGGCTGGTGCTGGGTGTATATGGAAACGCCTCATATCTCGGTATGGGTCTATTCCAAAAAGGGTTTTTCCATGGAAGCCGACGGAGGCATTGCTCCGCTGTATCGCAACAGGATGGTTTTCGGACATTCAAAGGTCTCGTATTATTTGGAAAAGAAAGACAGTGGCGAGCTTTATTCCCTCGGTTCGGCAGTAAGGTATCGGGCGAACAGGAAGTTTTGCGAGCGGATCTGTCGTTGCGTCGAGGACGATCCCTCGTTGTGCCGCACAATCCTCGGCATGGAGGGAGCTTCGCGCAACGACCTCATTTTGACCTTGGCCGACTATCATCCCTCAGGAAAAGAATAACCGAACAATTAAATAACCTACCATGAAACGCATCCTTCTTTTGGCAACCCTGTTTGCCATCAGCGCAGCAGGCGCTCAAGCCCAAAGTTTGAAAAAAGATCCGGACTCCTATCACGTGATCATCACCCTGGCCAATGGAGAAAAAGTGGACGGCTACCTCAAAAGTGGCTGGCATGCCGAAAATTCTCTCTTGAAAAAGGAGAACTACTCGTTTAAGGTCATCAAAGATCTTCAGGATAAGGAGCCTGTCAAATATACGGCCGAGGAGGTCCTTTCCGTCGAATATACGGACACCACCGAAGCCAATCCCGATGGAACACGCTGGGAATCCCGCCCCTTGGCTTCGCCCGGGATAGGCGACCGTTATCGAACCATTCCTCGGCTGCTCTGTGTGGACAAGGAAGGCGAGAACGCCACGATCTACTGGTGGAAAGTCTGGGTTTGGGGAGGTATCAACAATTCCCAACGCCGCTTGGTTACCTTTTACGGGATACGTTTCCACGACGATCCGGAAAACATTGTCTATCCCTATGATTTGGTCACCACGATGCTGATGGACAAGAACCACCCTGGTTTGAAGGAATTTTGCAAGAATTGGTTCAAGGGCCCGGAAGGGAAAGTCCGGAAGAAAGAAAGCCGGGACGACGAAACCTGGATACTGGACATGTACGATGCGTATTTGGCATCCGCTGCTGAAAAATAAGGGCCTTCACATTCCAAGGTCGGGAGTTTTTCGTATCGTCCCCAGGACGAGGTCAAAAAGAGCGCCGCTTCTCTTTAGTGAGAAGCGGCGCTCTTTTTGACTGCTTTTCTTCACGATTGTAGGAATCAACACAAGGGAAGAAAGTCTTCGGGGAACTTGGTAGCAGAGTCTTTTGCACATGGCTTTGCATTAACATTTCTACGGGCGGCGCCGATCCATAGGAGGGAAAGGCCGTCCTGTCGTTGAAATGCCACCGATGGGCTTTCCCGAGCGAAAATGCTTCGTAGAAGGGGAGGGGTTACCGGGAAAATTCCTCGAAAGTATGGTCGTTGTAGAAAACGACGATTTTGGTGATTTTTTTGTTTCTGATCCCTTCCGGAGAGTCAAAAGAAAAATGGCTAACCGAGGACTTCGGGTCTTCGAGGGGAGCGGTCGAAGAGCTTGCATTCCCCGACGAAGGGGCGTCCTTTACCTGGAAATCCTCATGGGAAAAGGTCGCTCGGGGAGAGGGTAGATCAGGGGACGTCTTTGGTGTTTTTTCAGAGGTTTCCTCTGCTTGTTGAAAATCAAATAATGTGTTTTTTAATGATTTAACCTCATTTTCTTCGAGTGTTTTTTTAGGTTCTTCCGAAGTCTTTTGGCGCAGGTTGATCACACTTGGGGTAGAGAGGGACAGATTGCCTGTACCGTTGACCAGCCAGGCCAGATTGATGTCCGGGTAGCGTGCGACGATCTTTTGCACCACGTCCAGCGAAGGGCGGTTTCTTCCTTTGAGGATGTGGGAAAGGCCGGAGCGTTGGATGCCGATCTCATCGGCAAAGGCAGTAGGGGTGAGGCCGAGGAATTGGATCACCTCGTAAATGCGCTGGTTGATGGCGGAAATTTCCATATTCGACGAATGGATTGACAGTTGTGCGTAGCTCTCACAAATGTAAAAAGCAAAAAACAAAAATCAAAATACATTTGTGAACAGACAAATGTTTTCAATGGCTAATATAAATGTAAACACGATAGAACATCTGTATAAACAAGAGTTATTAACATCAAATAAAAAAGCAAGTAGTGTAACTAAAAGTGCTGGTTTTATTGATTTTATAGATTAGAAAAAACAAGAATGACAAAAAAGCCGTCCTTGATACATTTGTATAAAAAATCGAATGACAAAGTTGAATTTTCTGGGAAGAGGGAGATGAAACATTTGTGAATATTTAGTAGTTGATAAATGTAAACTCGGTGAAAGTACAGGAAAAATGTACAAAAGTGTATAGGTCGCGTTTGCTCTTTTGGAGTGTCCGTATTGGCGCGGCCAACCACTTTGTTTTCCTCCTCGGTTTTGCGCTCGGCTTTCACTATCTTTTGATAAGATAGGAGGCGCCTCAGCAGCGTTAAGATCGAAAACTTCGTTTTCATCTTTCCGCTGCGCTCGGCTTTCACTATCTTTGACAACCGTTGATAAACCGAATTAAAACCGAAAATCCGCCGGTATTTGCCGGGAAAGGTATGTATATGGAAGCAGAAGTGTTAAAAATGGTGTATTCCGCCTCGAAAGAGCCGTCCATTACCGAACGGATCATCCCTCCGGAGCGAGTTTTCTCCCTTTGTCAAGCCTTCGGCGCGCAAACGGAACTCTTGGGAACATCTGTCCTCGGACGGCCCATCTGCTCGGTGAAGTTCGGACGCGGACCGCGACGTATCCTGTTTTGGACGCAGATGCACGGCAACGAACCGACAGCTACCGGGGCGGTATTCGACCTTCTGAACTTTCTCAAAGGCCGCCCCGAAGGAAGCGAACACTACGTGGAACGTTTGTACGAGGATTTTACCCTGCTTTTTACCCCGATGCTCAATCCCGACGGGGCGGTTCTTTTCCGCCGCAGCAACGCGCTGGGCATCGACTTGAACCGCGATGCACTGGCTCTTGCGGCTCCCGAGAGCCGTATCTTGCGCCGGGTGCTTCAGGATTTCCGGCCCGAGTATTGTTTCAATCTCCACGACCAGCGCAATAGCTACAATGTGGCGGGCACCCCTCGGACAGCTACCCTGTCGTTCCTGGCGCCTTCGGAAGACCTCCAGCGGACGGTTACCCCGGGCAGAAAGGCTTCGATGGCCCTCATTGCGGCGATGAACCGCTGCGTGCAGCAGATCATTCCGGGGTGCGTGGGGCGTTACAGCGACGAGTTTTACCCCACGGCCGTGGGCGATACCTGCCAAAAGGCGGGCTATCGGACGGTGCTCATCGAGAGTGGCACGTATCCGGGCGACCCCGAGCGGCAGACGGCGCGCTTGGGCAATTTTGCGGCGATACTGGCCGCGTTGGAATTCCTTTCCAGGGAGGACGACCTTACCCGGGGGTGGCAGGACTACGAAACGATCCCCCGCAACGATACCAGGATGATGGACGTGATCCTGCGGGGAGTACGCACTTCTCTGGGCGATTGTTCGGCAAGGGTGGACATCGGGGTGATGTTCGAGGAAAAACCGTCGGCAGACGGACAAAGTCTGGTGAAAAAGGCTGTGGTCGAAGCCATCGGGGATTTGCGCTATTACTACGGTATCCGCGAGATCGACGCGGAAAAAGAGCCTCCGACGGGCTTGGGAACTTGTCCTCAAGTGGGCGACGAGCTTCCTTGGGAGGCTTTGATCCTCAAGTAAGAGGGGCCGTTGGTCGGGATAGGACGAGTTTTTGGAATCCGATACATTCCTGAACTTGAAAAATGTGTGGTAAGGAAGAAAAGGAAAAAATAAAACGAATCGAACCATGAGTGTTTTCTGCTGGACAATAGGCTCCGTAGGGAGAAAATGTATAAAACTCGGAGCCAAGGGTCTGTATGGGTTGGGAGGAATCCTCCTCGTCGTCCTTTTATCGGCCGGTTGCAAGAAAGAGGCGCCCCCTTCTCCCGAGCCGGATCCCGATCCTACTCCGGGGGCAGTTACGACCGAATATCTGCAGTTGAACGTCGCTACGGCTAATCAAATGAAGGTTTCCCAGACCGGGCAGGAACTCTACCAGATCGTTACCGAGGGAGAAGACCCTTACGTCTATACGCATGCCTTGTCCAAGGCCAACCCGGCCGATTCCGTCGTTTTGACCTTCGATTACTGCTCTCCGCAGGGGGTGGATTTTCTCCAGGTCTTCCTGGCCGCTCCGGTCTCGGAAGAGCGTTCGAGCCGCACGAAAGCCCTGGAAGCCACCTCCGAATGGAAAACGTGGTCGTACAACCTGTATTTTTCCATCCGGGACTGCGCATGGGGGCGGGCAGGCGACTACCTTCGTTTGGATTTCGGCGACCGGGCCGGCGTTTCGCTCCAAATCCGCAACCTGTACTTTCGGAGCATGACTGCCGAAGAAAAAAAGGAAGTGGAGCAACAGGAGGCCGAAGAGCAGCGGGACCAGGCGATGGAAGCTCGCCTGAAGGATTACCTGTCCCGCGATTATCCGGAGGCCGGGATTACCTCGGTACAGGTGGACGGCGACCAAGTAACGGTGCAAGGGTATTGTCCCTCCGGGAAGACGTATGCCTTGGCGGAAATACCTCCTTATCAGGATGTAACCGAAAGTTCGGAGTTTCCTTTTGCCGCTCCGGTCGGCTCCGGAGCTTTCTCCTCGACGCTCGATCGGTGGGTCGAGCGCGACGGGATGCTTTACGACCGCGCCTTGTCCAAATGGGCCGTCGTCCTTCTCGAAGGGGAAAAGGAGACCCTTGCATCCCACGCCCGCTATGCGGACCAGGTGGGGACCTTGCCGGAACTTCCCCCGCTCGAACTTTCGAGCAAGAAAGGACTGGGCGGATTCCACATCAATCCGGTGGTGGGCGACCTGGACGAATTGGGCATAACGAGCGTTACGGTCAATATCCTTCCCACCCAGCAGATGTTCCTTTCGCCGCAGGCCAACGCCGTGGCGCACCGGTACGGGGGAAAGACTTACTATTTCTCGGAGAGTTTCGTACAGGAAACCGACGAACGTTTGAGGCATCTGCAGGAAAAGAACATCGTCGTGGCGGCCATCCTGCTCATCCCCCCGGCCTCGGCCCATCAGGACCCCTCGGTCGGCGCGCTGATGCAGCACCCTTCGTTCGACCCGGGTGTGGGAGCCGCCCACTACACGATGCCCAACCTGACTACGCCGGAGAGCGTGAACTGCTATGCGGCCGTGCTCGATTTTCTGGCCGAACGGTACGGCTCGGACCGGAGTACCCACGGGAAGATCCACAAATGGATCCTGCACAACGAGGTGGACTGCGGCCGGGATTGGACCAACATGGGCGACAAACCGGTTACGGTCTATACGGATACCTACCTCAAGTCGATGCGGATGTGCTACCAGATCGTCCGCCAGTACGACGCCCGGGCCGAGGTAATGATCTCCCTGACGCATTCCTGGACGCACGAATCGGTCCAAGGCTACTCCTCGCGCCATATCCTGGGCTTGCTCAACGAGTTCTGCCGTCGCGAGGGCGATTTCCGCTGGGGGGTGGCCTACCACCCGTATCCGCAGGATTTGAACAATCCCCGGACGTGGGAAGACCCCGACGCGCTCTTTTCGATGAGTACGCCCTACGTAACCTTCAAAAACCTGGAGGTGCTGGATCGCTGGAGCAAACAGCCGGAAAACCTCTACAAAGGCACCCAAAAGCGCAGTGTTTGGTTGTCCGAGAACGGCACCAACTCCAGGACCTACCAGCAGAAGGATTTGGAGGAGCAGGCGGCCGGGTTTGCCTATGCCTGGAAAAAGATCAAGGCGCTCGACGGGATCGACGGCATCCAGTGGCACAACTGGATAGACAACCGCCAGGAGGAGGGGCTGCGGATCGGCTTGCGGAAATTCCCGGACGAGCCGGACGACCCTTACGGCGCCAAACCCGTTTGGTATCTGTACCGGGCGGCCGGCACGGAGCAGGAGGAGGAGGCTTTCGAACCTTACCTCTCGGTGATCGGCCTTTCGGACTGGGACATCGTGCGGGAAGACATCGCACAATGAAGGTGAGCGAGATGTTGTGAAAAAAAACGAAAGGAGCGGGGGAAAATGTATTTTTTGCCTTAAAACTCGATTTAGGCCGGGAAAAAGGGTGCTGTTCGCCCAAAAATAAGTACATTAGCGCGTATTTTCACTCACGCGACAGGCAAGATGAAACAGACTGAAAAACAGCAAAAACAGATCATCCTTCTCTCGGTTTCCGGCCCCGACCGTCCGGGGCTGACCAGCAGTTTGACCGGTATTTTGGGACAGTACGACGTATCCATCCTCGATATAGGCCAGTCGGACATCCACCAGACGCTCAACCTGGCCATCGTATTTGAAATGGGCGAGGATGCGCAGTCCGCCCCCCTGCTCAAGGACATCCTGATGAAGAGCTACGAGTTGGGACTTACCATCAAGTTCACTCCGCTCTCCCGGGAAGAATACCTCGAATGGGCCATCAACAAGAACAACTCCCGCTATATCATCACCGTGCTGGGGCGCTACCTGACGGCTGCACAGGTTCATGAGGTAGCGAAGGTGATAGCAAGTTACAACTTGAATATCCGCACGATATATCGCCTGACGCATCGACCACTTCCGGACGATCCCACCCGGAGGGTCTGCCTGGAGATGAACGTCGAAGGAGCGGTTTCCGACCGGAAAAAGATGACCTCCGACTTTCTGGAGGTGTCTTCCCGCGTGGGGGTGGACATCGCCTTCCAGCAGGACAACATGTACTACCGCAACCGCCGCCTGGTGTGCTTCGACATGGACTCGACCCTGATCCAGACCGAGGTGATCGACGAACTGGCGCGCCGCGCCGGCTCGGGCGAGCAGGTGAGTGCCATTACCGAATCGGCCATGCGGGGTGAAATCGACTTTCAGGAGAGTTTCAAACGCCGGATCAAAACCCTGGCCGGCCTTCCCGAAAGCGTGTTGCGCGAAGTGGCCGAATCCCTCCCCTTGACCGAAGGGGCCGAACGGCTGCTCTCCGCCTTGAAGATCTACGGGTACAAGACGGCCATCATCTCCGGAGGCTTCACCTACTTCGGCCAATACCTCCAGAAAAAACTGGGCATCGACTACGTCTTTGCCAACGAACTGGAGATAAAGGACGGTCGCCTCACCGGCGGCTACGTCGGCCCGATCGTCGATGGGGCACGCAAAGCCGAATATCTGCGTCTGCTGGCACGCATGGAGGGCTTGTCCACCGAACAAGTCATTGCCTTGGGCGACGGGGCCAACGACCTGATGATGCTCAATACCGCCGGGTTGGGGATCGCCTTCCAAGCCAAACCCATCGTACGGGAGAATGCCCGCCACAGTATCTCTTCACTCGGACTGGACGGGGTGCTGTACCTGCTGGGCTACCGCGACCGCCACATCGAAGACCTCTTGGCGCGCAAGTAGTTTTTTCCTGCGGAGCAAGGCTTTATGAAGCCAAATGCGCGCACCGCACGGATCCGATGTAAAATACGCAAAGAGAGCAGGGCGCAAGCCAAGGCAAGATAGTACGCTGCGAAAATCAACGAAACACAACAACCTGACAAATAACATGGCACAAGAACAAGAACAAAAACATAGTGGGGATGAGTTGCCCGAAAACGCCTTTCGGCCGCTTGCCCCGGGTGAGGAATACCGCCCGCTGATGTCTCCGCAAAAGGACTATCCGGAAGTAACCTTCTGGTCGGTGGGTTGGGGTATCCTGATGGCCGTTATTTTTTCGGCTGCCGCTGCCTTTCTGGGGCTGAAGATAGGACAGGTGTTCGAAGCGGCGATCCCGATCTCGATCATTGCCGTGGGGCTGTCCTCGGCCGCCGGGAGGAAAAAAGCCTTGGGAGAGAACGTCATCATCCAGTCGATCGGTGCCTGTTCGGGCGTGATCGTAGCCGGGGCCATCTTTACCCTGCCGGCTTTGTACATCCTGCAGGAGACGCATCCGGAGTTGGCGGTCAATTTCCTGGAGGTATTCCTCAGCTCGCTGCTGGGAGGCATCCTCGGCATTCTGTTCCTGATCCCTTTCCGCAAGTATTTCGTCAAGCAGATGCACGGCAAATACCCCTTCCCCGAGGCTACAGCCACCACGCAGGTGCTCGTTTCGGGACAGAAGGGCGGCGCACAGGCCCGTCCGCTGGTGATCGCCGGACTGGTGGGCGGTTTGTACGACTTCCTGCTGTCCACCTTCGGTTGGTGGGCGGAGGTGCTCAAAACGGACATCCTTCCCTGGGGGGCAGCCCTGGCCGAGAAAGCCAAACTCGTCTTCCGGGTCAATACCGGAGCAGCTGTACTGGGATTGGGCTATATCGTGGGACTGAAGTACAGCACCATCATCTGCGCCGGCTCGCTGCTGGTGTGGTGGGTGATCATCCCGCTGATGGGGGCGTTGTTCCCGGATACGGTGCTGGCACTGGGCGATCCGAACATTACCACACCCGTAGGAGCGATGTCGGCCGATACGATCTTCACCACTTATGCGCGCCACATCGGTATCGGAGGCATCGCGATGGCCGGTGTGATCGGGATCGTCCGCTCGTGGGGTGTGATCAAGGGCGCTGTCGGGCTGGCTTCGCGTGAACTGGGCGGGAAGCGTTCCGCTGCACAGGGACAAGAGCAGGCCGTAGCCCGGACCGACCGCGACCTTTCGATGAAATTCATCCTGATCGCTTCCGTAATCGCTCTGGCGGCGACTTTCCTGTTCTTTTACTTGGGCGTGATCCACAACCTGCTCCAGGCAGTGGTGGCCTTCGTGGTGGTGGCGGTGATCGCCTTCCTGTTTACCACCGTAGCGGCCAACGCCATAGCCATCGTGGGCACGAACCCGGTATCGGGCATGACGCTGATGACCCTCATCCTGGCATCGGTCATCCTGGTGGCCGTAGGACTGAAAGGCACGGCGGGTATCGTCGCTGCGCTGGTGATCGGCGGAGTGGTGTGCACGGCGCTTTCGATGGCCGGCGGGTTCATCACGGACCTGAAGATCGGTTATTGGTTGGGCTCCACCCCGGCCAAACAGCAGACGTGGAAGTTTCTCGGGACGCTCGTTTCGGCCGCTACGGTAGGCGGGGTGATCCTGGTGCTGAACAAGACGTACGGATTTTCGGCCGAAGGAGGCTTGGCCGCTCCCCAGGCCCATGCGATGGCGGCGGTGATCGAACCCTTGATGTTGGGCGGAGGCGCGCCCTGGCTGCTGTACGGCATCGGGGCGGTGCTGGCGCTGGTACTCACCTGGTTGGGGGTTCCGGCCCTGGCTTTTGCACTGGGGATGTTCATCCCGCTCGAACTCAATACGCCGCTGGTAATCGGCGGACTGATCAGCTGGTATGTCGGCTCGCGCAGCAAAGATGCGCAGGTCAACAAAGCGCGTCAGGACATGGGTACGCTGCTGGCTTCGGGCTTTATCGCCGGAGGTGCGCTGATGGGCGTGGTGAGTGCGGCGATGCGTTTCGGCGGTTTCGAGTACGCCTGTACGATGGGAGCGGGTTGGACCCAGGGATTGGGGCTGGTGCTGTATGCGCTGCTGATAGTCTTTTTGACCCGTTATAGCATGAGAGGAAATAAAATGCTTCACTGATTTGAATAACAATAATTTAGAAAATCGAATAAAATGAAGAAAACATGGATTTTTCCCGCAGCGGCAGCTCTGTTGCTGGTGGGATGTGCGCAAAATGAACCGAAGGATGCCATGGAGGTGCTCGGGCAGTACGAAACGGCTACCGGCCTGGGCGGGGTAACGAAAGATACCCCCTTGATGCTGAAACTTCGGATGGACATGTCGGACAGCACCAAGATGAATTGCACCCTTATCGTCAATCCGCCTCAGGAGCGTCTGCGGCTCGAGATGACGGTAAACGGGCAGACGGCTGTCTTTGCCGTCGACGGTCAGCAGGGCTGGATGCTGCCGCCGGACGGATCGGGCGTGCAAACCCTGCCGAAGGAACAGATCGAGGCTTTTTCCCAGCAGTTCAACGCCCTCTCGGGTATCAAATGGGATACGGCCGACTACCGTCTGACGCTGCTTCCTTCGGAAAAGAAAAACGGAAAGAAGTACAACGTAGTGGAAGCCGCCCCCAAGCAAGATTCGCTTGGACAGGTACACCAGAAGGTCTTCTTCAACCGGGAGACGGGTTTGGCGGACTTTACGGAATACAAACTGAACATGTACGGTCAGGAAACCTCCGGAGAAGTGGTCTTCGGGGCATATGAAGAGGGACAAGGCGTAAAGTATCCTTCGAGCCTTACTTCCTCGGCCGATGGCAAGGAGGTTTATTCGGCGCTCATCGATACCTTGATCATCAATTACGCAGCGCCCGATTCGCTGTTCGTTCAGCCCTCGGCGGAAAAATAATCCTTTGAAAGACCAATAGATACGATGAAAAAGATACTTTGTTTGGCAGCAGCCCTCTGGTTTTGCGGGGCAACGGTCCAAGCCCAGGACGCCCAGTTGGTGATGGACCGTTACGAGGAGCGTTCGGGTTTCAACCGGGTGGATCCGGAAAAGACGGCGGTGATGAGCCGCATAAACGTCGAAGCGATGGGGATGCAGATCCCCTGCACGATCATAAAGGCTCCCCAAGGGCGCGTGCGGATAGAAATGACGGCCAATGGACAAACGATCCTGATGATCGTCAACGGTCAGCAAGGTTGGATGTCCGTTCCCGGAATGGGGGTTCAGACGATCCCCCAGGAGCAGTTGCCCCAGATGGTCGATCAATACGACGTGATATCCGGATTGAGATGGGATAGCGAGAATTACGACCTCGAACTTCTCGACCCCGTCCAGCAAGGGGGCATCGAGTATCAGGTGGTACGGGCGGTGTCCAAGATCGAAGGCGATCCGACGGGAGAGATGACCGTTTATTTCGACGCACTGACCGGAATGCCGGCTTTCGTAGAAGCGCAAGCCGATGTGAATGGCCAGAAAACGCCGGTGAAAATGACCTTCGAGGGCTATAAAACCTCCGGTGGGATGAAATATCCTTCGATGATAAAAACCCTGGTAGGGGGGAATATGACTTCTTCCGTGTCGATCGACACCATAGGAGTGGATTATCCGGTAAACGACGCGATGTTCGCCCGTCCGCAGTAAAAGGGATTTTTTGCAATAAAAAGGCTCGGAGGGGCTGCCACAGGCAGCCCCTCCGAGCCTTTTTATTGCCCGTCATTTACCCGGCTATGTCGTATTGCCGCAGGGCATCGTTGAGCGAAGTCTTCTTGTCGGTGCTTTCTTTCCGCTGCCCGATGATCAGGGCGCACGGCACGCTGAACCGTCCGGCCGGGTATTGTTTTTCGAACGACCCCGGGATCACCACGCTGCGAGGCGGCACATACCCGACGTACTGTCGTCCCTCTGGGGTGGTTACGTCGATGATCCGGGTCGAACCGGTCAGCACCACACCTGCACCCAGGACTGCTTCCCGGCCGATGCGGCAGCCCTCCACCACGATACAACGCGACCCGATGAACGCATGGTCTTCCACGATCACCGGCGAGGCTTGCAGAGGTTCCAGCACTCCTCCGATGCCCACTCCGCCCGAGAGGTGCACATGGCACCCTATCTGGGCGCAGGAGCCCACCGTAGCCCACGTATCGACCATCGTCCCGCTATCGACATAAGCACCGATGTTGACGTACGAAGGCATCAAGATCACGTCGGGGGCAATGTAAGCTCCGTAGCGGGTGGCTGCGGGCGGAACGGCACGTACTCCCCGGGAGGCGTAGTCCGTCTTCAGGGGTATCTTGTCCCGCCACTCCAACGGTCCGGCCGCGAGGGTTTCCATCGGGCGAAGGGGGAAATACAGCACCACGGCCTTTTTCACCCAGGTATGGATTTCCCAGTCGCCTTCGGGGGTGGAGGAGGCTACGCGCAAGCGGCCCTGGTCCAACAGGTCGACCGTTTGGAGAATGGCTTGTTGTACTTCCGGGGTTTCCAGCAGGGAGCGGTCGTCCCAGGCGCGTTCTATCCATTGTCGGATTTCCTCGTACTCCATGGTATGCAAGGTATGTTTCATGGTTGGTTCGGGACAAAGATACGAGGAGAACCCCGGTGTTTTTTTACCTCGGGCGGGAAGATTTGTGAGAAAAAACAGCTTCGGGGAGCACTCACCGTTTAGGGATTCCTTCCGGAATTCGCATCGGAGGTCGCGGGGGAAGGCGGCGCATCCTGCGAGGGAGATGTCCCGGTGCTCCAAGAACCGTTGTCTTGCTCGTCGTCCGTGGCGATGCCCGCGGTGGCGGCGGTGGCAGGCGGTGCGGCAAATCCCAAGTCGATCTCTACCGGTCCTTCCCAAATGTCTTCAGGTCCCAAGGGCCGTTCGTCGCTGCGGATGACAAAACCGGGAAGTCGTTGGGACTCCTCCGGGGAATCCTTTCCGGCTGCCATCATCACCCCTTTGGGTTGCTTGTTAAAGCGCACTTTCTGCACCCGGGAGTCTTTCAGAATCACCTGCATTGTCGAGGCGGTACTGCTGTTGAGTCCGATGCTCTTTCCGCTGTTGTCGTAGGAGTAATACAGCGTTTGGGCGTTGCCCACGATGTTGACGATGCGCAAGTCGTTGTCGATGATCTTTCCCCGCATCGTCTTGCCCCGGATCTGGTTGTAGAGACCGGGGTCGCGGCTGTCCTGGGAGAGGATAAAGGCTTCGCTCACCAGAATGATCGAGTCGAGGACGTTTTTCTCCAGGTCGCGCGTAACGTAAATGGAGTCGGCCGTGATCTGGCTTTCCTGCGCAAAGATGGCCGGCGAACCGTACAGGCTCATCACGCCCGTTTTCTGGTCGTAGAACACCGAATCGGCCACTCCCGAAAGGTCTTTCTTGTAAAAGCGTACGTGGTGGAACGAACGCATCACCCGCAGGCTGTCGTCCGATTCCCGGTTCCAAGCGAGGGTATCGGGCGGCGGGGGCAAGAGCGAATCCCCTGCGGAGGGTGGAAGCGTCCCCCAATCCGAGGGGGAAGCGACGATCCCGAGTGTGTCGATCGCTGGAGCGGAAGCCACGCTGTCTGCCTCGGGAGCCATCTGCTCCGGAGGAAGGGCTTCTACCGCGAGCGTGTCGGTTACAAGAGCAGCAGCGGTGTTTTCCTTTTCTTTCTCTTTTTGTCTCTGTTCCCAGGCGGCTGCCTTGGCTGCGCGTTTTTCTTCGCGAAGGCGCTTCTTTTCCGCCCTGCGGCGTTGTTTTTCACTCATCCCGGCCAGGGTGTCGGCTGCCGGGGCATCGGGCGTTTCTTCTGCCGAAAGACTGTCCGGGAAAGGGGGCACTGCCGTACTGTCCGGTGCTTCGATAGGGCGGTCCGGGAGTTTCACCCCGGAAAAATTGCCGAAGATTTCCGAGATTTTTTCCGCATCCACTGCGTGCTCTCCGGCAAAGGAAGCGCTTTGGGCGGCGGAGGAGTCGGCTGCAGCGTTGCGCGCCGCCAGGTAAGCCATCAGCGAACTGCGGCGGGTTACCATCATCGTATCGGCCCGCGAGTAAAGGGTGTCGCGCTCCAACACCTGGACCGCTTTGGGACGGCGGGGGAAGATGATCGAATCCTGCACCTCGAAATATTCGGCAAAATCCCCGTACACGGCGGCGCGCTGGGCGGTGTCCTGGATTTCTACCAGGGATACGGCCCGGGCGTACCCTCTCTGGCGGTCGTAGTGCAGGGTGTCCGAGCGGAGCATCCGCCGCCCGTACGAGACACGGTTGTTGCGGTATCCGTCCGTTACCCTGCTTTGGGTGTCGTAGGACCCCTGTTCGGTATAGATGCGGTTTTTGTCGCTGTAAATGTTGGTCGGTCCTTCGACGGTGATGATTTTGGTCTCGGTGTGGTAGTGCAGGGTGTCGGAATACATGTTGTACTCCGGGTCCCAGGCGTGCACGTCGAGGTAAAAATCGACCATGTCGTCCGGCACGCGGTAAACACCGATCTGGCTCTCCAGCGTGTTTTTGTCGTCGGTGATGGTCCCCGAGCAGAAGTAGTAGGCCTGTTCGCGCATCCGGTCGTAGTCCAGCGTATCGGTGCGCAGGGTAGTGGTCTTGTGGGTGAGTACGACATGCCCGAAAGCCTTGATGAGCTGGTCGTCGCCCGTGTAGAGCATCTGGTCGCTGCGAAGGGTCAGGGTGTCGCCTTCGTTGACAAACACATTTCCGGTGGCAAAAAACGTGTTCTGCGAGCGGTTGTATTCCGCCTTGTCGCAGGTCATCAGGGTATTCCCGTGGAGAAAGCGCACGTTGCCGATGAGTTTCTGCACACCCGGAGCGAGGTCCTCGTTGTTGCTGATCAGGTCGGCATTGTCGATACGGATGCGGGTCGTGCGGGTATTTCCCGAGGAAGAGGGCGCAGGCGCTTGCGGGGAAACCGCGGCGGTGTCCGAGGTGTCCCGGTCGGAAGGCGCCGGAGCTGCCTTTTTCTCCGGGCGGACAGGCTGGGGGAGCTCCTTCGAAGGGGTACGCTCGGGCATTTGTTTCGGGGCCGATACCGAACGCGCCGGTGCTCCCCACGAACCGTCGTCCACCGGCACACCGTCCGTATATCCCTCCGTAGTGGGGACGTTGTTTTGCTCCGGCGGAGGGGACTGCCGGGCCGGGCCAGCCCCCAGGAGCGAAAAGGTCGCCACCGTAAAGGCGAGCAGGGCGAGGAGTCCGTATTTTCTGAAGTCTTTCACGGGAAAGGTTCGATCCGTTTTTTGTTTGAAAAAGTTGCTCGTTTGTGCCAGCGCAGGCGGCCTCCGAAAGAGTCGGGTTATTATTTCTTGCGGAAATAGATGTCCAGCGGCACGCCGGTAAAGTCGAAATTTTCCCTCAACTTGTTCTCGACAAAGCGTTTGTACGGCTCTTTGATGTACTGCGGCAGGTTGGCGAAGAACGCGAACTTGGGCGAAGCGGTAGGCAGCTGGGTGCAGAACTTGATCCGGATGTACTTGCCTTTGGTGGCCGGAGGCGGGGTCGTTTCCACGATGGGGATCATCACCTCGTTCAGCTCGCTGGTCTTGATGCGCCGGGCGCGATTTTCATACACGCGGACAGCCGTTTCGACCGCTTTGAAGATGCGCTGTTTCTCCAAAGCGGAGATGAACAGGATGGGCACGTCGGTAAAGGGGCTTATCTTTTCACGGATCGCCTTTTCGACATCCCGCGCCGTATTGTGGCTCTTGTCCACCAGGTCCCATTTGTTTACCAGGATGACGATGCCCTTGCGGTTGGAGTCGGCCAAGTGGAAGATGTTCATGTCCTGGGCTTCGAAGCCTTGCGTGGCGTCAATCACCAGCAGGCATACGTCGGCGTTTTCGATGGCCCGTACCGAGCGCATCACCGAGTAGAATTCCAGGTCCTCCTCCACCTTGCTCTTTTTGCGCAGTCCGGCCGTGTCCACCAGGTAAAAACGGTGTCCGAATCGGTTGTAGAGCGAATCGACCGCATCGCGGGTCGTCCCGGCGATGTTGGTAACGATGTGGCGGTCTTCCCCCAGCAGGGCGTTGGTGAGCGAGGACTTCCCCACGTTCGGTCTTCCGACGATGGCAAAGCGGGGCAGGGTTTTTTCCGAAAGGTCGGCCTGCTCGGAAGGCTGTTCGGCCTCATCGCGGCGGAAGAATTCCACCACCGCATCGAGGATTTCGCCCGTACCGCTGCCGTTGATGGCCGAAACGGAGTAGGGGGCGCCCAGTCCGAGGGAATAGAAATCGGCCGTAAAAGGCTCGTGGATGGAACTGTCGACCTTGTTTACGGCCAGTAGAACGTGCTTTTTGCTGCGGCGCAGGATCTGTGCCACTTCCTGGTCCATGGCCGTTACCCCGGACTGGGCATCGGTCATCAGCAGGATCACCGACGCTTCATCGATGGCCAGGTGCACCTGTTTGGCGATCTCGTCCTCGAAGATATCGTCCGACCCGCGGACATACCCGCCGGTGTCGATCACCGAAAATTCCAGGCCGTTCCAGTCGCATTTTCCATAGTGGCGGTCGCGGGTTACACCCGAAACGGAGTCCACGATGGCCTGCCGCGTCTGGGTCAGGCGGTTGAAAAGCGTCGATTTGCCCACATTCGGCCTTCCGACGATAGCCAGAATATTTGCCATATTTCTTTTTTTCTTTTTTCGTGTTTTGAAAAAACCTCACCCGGCGGAAAAAGGATGTTTTTTCCTCTTTCTCCTTCGCTCATGGACGAAGGCATAAGGTTTTATTGTTTGCAAAGATAGGAAAAGCCGAGTGCAGCGGAAAGATGAAAACGAAGTTTTCGATTTTAACGATGCCCAGGCGCATCCTGTCTTGGGCGAAGCCAAAGATAATCAAAGCCGAGCGCAGCGGAAAGATGAAAACGAAGTTTTCGATCTTAACGGTGCCGAGTCGCATCTTGTCTTATCAAAAGATAAGCAAAGCCAAACAAACTCGGGACAGGAGGAAATTGTAAAAAACTGTTCTTGCGAAAAAATCCCCGGGAAAACGATGATAACCAGGTTTAGCGAAGAGCCCGGGCCTTTTCTACGGTAAGGGAACGGTCCCAGATAAGTTCCATACCGGCTTCTTGAAATATGGCGAAGTATTCCTCTATCGGAGGAAGACCGACCTTGGCTCTTCGGATGTCCAAACTGTCGGGCGAGGATACGGGCCAAAGGTATATGGCACTCCCTTCGGCATCCGAAGAGACGTTTCCGTTTCGGTCCAGGAGAATTTTTTGCGAGGTAAACGTCTGGGTGCCGTATATCTGAAGCCGTCCTTCCCGCATCAGGATACGGTCCTGCATGGTGGCGACATCGGATGGGGACACGAGACCTTTTTCAGCAGCAGAGCGAAAGATGGGAAAATATTTATGTTGGGCTTCCGCATCGGCATGCTGCACCACCAGGAAGAGAGCGTCGTAAGAACGTTCGGAAAGCCCGTCGGGAATACCGAGAGTATCCAAAATAGGGAAAACGATTTCCTGACAATTGCGATCGACCTCTTCCATGCGCATAGAGAACGCAAGGATGCTGTCGGCATGGTTGCTCCCAATGACTCTTTCGAAGCCGATGCGTACATTCTGGTCTTCAGAGTAAACTGCACGCAACAACGAATCAAGAAAGACGGTTTTTCCGTCTCGGATCGTATCATTGGCATGCTCCGGAAGCAACGCCCCCTTTGCCGAACAAGTACAGAAGAATAGGCAAATAGCGAACGAGATAGTCTTTGCCAACCGATGTACGATGCGTAAAAGCAGAGCCGAATTCATGGGGTTAAATGTAGTTTTCGACAAGGATTGTGCCGGGTTTATTGAACATCGAACTATATGACGAAAAACAGGTTGGAGAGCACATGCAGAACCACTGCCGCCCCGAAGCCGTGGCGCATCCGCGCGTACCCGAACACCAGCCCCGAAGCAAATTTGTCCAGCGTGTAAACCAGCAGGTACGGCAGGTAAATCCACTGGAAGTCCTCCCCATGCAGGTTGGACAAGTGCAGCAGGGCAAATACCGCCGCCGAGAAGTAAAACAACCCCCCGAAGTTTATCTTCAGCGCGTACCGCCAGCCGCCCAGCCCCACAGCCAAACCGACGGCCCCACCCAGAGCCAAACGCCAGAGGAGGCCTTGGGGTTCGAGCCCCCGTACACCGGCCAATGCCGAAACCAGCAGGTAAGCCGTCACCGTGCTCCAGAGGGTCAGTACCCAGCGCGTACGGCGAAGCGGGTAACGGAACAGGAACTCCTCCAACACCGGGGGAAGAAAGATGAGCAGCCAAAGGAAAGCCTTGGCGGAGACGCCTTCCGGGGGCATCGACGAACGGGAGGTCTCCGCACCCCCTTGGCCCAGGTCGAAGGTGATCAGCAGCGCCATGGCTATCGCGAAGAAAACCTGAACCCCCGCCCACCAGCAAACTGTTCTCAGCAGTCCTCCGGGACGATAGTCCGCCTTGAGGTTTTCATTCGGATGGCGCAGAAAACCGACAAAGCCCGCGGAAACTTTCTCGGGGGCCATCTCTTGGATTTTTTCTTTTTCGTCCGGACGATTCATGCAGTCGGATATTTTCCTGAATTTCTCGATCGGGGTTCTCGGTCGGAATCCCGCCACAGTGCTGTTTTATGCCCCTCAAAGATCGGTGGTACCTTCCGTCGCGTCGGCTGCTTCCGTGGGGAAAGCCACGGCCAGGACATAGCCTTCCAATACGCGGTAGTGCACCTGGAACGTTTCCGTCCCCGTCCCGGTGTCCAAATATCCGGGGAAACACCCTTGGGTGCCTATTTCTCCTTCCGGTAACTGGGTGTGGAAACTGCGCATCGAGACTCCCTCCCGACCGGCGAGTTTGAACATCGCTTCGCGGGCTGTCCACAAAAGTCCCGAACGGATCAGGCTCACGTTGCGCCCTGCCGCATCCGGAGCCGACTTGGTGAGCCAGCGCACCACGATGGACAGACGGGGCTTGATCTCCTGGATGTCGACCCCCACCGGTCCTTCGGCCGAGAGGGCGATACAGGCCATCGTTCCCGAATGGGAAATGCTGATGTAACGCCCGCTGCGCAGCATCGGCTTTTCGTCCTGGTAGTAGAGGTCGTTGTCGGAAATGCCCATCCGGTGCATCAGGGAGCGTACCGCCAGCAGTTCGCGCCGACGCTTGGCGCTACCCGAACCGTTGATCAGCGACATCGAAGCCGGGGAAAGCGTGATGCCGGTGCGCAATGCCGCTTCGCTTTCGGTGATGTTCCACAGCCCGATGCGGGCGCCGGCTTCGTAGAGTTCTGCAGCGAACGGCATGGTTTTCTAAGGTAAAAATGAAAGGGGTTAGACTAGGGCGGCGTTTTCGAGTTCGCGTTGCATCGAGGCTTGCAATTTTGCCGCTTCGCGGGCGGCCGCCTGTGCAAAATCGCTTTCGGAAGAAGCGTAGATGATGCCGCGTGAAGAGTTGACGATCAACCCACAATGGCTGTTCATCCCGTGTCGGCATACCTCTTCCAGGCTGCCACCCTGCGCCCCGACGCCGGGCACCAGCAGAAAATGATCCGGGATGACTTCCCGCACCTGGGAAAGGTATTCGGCTTTCGTGGCGCCCACTACGTACATCATCCGCTCGGCCGAGGCCCATTGCCGGGACGTTTCGAGCACTTTCCGATACAAGGGCTCTCCGCCGGCCAGCGTGGAGAGCTGGAAATCGCCCCCGCCGGCGTTGGAGGTCAGGGCGAGCAGCACGACCCACTTGCCCTCGAACTCCAGGAACGGTCCCACCGAGTCGCTCCCCATGTACGGAGCTACGGTTACCGCATCGAAATCCATCGTCTCGAAAAATGTCCGGGCGTACATAGCGGAAGTATTGCCGATGTCGGCGCGCTTGGCGTCGGCGATGGTCAATACGTCGGGGTAGTGGGTACGGAGATAGGCGACGGTCTTTTCCAAAGCCTGCCATCCGGCCGCTCCGCACGATTCGAAGAAGGCGGTATTGGGCTTGTAGGCCACGCAGTAGGGTGCAGTGGCGTCGATGATGGCGCGGCAGAAGTCGAACAAGGGCTCCTGCGCCTCCTTCAGGCAAGCGGGGAGTTTGCGCACGTCCGGGTCCAGTCCTACGCACAGGAAACTCTTTTTCCGGCGGATCTGTGCAAAAAGTTCGTCGTATGTCATGTTTTTCGTTTTTTGTCGGATTTTGTTACGTTCATCCCGCCCGGAGACAAACAGCCGAAGCGGAAAAGGGCCGGTGCCTTTCGGCACCCTTCGGGTTTGCCCGGGAGCAGGGAAGAAGGTCGGGGAAAGGCACCTTAAAACGGGCTTTCGTCCGCTTTTTCGGCGTCTTTCTGGCCCATCATCATCAGGTACGACTTGAGCATATCGTCGATCCTGCCCGAGAGGATGGCGTCAGTATCCGAGGTTTCGTACCCGGTGCGCAGGTCTTTGACCAGTTTGTAGGGCTGCAGGACGTAGTTGCGTATCTGCGAACCCCATTCGATCTTCATCTTTCCGGCTTCGATCTCCGCGCGTTTGGCCTGGCGTTTTTCCAGTTCGATGCGGTAGAGTTGCGAGCGGAGCAGCTGCATCGCTTTTTCCTTGTTCTCCAACTGGGAACGCGTCTCGGTGTTTTCGATCACGATGCCCGAAGGGGCGTGGTGCAGGCGTACGCCGGTTTCTACCTTGTTGACGTTCTGGCCGCCGGCTCCCGAGGAGCGGAACGTATCCCAGGTGATGTCCGCCGGGTTGATGTGGATCTCGATGGTGTCGTCCACCAGGGGATACACGTACACCGAGACGAACGAGGTGTGTCGCCGGGCTGCTGCGTCGAAAGGCGAGATGCGCACCAGGCGGTGTACGCCGTTTTCGCCCTTGAGGTAACCGAAGGCGTACTCGGCGTCAAATTCCAGGGTAACGGTCTTGATGCCGGCCACGTCGCCTTCCTGGTAGTTGAGTTCGCGGATCTTGGCGCCGAAGTTCTCGCCCCACATCAGGTACATGCGCATGAGCATCGAAGCCCAGTCGTTGCTTTCGGTGCCGCCCGCCCCGGCCGTGATCTGCAACACGGCGCTCATGGCATCTTCCTCGCCGGAGAGCATGTTGCGGAATTCGAGGTCTTCCAGTTTTTTCCGCGCGGTGGAGTAGTGCTCCTCCACTTCCGCTTCGGTGGCGCCTTCCTGTTTGTAAAAATCGTAGATCACTTCCAGGTCGTCCGCAGCCGTTTTGACCTCATGGAAGTCGTCCACCCAGCGTTTTTCGCTGCGCAGATGCTTCATCAGCCGTTCGGCTTCCTTGGCGTCGTTCCAAAACGCGGGATCCTGGGTTTTTTCTTCGTCGGCCTCGATGCGGGCCCGTTTTTTGTCGATGTCCAAATACCGGCCCAATGCGGCGGTACGGGTTACGATGTCTTTTACCTGTTCGGCAGTTACCATATATAAAGCGTCAGTTCTTCTTCTTTTGCAACATTCTCCCGACGGTCTGTACCGTCCAAGCCTTTCCCCGGGGAGTTTTTACTTCCATCCGGTTGAGCTTTTCGGCGATCACCGCCAGACTGTCGCCGCCGGTGCGAAGCTCCTCGGCGATCCCGAAGGCCTTTTGCCATTTTTCCCCCAGCGGCTTTTCCGAAGCGGACGGGTCGCCCAAAAAACTCTCGATGGCCAGGTCGTAGCCTTTCAACCCGAATCCGCAGATGCAACCCCGGCACGCAGGGGCGATCATCGAACGGTGGCGGTATTCTTCGCGGACATACACGTTGGAGATGTGGAGTTCGACCACCGGGGTGCGGACGGCCCGGATGGCATCCGCGATGGCGATCGAGGTGTGGGTGTAGGCACCGGCGTTGAGCACGATGCCGTCGTAGTCGAAACCCACCTGGTGGATCTTCGAGATGATCTCGCCTTCCGAATTGCTCTGGAAATACTCCAGATCGTGTTTCGCGTAGCGTTTTTGCAGCACTTGGAAATACTCGTCGAAGGATCGGTCGCCGTACACCGAGGGTTCGCGCCGTCCCAGCAGGTTGAGATTCGGACCGTTGAGGATCAGTATTTTCATGACAAAATGCGGTTATACGTGTGCAAAGATAGCGATCTATTTGCTAATTTTAGCCATTCCAAAGACGATTTGTACCGTGAACCACTGGGAAGAGAGCATCCGGGATTTTTCGCATTACCTGCGCATCGAGCGCGGGTTGAGTCCCCGCACGGCCGAGTCGTACGTCCTGGACCTGGAAAAACTCCGGTTTTACGCCCGGGAGCATTGCCCGCAGAACGCCCCCTGGGAACTCACCTTCGAACACCTGGAGGATTTCGTGCGGGAGTGTGGCCGACAGGGGCTTTCTCCCCGTTCCCTTTCGCGTCTGGTATCGGCCGTGCGGGGCTTTTACCGTTTTCTGAACGTGGAGAACTACACGGAGGAAAACCCCGCCCTGCTGCTCGAAACGCCCCGGACGGGCCGCCGCCTGCCCGACGTACTCACGGTGGGGGAGGTGGATCGGCTCATCGCCGCGATCCGGCTGGACCAGCCCCAGGGAGAACGCAACCGTACGATGCTCGAACTGATGTACGCCTGCGGATTGCGGGTGTCGGAACTCACCGAACTGCATCTCTCCGACCTGTTCTTTGCCGAAGGTTTTATCCGTGTGCGGGGGAAAGGCTCGAAGGAACGTTTCGTCCCGATAAACACCCGGGCTATCCGTTTGGTACAAAGTTATATAGACACCGTCCGCTCGCATCAGGAAGTCTCCTCCCGCTGGGCCGACACCGTATTCCTTTCCCGCCGGGGGACGGGGCTCACCCGGGCGATGGTCTTTACCATCATCCGCCGCGCGGCCGCCGATGCCGGGATCGAGAAAAAAGTCAGCCCCCACACCTTGCGGCACAGTTTTGCCACACATTTGCTCGAGGGTGGGGCGGACCTGACCGACATCCAGGCCATGCTGGGGCATGCCTCCATCACCACTACCGAGATATACACCCACATCGAACTCTCCCGTTTGGCGGAAGTCGTGCAACGGTATCATCCCCGGGCTCAGATTTCTAAAAAATAACCCCGACAGATTTTTTCGGCAAGGAACTCTCGGGGTTCTCTTCGTCGCGGCGGGCGGGAGAAAACCATCCGCGTTTTCGTCGAAAACGCGTTTTTCTTTTGCAAACAAATACCCCGATGCCTCAGACGGATCGAGGACAACGGATTCGGTCTCCCTTTTTCTTGCAAATAAAATACCCTCCCGATGCACCGTGTCGGGATAAAGCGGACCGTTTTTTGTCAGAAAATCAAGAAAAAAAGAAGGGGGAAAAAGCCCCGGGCGATCAGAGGCTTTTCAAGTATTCGATGGCTGCCAAGGCACAATTCTGCCCATCGACCGCTGCCGAGACGATGCCCCCGGCATAGCCCGCCCCTTCGCCCGAAGGAAACAGGCCCGATACCTGCGGATGCGCAAGAGTCGCCGGGTCGCGGGGAATGCGCAAGGGAGAGGAAGTGCGCGTTTCCACCCCGATCAGGGTCGCTTCCGCGGTGTAAAAGCCCCGCATCTTCCGCCCGAACGCCTGCAAGCCTTCCCGCAGACGAGGAGCGATGAACGGGCCCAGCACCTGGTCCAGATCGGCCGGGACGATCCCCGGAAGGTAAGTCGTATCGGGCAGGGAAGACGAGATGTGCTTCTGGCAGAAGTCCGTCATCCGGGCCGCAGGCGCCGTCTGGGTTTTCCCCCCGGCCTCCCAAGCGCGGCATTCGATGTCCCGGATGAACTGCAGCAGCCCCATCACCCCGTAGCGTTCGTACTGCGGGGGAAGATCCTGGGGCTCGACCGAAACGACGATGCCCGAATTGGCTTTGCGGCCGTTGCGCATGGACGGCGACATGCCGTTTACCACCACCTGCCGGGCATCGGTCGCGCTGGGCACGATGTAGCCCCCCGGACACATGCAAAAACTGTAAACGCCCCGCCCGCCGCTTTGCGCCACCACGCGGTAAGCCGCCGCCGGAAGGTACTGCCCGCGACCTTTCGAACCGTACTGAATGCGGTCGATAAGGTCTTGGGGGTGTTCCAGACGCACGCCTACGGCCGTTCCTTTGGCTTGGAGAGCGATCCCCTTGCGGTGCAGCAGTTCGTAGATGTCCCGCGCCGAGTGCCCCGTAGCCAGGATCACAGCTCGTGCTTCGAAGCGTTCCCCAGTGAGGGTCTCCACCCCGCAGACCCGTCCATCACGGATCTGCAGGTCGCTCACCCGGCGGCCGAACAGGTAATCGCCGCCGCATTGGACGATCTGCCGGCGGATGTTTTCCACCACGGCAGGCAGCTTGTCGGTGCCGATGTGCGGGCGGGCATCGGTGATGATCTCGGGAGACGCTCCGTGTTGCACCAGACGGGCGAGGATGCCCGAGGTGTCGCCCCGTTTTTTGGAGCGGGTGTACAGTTTTCCGTCCGAGTAGGTCCCGGCACCCCCTTCGCCGAAGCAGTAATTGGAGTCGGGATCGACGATGTGTTGGGTGCAAAGCGCCTTGATGTCCCGGCGGCGCGCATGCACGTCCTTGCCCCGTTCCAGGACAATGGGCCGGTAACCGCATTCGATAGCCTTCAATGCCGCGAACATCCCGGCCGGTCCGGACCCCACGATGACGATTTCCTCCGCCCCGCGTACATCGGGATACTCCACCGGAGGGTTCTCCTGCGGGAAATCGTTCCCCGAGTACACCGCTACGGCGATTTCGACCATCGGTTCGCGCCCGCGGGCGTCGATCGAGCGGCGAAGTACCCGCAGGGCATTGAGCGTGCGGGGTGCGATCCGGGCCTTGCGGCAGGCGGCCTCCCGCACCAGGTCGGCATCCGCCGCTTGGGAGGGGGTGAGACGCAGTTGTACTTCGAGGGTCATCGCAGTTCCTGGCGGGGTTTGAGCGCCGAATAGATGGTGGCGATCCCGCCGGTGAGCGGGAGAAAACGCGTGGCCAGAAATCCGTCCGAACGCAGGATGTTGGTAAAGTTGCGCCCGGCGGGGAAGGCGCGGATGGACTCCGGCAGGTAGGTGTACGCACGGGCGTCGCGGGAGACGATCCGTCCGACGGCGGGCAGGATGTAACGGGTGTAAAAGGTATAAAGTTGGCGGATCGGGAAGCGGGTAGGGTAGGAAAACTCGAGGATCAGCAGCATACCGCCCGGTTTGAGCACCCGGTGGATTTCGGAGAGGCTTTGGGCGAGGTTTTCAAAATTGCGCACCCCGAAGGAAACGGTGGCCAGCTCGAAGGTGTTGTGTTCGAACGGCAGGCTCTGGCAGTCGGCCCGCTGGAAGTATATCGTCCCGTCGAGGCCTTTTTTCCGGACTTTTTCCCGGCCGATGTCCATCATTTTTTCCGAAAGATCCACGGCGTCGATGCGCCGGGGGGCGAGTTTCTCGGCCAGCATGATCGCTTGGTCGCCCGTCCCGGTGGCGATGTCCAGAATCCGGCCTCCGCGCGCCGGCTGGGCGATCTTTACCAGTTTCTTCCGCCACATTACGTCGATGCCCCAGGAGAGGAAATGGTTCAGGAAATCGTAATGCCCGGAGATACGGTCGAACATCTCGCGCACCTGCTGGGTTTTGCTGCGGGACGAGCCCGGATCGGGGGTAATGGTGGGCATAGGAAAGCGTTTTTAGTGTTTTGCTGTAGCAAATGTAAGCATTCCCGGTGTACTTGTAGCGATGCTGGGTGCTTGAGGATGCATTTTTTCTTGCCTCGGACGTGCTTGAGAGAAATATTTCGGTGTTTTGCGTGGGAAGTGTAGAAAATTTTCGATGAAAAGCGAGGAGGATACCTGTAAAATCATTACCTTGGTCTGTCGCAACGGCACAAAAGCCTCCGGCAAAGCCCACCGCAGCGGGCGTGCAGGGGAGGGAGATTGTCATCCCCCGGAGCAGGCCGGGCGGCATTCACGTTATTTTTCAAAATATCCTAACATTTAACACGTATCGCACATGGGAGAAATGTACCAAAATCCTGCCGGGCCGGTGTTCGACCCTCGGGAAAAAGACCGTCAGGTGATGTCCGTATCCGATTGGTTCGTTACGCAGCTGCTGATGATCATTCCGCTTGTCAATCTGATCCTGCTGATCGTATGGGCGGTGAGCAGCACCGGCAACCGCAACCGCGCCAACTGGGCGAAGGCTTCGCTAATCTGGATGGCGATCGTCGTCGTGCTGTACATCCTGATTTTTGTCATTATTTTCGCTACCGCTTCGTCCATATCGGATATTTCCGACTGGTGATCCTTTTCGGGCAGGCAGCCGTGCAAGGGCGGGCAGGCGGAGCGGCCCCGAGGGGCCGCTCCGCCTGCCCGCCCTTGCACGGCCGAACCTCCAAAAAACGCTTTTTCCGCCGGGAAGTTCACACCCGACGGTTTTTTTGTTTGTTTTCCTCGCAAGCCCGTAGGCAGGTGGGGAAAAATCACTACCTTTGAAGGTCGAAACGAAACATCGGATACGACAGGCCTATGGATATATTTTCGGTAGAGCAAGACAGGAATACCTCGAAACAATTCGACGCCGTGCTCCAACGGTGCCACGCGCTTTTTTCCAAAAAACTGGCCGACTACGGCCCGGCCTGGCGCATCCTGCGGCTTCCTTCGCTCACCGACCAGATCTTCATCAAGGCACAGCGCATCCGCTCCCTCCAGCAGTCCGGACACCGCATGGTGGACGACGAAGGGGAGGCCGACGGATTTGTCGCCATCGTCAATTACTGCATCATCGCCCTGATCCAGGCGGAAAAAGGCGTGGTGGACCGTCCCGACCTCTCGTGCGAAGAAGTGGAGGCACTCTACGATCAGTTCGCCGGCGAAGCCAAAAGCCTGATGGAACGAAAGAATCACGACTACGGCGAAGCGTGGCGTTCGATGCGCATCTCCTCGCTGTGCGACATGGTTCTGCAGAAGATCCTGCGGGTCAAACAGATCGAGGACAACGGCGGGCACACTTGCGTTTCGGAAGGCGTGGAGGCCAATTACTACGACATGCTCAACTATTCGGCATTTGCCCTGATAAAACTCGCGGAAAATCATGAGTGGTAAACCACAAGCGGAAGAAGACGAACGGCTGCTCCGGGTGCGCAAGAAGACGGCGACCACCGTCATCCGCGTCGTGCTGGGCGTGGTATTCGTATTTTCGGCACTGGTCAAGCTCAACGATCCGCTCGGCCTGACGTTCAAGATCGAAGAATACCTCTCCGCCTTCGGGCTCGGCATCGAACTCCCGCGCTTTCTGGTGGTGGACGCCGCCGGGACGCTCATCACCCTCGAACTGATCCTGGGCGCCGTGCTGCTGATGGGGCGCTTCAAGGTATTTGCCCTGTGGACGCTTCTGGCACTCGACGGAGTGTTTACCGCCCTGACCTTTTACTCGGCCGTTACGGGTGCGGTGCCGGATTGCGGCTGCTTCGGCGATGCGATCCACCTGTCTCCCTGGGCATCTTTCGCCAAGAACATCGTCATCCTGGCGCTGGTGGTGCAACTGATCGTATGGCAGCGCTTTATCAAGCCGGCGCTGGGTTTCCGCACCTCGATGAGCATCGTCGCCTTGCTTTTCGCCTTTTCGATAGGGATCATCTACTACGTGCTGCGCTACGAACCGCTGGTGGACCTGCGTCCCTATGCCGTAGGCACGGACATCCCGCGGGCGATGGAACTCCCGCAGGGAAAGGACGCACCGGTATTCGAAAACGTATGGACCTATCGGGTGGACGGCCGGGAGAAACGCTTTTCCGACCAGCAGGAGCCTTGGAACATTCCCGGGGCGGAATTCGTCTCGCGCGATACCCGCCTGGTGAGCGGGAAACTACCTTCCATCACCGGTTTTTCGGCTACGGACCGCGACGGGATCGACCGGACGGACAGCCTGCTGGCTCTGGAACACGTGTACCTGGTTACCTGTTTCGACATGGAAGCCTCCCGTGCGGAGCGTTGGGAAACGATCTTTCGCTACATGGCCGCTCGAGATACGCCCGTTGTCGTGCTGGCCGATACCGACCGGGGCGAAGCGGTCGAACGGCTCGCCATCCCGTATCCCATCTATTTTACCGATCCGGTAACCTTGAAAACCATCCTGCGGTCCAATCCGGGCGTGGTGGAACTCAAGCGGGGAGTGGTGGTGTCCAAACGGAGTTGTTTCGAATTGGAAAATGAGGATTGAGCCGCGAAATACGCTGAAGGAAGAATGTTCAAATTTGTACTGAAAGAAATATTGCAGGCTTTGGTAACGCTGTGGGGCTTGGCCACCATTGTCTTTATCCTGTTCCAGGCCATCCCGTCCGATCCGGCCCGCATGATGCTGGACCAACGCGAAGACGAAGCGCAACTGAAGGCTATCCGCGCCCGCTACGGGTTCGACAAGCCGCTGCCGGTGCAGTATCTCTACTACATCAACGACCTTTCGCCCCTTTCGATCAATAGCAACACCCCGGGCGACTACACGTATCCTGCAGACAAGTATTCCTACATCCGCCTGCTGCCGCTGGGCAAGTACAGCCTGATCCTCAAGTTCCCTTACCTGCGCCAGTCCTACCAGCGCGACGGATTGAACGTGAGCAGCATCATCGGCCAAACGCTCCCCAACACCGTGGTGCTGGCCGTAGTAGCCATGACCCTGGCCATGGTCATCGGCATCTTTATCGGCATCCTGGCCGCCCTGTGGCGCGATTCGGTGTTCGACCGGGCGGTCTCGGTGCTGGGCAGCATCGGGATGAGCCTCCCCTCGTTCTTTGCCGCCATCATCGTGGCGTGGGTGTTCGGCTACCTGCTGCACGACTATACCGGGCTTTCGATGACCGGCAATCTGTACACGATCGACAACCTGGGCCGGGGCGAATACCTGACCATCGCCGCCATCATCCTGCCCGCCATCACGCTCGGCATGCGGCCTTTGGCTGTGGTCATCCAACTGATGCGCGGATCGCTGCTCGATGTGATGAGCCAGGACTACATCCGCACCGCCCGCGCCAAAGGTTTGAGCACATATGACGTCATCCTCAAACACGCCCTGCGCAACGCCCTCAACCCGGTGATTACCGCCGCATCGGGCTGGTTTGCCGGGATGTTGGCCGGAGCGGTGTTCATCGAGTACATCTTCGCCTGGAACGGACTGGGCAAGGCCATCGTCGATGCGCTCAACTCCATGGACCTGCCGGTAGTGATGGGTTCGGTGCTGGTGATCGCCACCATCTTTATCCTGATCAACATCTTCGTCGATGTGATCTACGCTTGGCTCGATCCCCGCATCCGTACGGCCAAATAGGAGAGGCTAACGACGGCAAAAAGTCTTCGAGAGAGAAGGGGAGAGCCCCGAAAAGAAGAAAAGGGACGGAAAAAGAAAGGAGGAGGGAGAGGAAAGACGTAAAGAACGGTTGGAAAACAAAACCTATAATAAGCAGAAAAACAAATAACTAAAAAATATAAACTTAATAAACAAAACTGAAAAATGAGAAGAAAAATCGTAGCCGGCAACTGGAAAATGAACAAGAACCTCCAGGAAAGCGTCGCTCTGGCCGGTGAAATCAAATCCGCTTTGGCCGGATGCCCCCTGTGCGGAGTAGAAGTCGTCGTAGCCCCCGTGTTTACCAACCTGTATGCCGTAGCCCAAGAACTGAAAGGCACCCCGGTAGCCGTCGCCGCCCAGAACATCTATCCCAAGCCCAGCGGAGCTTATACGGGTGAAGTATCGGCTCCCATCGCCAAATCGGCCGGAGCCTCGAAGGTCATTCTCGGACACTCCGAACGCCGCCAATACTTCGGCGAAACGGACGAATTTCTCGCCGAAAAAGTGGATGCTGTATTGGCCGAAAACATGGAAGTGATCTTCTGCATCGGCGAAGTGCTCGCCCAGCGCGAATCCGGAGAGCATTTCCAGGTGGTAGAGCAGCAGATCAAGAACGCCTTGTTCCACCTTCCGGCCTCCGCATGGAGCCGCATCGTGCTGGCTTACGAACCCGTATGGGCCATCGGTACCGGGCTGACCGCCACACCGGAGCAGGCCGAGGAGATGCACGCCCACATCCGCAAAGTGGTCGAGGACAAATACGGAAAACAGGTCGCCGAGGACCTGACGATCCTTTACGGCGGCTCGTGCAACGCCAAGAATGCCGCCACGCTCTTTGCCCAGCCCGATGTGGACGGCGGACTCATCGGCGGGGCTTCGCTCAAGGCGGAAGACTTCAAGACGATCATCGCAGCACGCGCTTGATTTAGGATTGCGATAAGATAAAGGGAATGGTTTTCCCTTCCCAAAGACCTCCTGCACAAGGAGGTCTTTTTTTTGTGCCAAAAACGCTCGACGCACGGTGGGTACCTGTACAAGGAGGTCTTTTTTTTGTCGGAGCGGAAACATTGTCGGTTCAGCACAATTTATTGAAAATGTGTTTGTTATAAATTGTTTTGTCAAAAAATGCCTTTCGGGGCTTATCCGGCCATTTTCCAAAGGCTCATTCCGGATGTCTTTTGGCGCGGGAAATCAGCGGGGCTGCCGGGAAGTTTTTATCGAGACGAAAGCGGCAATCGCCGCGCGTTCTCGCCACAATAGTCGGGATGGGGTGCGGGCAAACGGCTTGGCATAAATCGGTGTATGGTATGCGGGGGACGGAACAATCCGCGGGAGGCGAGGCGGCGAAAAACTCTATTTTACATAATAGAAATTATATTCATTTCGGAGGTTTTCCCAAACACGGCAAAAGACGCTTTCCGAGAACCAATTTCCCGTCCTTGTAAAAAGTGTTTGAAAATCGGATGAAAACGACTATATTTCCTGGGTATTGACGGAGGTTATCACTGAAACATTCCTCAGACGATGCGGAGTTTGATCGAATTCTGGCGCAATCACATGGTTTTGATGATCGTTCTGCTGTTTCTTTATCCGGCGGTTGTATTAGGCCCTTTTATTTGGCAAATCTGTTGGTATTCGCGGTTTCTTGACGACTTGGTAAAGGTTTTCCAAGGGATGCAAAATCTTAAATTTTTGGGCTGAAAACGAAATGTTCGTATGTTTGCCCGAAACACCGAAAAGAAATGACCGATAAGCCGCTGAAGAAAGACACTCCGAACCGATATGGTTTTTTACCGGATGTAGTATTTCTCGAAAATTACTTTGCCTTGTTCGATACCATCGACGATGCTGCCCAGAAGACTGCACCGTACAAGATGGAAGGATTGATGTTTGTGGCTACTTTAGCCGGGACTTGTCGCTTTATTGTCAATCTGAAAGAACACATCCTTCATCCCAATGAACTGCTTCTGGTGCTTCCCGGACAGATGTTGCAACATGTAGACAAAAGTCCTGATTTTCAAGGTCGTTTCCTGTTCATGTCCAACGAGTTGTTAACCAACATATCGACGCGCAAAAAAAATTTTTCGGCTTTTTTCGCCCTTCGGGACAATCCGCAGATACGGCTCAAACCCTCGGACATGGAGATGTTCCTCCAGTATCACGATTTTATTCGGAAAAGGATGCAGACTTCCTCTCCGATCATCCGGCTGGATGTCGTCCAGCATATTCTCGGGGCGTTGCTTTTTGAATTTTTAGCCATGGGAAATTATTTTTCCCAGCAGAAAACAAAATTGAGCCGCAAGGACGAAATCTGCCGCCAGTTTTTCGATCTGCTCATCCAGCATTACAAGGAGAGCCGGTCCGTAGCCTTTTATGCCGACCGACTGTTCATCACCCCGAAATACCTTTCGGCCACCCTGCGCTCGGTAACCGGCAAACGCGCCGGGCAACTCATCGACGACTACGTCCTGCTCCAGGCCAAAGTACTGCTCAAGACGACCAACATGACCGTGCAGCAGATCAGCGAAGAGTTGAATTTTGCCAACCAATCGTTTTTCGCCCGGTATTTCAAACACCTCTCGGGTATTTCTCCTACGCAGTACCGCGACAATTAAGGCTTTTTTTTACCGCAGCGGTTCGGAGAAGATATTCCGGTCTACCCTGTAGATCCCTTTTCCCGGAAATGCGGAACAGCATACCGGCGTTTTTCCCCTTTTTCCCGGCTTTTGTCCTCCTATTTTTGCGCGATGAAAACGAAAAACATGGCTTTTTCTCGCGTAAAAACAGTCGTTCATCCGGACTATGCACGCTTCGAGGAGTTTGTCCGAAGGCTGCCTCAGGAGGATTTCCCGATCGATCGCGTCTTCTGCGACCGCCGCAATACGGTCATCGCCACGCACGACCAGGGCGTCCCGATGGTCGTCAAGAAATACGCACGCCCTACCCTGTTCAATTGTTTCGTCTACACCTTCTTTCGCCCTTCCAAAGCCCAAAGAGCCTATCGGTATGCCCTGCGGCTGGCTCGCTGCGGGGTCGAAACGGCCGCTCCGATCGGGTACGTACATGTATATCGGCGGGGTATCTTCCATACCGGCTATTTCCTTTGTCGTTTTCTCCCCTATCCTACCCTTGCCGATGCCAAAGAACTCGACGAAGACGAAAAACGACAACTCGGCGAAGACTTCATCGCCTTTACCGTCTCTCTGCACCGGCACAGGCTGCTCCCGGGCGATTACAACCCGGGGAATATCCTGTACCACAAAGATCCCGATGGGAAATACCGCTTCGCTTTGGTGGACATCAATCGGTTTCACTTCGGGAAAGCAGCCATGTCGCACTGCATGCGCTCGTTCACACAGCTCTCCGGTGTCCGCCTTTCACAACTGGCCGCCCTTATCCGCCGGTATTGCGACGTTCGTCATTGGAACCTGAAACGCGCCTGGAAGTATTTCCTGTTCTACCGCCGTTCGCTCTGCCGGAAAGAACGTATAAAATCCAAGTTCAAATCCCTGTTGGGACTATTGCCCTGACCCTTTCGGAAACGTTGGGTTTGCCGCATAGAAAGCCCCGCGGTTAGACGCAGGAAGGTCCCCTCCCCTGCCGGTACAACGGGTCGGACGATCTATTCTTTTATACGAAATAACGACTGACAATCTTCTAATAAACAGGTATTTGAAAAAAACGCTTTCCCGCAAGGGAAAGCGTTTTTCCAAATCTAAAGGAGAATACCCCCTGTGGTCAGTTTTCGAACGACTGCATGTGGATCAACTTGGCGTACATCCCTCCCAAATCCAGCAGCTGTTCGTGGGTGCCCTGTTCGATGATCCGCCCCTGGCTCATCACCACGATCAGGTCGGCATTCTGAATGGTGGACAAGCGGTGTGCCACCACGAAGCTCGTGTGTGCGCTCATGAGGTTTTCCAAGGCATTCTGTACCAGTTTCTCGCTTTCGGTGTCCAGAGCCGAGGTCGCCTCGTCCAAGAGCAGGATGGGTGCATTCTTGAGCACCGCCCGGGCGATGCACAGGCGTTGGCGCTGTCCGCCGGAGAGCCGAAGGCCGGCATCGCCGATGTTCGTATCGAACCCTTCGGGAAGTCTTTCGATAAATTCCATGGCGTTGGCTACCTGCGCCGCCCGAAGGATTTCCTGATCCGTCGCATCGGGTTTTCCCAGCAGCAGGTTATTGCGGATCGTGTCGTTGAATAGGAGCGATTCCTGGGTTACCAACCCGCAAAGCCCCCGAAGGTCGGACAGGCGGATGTCCCGGATGTCGTGCCCGTCGATGGCGATGCTCCCGCCCGTTACGTCGTAGAAACGGCACAGAAGGTTGGTGATGGTCGATTTGCCGCTGCCCGACTGCCCGACGATGGCGATGGTCTTCCCCTTGGGAACGGACAGCGAAAAGCCTTGAATAGCCTCTTTTTCCCCGTCGGGATAGCGGAAATGCACGTCGCGGAATTCGATGCAGCGGTCGAACGAGGGCTTTTGCACCGCGTGCGGGGCGTCGGTGATGGCTACCGGCGTGTCGATGACTTCGTAGATGCGCTGGGCGGCCGCCTCACCGCGTTTGATGTCCGCAAAGGCCAGGGCGATGTTCTTGGTCGGCTGGAGGATCTGGTAAAAGAGTGCCAGATAGGTGATGAACACCGAGGCCGTCAGGCTGGCATCCTTCATGATGAGCACCCCGGCATACCCCATGATGGAGATGATAATGGCCGAGCCGATCATCTCGGACAAGGGAGAGGCCAGTTCGCGCCGGCGCGAGATGCGGGCCAGTTGGTCGGAATACTCGTCGTTCACCCCGTCGAAACGCTTCTTGGAAAGCCGCGCAGCGTTGTACGACTTGATGACCTTCAGCCCGGTGAGGTCTTCCTCCACCAGGGAAAGCAGTACGCCGTATTTCTTGCGCGCCTTTTTCGAAGGCTCCTTGAGCGATTTGGAGATCCGCGTGATGGCATAGGCGGTAAAGGGCAGCAGGATGACGATGAACACCGTCAGGTTGGGACTGAGCAGGATCAGCGAGATCAGGATCCCGATGACCATCAGCGGGTCCTGTATCGTGCGCGAGAGCGAGGAAAAGATGGCCCACTGCACTTCCGTTACGTCCGAGGTGATGCGCGAGAGCAGGTCGCCCTTGCGTTTTTCCGAAAAGAACGACAGGTTGAGCGCCAGGATCTTGTCGTGGATCTGTTTGCGCAGCCGCTGCTCGATACCGATGTTGATGTACGAGAGGAACAGCCCGGCGAAATACCGCGAGACGTTCTTGAGCACGAAGAGCATGAACCCGGTAAAGCACACCCAGAACAACACCGTGGCCAGCGTATAGTGGTCCATCCAGTAGGTTACCTGGTAGTTGTAGAGTTGGGTGAGGTAATCCTTCACCCCTTCGGCGCCCTGGCTTTCCAGCACGCTCACCCCGTCGATGATCCATGCCGGTTTTTCATAGACCTTTTCGGTCTCTCCGAAGATAAGACTCAACACCGGGATCAGGGCATAGGTGGACAGGAGCGTAAAAAGAACGGTCAGTATGTTGAATACGACCGTTCCGGCTACCAGTCTTTTGAAATGCCCCAGATTCTTGAAAAGGCGCAGGGTGTACTTCATGCTCTGCTGCGTGGGTACGCGATTTTTTTTTGTCTTAAGCGACAAAAATACTCAATTTTCCAGAGCCAGGGGTATTACTTCGTCCATTTTTTTGACGTAATGGAAGGTCATGCCCTTGCGGTAATCCTCGCGGATATCCTCGATGTCCTTGCGGTTGTCCTCGCACAGGATAATGTCGGTGATGTTGGCCCGGCGGGCAGCCAGGATCTTTTCCTTGATGCCCCCTACCGGCAGTACCTTCCCGCGCAGGGTGATCTCGCCCGTCATGGCGATCGACGGCTTGACTTTCCGTCCGGTGAGCACCGACACCAGCGAGGTGAGCATCGTGATGCCCGCCGAAGGCCCGTCTTTCGGCGTGGCGCCTTCCGGCACGTGGACATGCAGGTTGTACTTGGCGATCTCCTCCTCGTCCAGGCCGAACTGTGCGGCGTGCGACTTGATGTATTGCAGGGCGATGGTGGCCGATTCTTTCATCACGTTGCCCAGGTTTCCGGTCATGGTCAGTTCGCCCTTGCCCTTGAACTTGGTGGACTCGATGTAGAGAATATCGCCGCCTACCGACGTCCAGGCCAGTCCCGTAACCACTCCCGGCGTGTCGATCGTCTCGTATTTGTCCGACTCGCGGGAAATACCCAGGATCTTCTGCGCCTGCTCGAACGAGATGTCCGGATCGTATTTCTTGTGGGTAACATACTGTTTGGCGCAGTGGCGGACGATCTGGGCGATCTTCTTGTCCAACTGGCGCACACCGCTCTCGCGGGTGTACCCGTCGATGATCCGCTGGAGCACCTGGTCCGACAGGGTGATCGGGTGGCGTTTCATCCCGTGCTCCTGAAGCTGTTTGGGCAGCAGGTGGCGCTGGGCGATCTGGACCTTTTCCTCGAGCGTATAACCGTTCATTTCGATGATCTCCATCCGGTCCAACAGTGCCGGCTGGATGGTCGAAAGATTGTTGGCCGTGGCGATGAACAACACCCGGGAGAGGTCGTAGCCCGTTTCGAGGAAGTTGTCGTAGAACGTATTGTTCTGCTCGGGGTCGAGCACTTCCAGCATGGCCGACGAAGGGTCGCCCTGTATGCCGACCGAGAGCTTGTCGATCTCGTCCAGGACGAATACCGGGTTGGACACCCCGGCTTTCTTGATCGATTGGATGATCCGCCCGGGCATGGCCCCGATGTAGGTCTTGCGGTGGCCGCGTATTTCGGCCTCGTCGCGCAGTCCGCCCAGGGAAATGCGCACGTACTTCCGCCCCAGCGCTTCGGCCACGGAGCGTCCCAGGGAAGTCTTACCCACCCCCGGAGGACCGTACAGGCACAGGATCGGGGCTTTCATGTCGCCCTTGAGCTTGAGCACGGCCATGTATTCGAGAATGCGTTTTTTGACGTCTTCCAGCCCGTAGTGGTCGCGGTCGAGGATGCGGGCGGCGCGCGAAAGGTCGAAACGGTCCTTGGAATACTCGTTCCACGGCAGGTCGAGCATCAGTTCCAGGTAGTTCCGCTGTACGGAATAGTCCGGGGTCTGGGGGTTCATCCGCTGGAGCTTGCCCAGCTCCTTGTCGAAGATACGGGCAATGTCCTCGCTCCATTTTTTGGTTTTGGCCTTCTCGCGCATGTCTTCGACCTCGCTTTCGGCCGAGGAGCCGCCGAGTTCTTCGGCGATGGTCTTCATCTGCTGGTGCAGGAAGTACTCGCGCTGCTGTTGGTCGAGGTCCTCGCGCACCTTGGACTGGATGTCGTTGCGCAGGGCGGCGCGTTTGAGTTCGAAGTTGAGAAAACGCAGCACGGTAAGCCCCCGCTGGCGCACGTCGTCCAGGCTCAACAGCTCGTATTTCTGTTCGATCGGCAGGGAAATGTTGGCCGAGATGAAATTGATCAGGTAGCGGCGGTTGCGGATGTTCTCCATGGCAAAGAGCATCTCGGAAGACAGGTTGGCGTTTTCCGAGGAGAGTTTGCGCATCGTATCCTTGATCTCGTCCAGCAGCGCGACGAATTCCGAGGAATCGGTATCCACCTCCGCCTCGTCCTTCATTACGATCGAAGCGCGCAGGTACGGATCGCTCGCTACGACGGCTTCCACCTCCATCCGGCGGCGTCCCTGCAGGATGACCGTATAACTGCCGTCGGGCATCTTGAACATCTTGAGGATGCGCGCCACCACGCCCGTCTTGTAAATGTCTTTCTGCTCGGGGTTTTCCACCCGGGCGTCCGTTTGGGTCGAGACGGCCAGAATGCCGCCCTGACGTTCGCAGTCCTCCACCAGTCGGATGCTCGAAGGGCGTCCTACGCTCACCGGCATGATGACACCGGGAAAGAGCACCATGTTGCGCAACGGGAGCAACGGCAGTACCGACGGATAAGTTTCCTCGGCAGCCGTGCCGTCGTCCTCTTCGTTGGAGGTCATGATGGGGATGATCTCCGAATCCCCCGAAAGGAATTGCTGCAATGACAATTTGTCCAGTTCTATCATGTGTTTTGTTTTTTCTTTAAGGTTTGACAGTCGTTTTCCGCCAAAATGTCAGCCCTGCTCTTTCGACACATTCCCCCGGGGGTTGACCATACGGGGTTCTTTGCGAGGGTATCGGACGCCTTTTCCGGCGTCTCCCGGTAGGCTGACACAGCTCGGGCAAGACAGAAAAGGGCAATAACCGTGCCAAAACGATGTGTCCGTGGCAAAGGAAAGAAAAAAACGCAGAAAAACAGGTTCGAATGTCGATAAAGGCGTACCTTTGCACCATTCGAAAAAAAACCTCGTTAAAGAGTCGGTCCGATTATGGATGTCAAGGAACTGTTTACTTTTGCCCTGACGGTGTTTATCGGTTATTTTGCCGTGATGAACCCGCTGACCAAAGCGCCGGTGTTCATCAGCCTGACCCGAGGGGCGGGCATCGAAAAGGAACACCGCGTGGCGCGCAAGGCGGGCATTGCAGCCTTTCTGATCCTCTTGAGCTTTGTGCTGCTGGGAAAATACATCTTTTTCGTCTTCGGGCTCACCATCCCTGCGTTCAAGATCACGGGCGGCATCGTGGTGTTCTTCGTGGGCTTCGAAATGCTGCAGTCCAAGCGTTCGTCCATCAACAACCCCCGTTCGGTCAATTTCGACGAGAGCATCTCCATCTCCCCCCTGGCCATCCCCATCATGGCCGGGCCGGGTACCATCATCACCGGGATGAACTTCGTAACCAACGCCGACTGGATCCATATCCTGATCGTGGTGCTGATGTCCGCCCTGATCTGCTACCTGAACTACCTGGCTTATTACTGGAGCGGATCGCTGATGAAGATCCTGGGGGAAAACATGATGGTGGCCATCCACAAACTGATGGGAATGGTATTGGCCATCCTGGGCACGAACATGGTGCTGGACGGCATCGACATTTTTATCAAGTCGGGGCTCTTGTCCGCTACGATCTGAATATCCGACGTGCATAAAAAACGCCCGTTCTCAAACGAGAGCGGGCGTTTTTTTTCAGTAAAGCCCTTTACCGAACTACACCTGGAACATTTTTTACAAACAGTTTAATCTGTTTAATATCAGTATTTTACTGAAAGTTATTTGCTCTTTTTCGTTAAAACATAACGGTCGGCCAGCGCACCGGCGATCGCGTTTTTGTCGGCGTCCAGGTGGCGCAGGCTCCCCTGCTCGATCCGGTAATACTGCCGATGCCCGTTTTTAGATTGTACGGCCAGGAGCGTATCGTTCTCCTGGAAGAACCGTCCTTCTTCTTCGAAAGAGGTTTCGCGGTCGATGTACACCATCCGCAGCTGGAAAGTGCTGTCCTGCAAGAGGGTCAGGGTCGTTTCGACCCCCGGGCAGTCGGCTCCCGGGAGCGTGCCGGTGTAGGTGCCGAAACATGTTTCCCGGGGCGGAACCGTCTTCGCGTCAGGGAGGTCCTGCGGAGCCTTTCCGTCGGAACATCCGACGCACGACAGAACGGCGCAAAATGCGAAAAGCAAGTGTTTTTTTGTCTTCATGGCTTTTGACAGAGGTTTTGTGTGTCGGCCAAAAGTAGAGTTTTTTGTCCTTGGGCGGGGAGCGTTTTGTGTTCTTTTTTGCGCTTGACCAGGGGAATTTTGTGAAAAACTCCCTTTGCTACCCGTCTGAAAGTCCGATGGATCAGAAAAGACTGGTCTGACCCTCTTGCGGCGCGGTGTTTTTCTCCTCGGCGAGGGGCTCATTTTCCTGCGGCTGCGGGGAGGCTGAACCTTCGGTGCCGATCAGGGCGTAGAGTTGAGCTTCCGAGAGGACCTTCACGCCGAGTTTCTCCGCTTTCTGCGCCTTGGCCGGGCCCATCGCTTCGCCGGCCACCAGGTAATCGGTTGAAGCCGAAACGGACGACACATTGCGCCCGCCGTGGCGTTCGATGAGTTCCTTGAGTTCTTCGCGCGCGATGGAAAACTTGCCCGACACCACCAGCGACAGACCGCTCAAAGCACCGCCTTGTCCGCCGATATCCCCCCTCTTCTCTACTTCCATCCGCACCCCGCAAGCTTTCAGACGGGCCATGATCTCCCGGTGTTCCGGCCGGGAGAAAAACTCGAGGATACTGTCCGCTATCTTGTCGCCCACTTCGTCCACGCGGAGCAACTCCTCGCGCGAAGCCGCCATGAGCGCCTCCATCGAACCGAAATAGCGGGCTATCTTGCGGGCCGTGGTGTCGCCCACGTAACGGATGCCGATGGCAAAGAGCACCTTTTCGAACGGGATGCGCTTCGAGGCTTCGATGGCCTGGAGCAGGCGTTCGGCCGAACGTTTCTGGAAGGAGCGCGTGCCGGAAGCGTCGGTAAGCCCGTGGATGTCCTCGTAACGCAGGGTGTACAGGTCGGCGTAGTTCTTGACCAGCCCCTTGTCCACCAACAGGCTCACGTTTTGTTCCCCGAGCGATTCGATGTCCATCGCTTTGCGCGAGGCGAAATGCTCGATGCGTCCTTTTACCTGCGGAGGGCAATGGTCTTCGTTGGGGCAGTAATGGTTGGCTTCGCCTTCGGTGCGCACCAAAGGCGTCCCGCAAGCGGGGCAAAGGCGGATGTACTGCGTGGGGCGCGCATCGGCGGGACGGCGGGAGAGGTCCACTCCGACGATCTTGGGGATGATCTCCCCGCCCTTTTCCACCAGGACGGTATCGCCGATGCGCAGGTCCAGTTTTTCGATCTGGTCGGCGTTGTGCAGCGTGGCCCGTTGGACGGTGGTGCCGGCCAATAGTACCGGACGGAGGTTGGCCACCGGGGTGATGTTGCCGGTGCGTCCTACCTGGTAGGAGATGCTTTCGAGTACGGTGGCTGCTTGCTCGGCCGAAAACTTGTACGCGACGGCCCAGCGGGGCGATTTGGCCGTGTAGCCCAGGCGCGCCTGCTGGCTTTTGTCGTTGACCTTGATCACGATGCCGTCGGTCTGGTACGGCAGGGTGAAGCGTTGGGTGTTCCACTGGTCGATGTAGGCGTAGATGTCGTCCATCGTGTGGGCCAAACGGCTGTATACAGGCACTTTGAACCCCCATTGGCGCGCTTTTTCCAGCCCGTCCCATTGGGTGGGGATGTGGATCTGGTCTTCCACTACGTAATACAGCAGGCACTCCAAGTGGCGGGAGGCTACTTCGGCGCTGTCCTGGAGTTTGAGCGTGCCGGAGGCCAGGTTGCGGGGATTGGCGTAGAGCGGTTCGCCGTCGATGTCGCGCTGGCGGTTGAGTTTTTCAAATTCGGCGATCGGCAGGATGACTTCGCCCCGAATGTCGAACAAGTCGGGATAGTCCATCCCCTTCAGGCGCAGGGGGATGCTGCGGATGGTGCGGGCGTTGGCCGTAATGTCGTCGCCCTGCACGCCGTCCCCCCGGGTTTCGGCGCGGAACAGGCGGCCGTGGCGGTAGGTGAGGCTGATCGAGGCGCCGTCGTACTTGAGTTCCAGGACGTATTCCACCGGTTGATCCGGACCCAGCTCCTTGCGTACGCGCCGGTCGAAATCCTCCAATTCTTCCCGGGAATACGTGTTGTCCAGGGAGTACATCCGCGAACGGTGGCGTACGGTGTCGAACACGCGGGTTACCTCCCCCCCTACCCGCCGGGTGGGCGAATCGGGATCGTCGAACTCGGGGTACTGCTTTTCCAGATCGGCCAGATGGCGCAGGAGCTCGTCGAATTCCCGGTCGGAGATGGTCGGCGAGTCCAGGACGTAGTACCTGTAATTGTGTTCGTTGAGCTGTTCGCGCAGCGATTCGATCTCGGCTTTGGCCTCTTGGGGTGTCATGGCGGATGGTGTTTTTTTCCAGCGGACGAAATTTACAAAATGATTTGCAATGCCCGGGAAAATCTTCGGGCAAAAAGGCGATAAGCCGGGCGGCCTGCGGCCGCCCGGCTTATCGCCTCATCGCATCTGCACGTTATTCCACCGGCCGGTAGTCGATCGAGATGATGTTTCCCCCGTAGGTCCAGCTGCCGGAGGTGAAGTCGGAGGGAATCGCATCGTTGCCGAACCATGCCGTAACGGGGAACACCGCCCCGTCGCCCGGGTTGTTATAGCACCAGAAAGATATCAATGCCGTATTTTTTCTTATATCCAGCGAGGTCAGTTGATTGTCGCTACAACTCAATTGTGCTAATGCCGTATTTTGACCCACGTCCAGCGTGGTCAGTTGGTTCCAGCTGCAATATAACATTTCCAATGCTGTACAACCGCTCACATTCAGCGTGGTCAGTTGGTTCTCGTAGCAACTCAAAGAGCTCAATGCCGTACAACTGCTCACGTCCAGCGAGGTCAGTTGATTGTTCCAGCAATTCAGACTCGTCAGCACCTTATTTTGGCTCACATCCAGCGAGGTCAGTTGATTGTCGTAACAACTCAAAGAGCTCAATGCCGTACAACTGCTCACGTCCAGCGAGGTCAGTTGATTGTGGTAACAACTCAATCTTTTCAATGCCGTACAACTGCTCACGTCCAGCGAGGTCAGTTGATTGTTCCAGCAATTCAGGCTCGTCAGTACCGTATTTTGGCTCACATCCAGCGTGGTCAGTTGGTTCTCGTGGCAACCTAAATATGTCAACGCCGTATTTTTGCTTATATCGAGTGAGGTCAATTGATTGTTCCAGCAACCTAAATATGTCAACAACGTGTTTTGACCCACGTCCAGCGAAGTCAGTTGATTGTCGTAGCAACTCAAAGTTGTCAATGCCGTACAACCGCTCACATCCAGCGAAGTCAGTTGATTGTTGGTGCATGACAGCTCTGTCAATGCCGTACAACCGCCCGCATCCAGCGAGGTCAGTTGATTGCTGAAGCATTCTAAATATTCCAACCCAATATTTTGACTCACGTCCAGTGAGGTTATTTGATTGTTGTTACATTCCAACATTGTCAATGCTGTACAACCGCTCACGTCCAGAGAAGTTAGTTGATTGCTGGAGCATACCAAGCCTGTCAATGCCGTGTTTTGGCTCATGTTCAGAGACGTCAGTTGATTGTTGCCACATGACAACTCTTTCAATGCCGTATTTTGGCTTACATCTAGAGAGGTCAGTTGATTTCTGGAACAACTCAAATGCGTCAGCGCAGAGTTTTGGCTTATGTCCAGCGAAGTCAGTTGATTATTGTAACAATATAAGGATGTCAACGCGGTGTTTTGATTCATATCCAATGCGGTCAGTTGATTGTTCCAGCAATACAATTTCGTCAGCGCTGTGTTTTGGCTCAAATCTACCGCCGAGACTTCTTGCGAGGGAAACGAGAGGTATTCCAAGGCCGCAAAGTATTCGATCCCGGCCAGGGTTTTGATCTTCGGCTCCGTGGGTCCCGGTGCGGGAATGTCGATCCGCGTGATCTTCTCTACGTCCTGACGGTGGATCGTCCCTCCGTCCCACTCCGGAGCTTTGATCCCTTCCGTTTTCAACAGTTCTACGATATACGAGCGGAATACTTCATCCGGGATCGTTATTCCCGGTTGTGCCACTCCTTCGTCTCCTTCCCCTTCCGTCCAGTCCGTTACTCCCGTCTCTACCGACAGACCGTTGCGGCTCATCGTGATGGTGAATACCGATTTGTAACCCGCCTGGAGCGTTATCGGCTTCGTGGTGGTAAACAGGTATTTCTCCTCTCCAAGACCGATCTCTATCAGCCCTGTCCCCGTGGCGATCTCCTGCGGATAAACGATGGCCGAGACGCCGCTCACTTTCTCTCCCTCCGAAGCAAGAGAAAATGTACCGTGGGCGCTTACGTCCTCCTTCGTTTCATCCGTCTGGTACGCTTTGCTCGACAGGTGAACCTTCCCCGAAGTCTTTACTCCCTTTATCGTGATCGTCGCTCCGGCGAGCTCCTCCAGTGTCAGGCCTTCTCCGGCTTTCAACTCGATCTCCATCTTGGACAACATGTGCGAAAACTGAAGGTGTACGGCCGATCTCCCGGCCGAAACTCCGCTGGCAGAGGCCATCAGCAGGTCGCTCCCTTTGTACGAGCTCTCCTGGCGCTGGTCCGCAGCCACGCGGTGCACGCGGTAGCCTTCCCCGTCCAATGCCGACGACGATACATACGGGTAGTACGCGTAGAAGTCCAGTTTCTCTCCGTCCTGGGGGTATTGCGCCGTGGCGCTGGTCTGCCAGCCCGATGAGGTCAAAGAAAACGGCAGGTTGTCCCCGTAGTTCCCCGTGCTTTGCAAACTCCCAGGCGTCCCCGAACCCCACTTTACCAAATACAACCCCAATGCGTCGCCTTGTTCGAATGAATTGTCCGTAGCACGCGTATATACGTTCAAGCTGGCGCTGATGCGGATCGGCAAATCTTCCGACTGCGTTTCCATTTTACTACAGCCCGACAAAAAAATCATCCCTGCTATCCCGGCAAGGGCTAACCCGTAAATGATACGTTTCTTCATCGCAAAGTTATGCTTTTAGGTTCAAACTGTTACTACACCTTTGTGTGGCGATTTCCACAAAGATAATGGTTTTTATCCGCCCGAGGCAAACATGAGAAAATTTTTTTTCGAGGGCCAAAAGACTATCAAAAAAAGACCAGGCTGCCCGTCGGACAGCCCAGTAAGATAAGAAAGCGGGGGGGATCACCCATTCAATGCGCACTTGTACACGGATTCCTCCCGTTCGCCGCCCGCGCACCTCACATAAAGGTTTTCCCCCTGTTCATCGATGGCCAGACTGCTGGCACCAGGGATGCTGTCGAGACGATACAAGACCTTGGGATGCCCCTCCCAATCCAAAACATGGATCTCGGCATGGGTATTCTCTTCCACGTGCTCGTTAGAGGGCATGTTCAGATACAGTGCGTAGATCAACGAATCGGTAACAACCACATCGTTATAATACTGTATCCTGTCCTTCATCGATTTCTCTTCCAGCAAAGTTTTCGCGTCGGTATATTTCCCGTAGACGACCGAGCATGTCTTTTCCGGATGTTCGAGATCGATGATATTGAGTTGGTTGAGAGATGTCATGGCCGAGGCCATCTTGTCGCCACCGGGACGCAGGGCGTATTCCGCACTCAGGAACATCAAGTCATTGGGAGAAGCCAAACCTGTCAGCGCAGCATATTCCTTTCCGGTGGCCTTGCCGGTTTTCCCGTCTATCTCCAAACATACCATCTTTTGAGCGCCAAAATCCGGAGACACTCCGATCCAGGTAGAATCCGTGTGCTTGAACACCTTGAAACACGTATTTTCCAAACGGACCAAGGAGGTATCCACGAGGACTTCTTCCCCTTTTTCCACAGAGGCGGTCAAATCCAGTTCCAGCACCCGCCGACGATTGATATCCAGTACGGGCACAACGATTCCCGTATCCCGCACAAAATATTGCCGCATGTAAGCCAACGACACGATCTCCGTCGGAGCATTCCCTTGAGACCAAAGATCCACCCGATGTTTCAACGTACGTTTATCCCATACGGACCACATCTTCGGCTGATTCTTGATCTTGTAAATCAAAAACGTATCGACCGGATAGACCCATATAGCCCCTATGGGCACCGTATCCAAACAGGCTCCGGTGAGTTGTTTTTCTACCGGAAATGCGGATATCCGCTTGTATGGAGCGCCCGCCAGCGGATTTTCCGGCTTCGGCGAACAGGAGACCGCCAGAAGAGCCAGCAAAAGAAGTGAGAAAAGCGTCTTTTTCATGTCTTTCCGTATTGAGGTTGTCGTTTTTTTCTCTTTAAGGAAAAAGACTCCCGGGTATCCCCTGCCCCCTTTCGGGGCTGCTTCCCACGGCCTTCTCCAGGCTCCGGCAGGATTTCCCGGAGCAATTTAAGATTTTTTTGATAAGAAACACTCCCCTTATCAAAAAATTATCGGGCTGCCCGACGGGCAGCCCGATAAACATCGAACCAAAATCGATCAGTTCAACGTGTATTTGTACACCGCTTCTTCATCCCGATACGGACAAAGGACGTAAAGCGTCTTTCCGTCGGGCGTTACCGCGATTTCCTCCGGATCTTTCACATCGAGCGTATAACGTGCCATCGCACGTCCATCCCAGTCGAATACGCGAACTTCCGGAAATACCTCCCCTTCCGATTCCAGGAACGGGCGTTCTACGTACAAGGCGTAGATCAGGCTGTCGGTTGCACTTACGCCGTAGTAATAGGCGATTTCCTGTTTCTTTTTCCGGTCTTCTTCTATTTTATCGAGCAAAACCGGATCGCCATAGAGCAGGGAGATACTTTGGGTACTGTCTTGCAGATCGATAATGTTCAGTTGATTGGCAAATACCATGGCCGATACCAGGCGCGTACCGTCGGGTTTGATGGCTTCCATGGCCGAATAGTTGTTCATCTTGTCGTACGTGGAAGGGTTGAAATCCGGTATCGGACCATAAAAGGCATAGTCGTTTCCGGTAGGCTGCAGTTTCCCGTCGGCCGAAGCGACCAGTTCGGGATAAGACAAACCTCCCTGCTTGAAATCGATCTTTTTCCCGACCCATACCGAATCGTTCCTACGGAATACCGAACTATAAGAACCGTCCAAATACAACGTATTTTCCAAGGAGGCCGTCCCCTCGTCCAACGCCCGAGTAAGGTTCATGTCGACGAGTTTCTTGTTGTTTCCCACCAGACTCATCACCACGCTATCCGATACATAACGGTATTGATTGTCGTACCGAACCCCGTGCAATTCATCCGGTCCGTCCCCTTTGGTAATCAGTTTGGCCTTCAGTGCCTGATCCTTCAAGCCATACACAGCCAGCCATTCGGGCTGTCGGCCGATACGGAATACGAAAAAGGTATCCACCACCGAAATGGCATACGCCCCCATCGGAACAAGGTCCTGTTTCTCGCCGGTGAGCGCCTTGGCTTCGGGTAAAGAACGCAACTGCTTGTACTTTACCCCTTGAAGCGGATTTTCCGGCTTCGGCGAACAGGAGACCGCCAGAAGAGCCAGCAAAAGAAGTGAGAAAAGCGTCTTTTTCATGTCTTTCAGTATTGAGGTTGTCGTTTTTTCTCTTTAAGGGAAAAGACTCCCGGGTATCCCCTGCCCCCTTTCGGGCTGTTTCCCACGGCCTTCTCCACGCTCCGGCGGGATTTCCCGGAGCAATTTAAGATTTTTTTGATAATAAATACAATCCCGACCAAAAAAACGGGCTGCCCGACGGGCAGCCCGGTAAAGAATCATTTTTGTTTGCCTTGCAGGTATCTCCGAGCCAGGTACCTGCGCAGCGGCTCGTCGTAGAGTTTCAGACAGAGATAGGCCAGCAGGATGCTTCCCAGGAAAAGGCCCACGGGTACCGCCCAGCATTGGGAAAAGGAGAGCCCCATCCCTGCCCCGCTCCACAGCCAGGCGTAGAACAGGTACATGAAGGGGTAATGCACCACGTACACCGGATAAGACACATCGCCCAGGAACTTGCACACCCCGGCAGTACCTGAATCGCTCGCCCGTCCCGAGGCCCCGAGATAAACCAGGACCGGAAAAACGAGTACTACGCAAACCGCATCGTACAGGCCGTTGACCCACGGCGTTTCCGCATCCCCCACATACGGCATGGACAGCAGAACGATCACAGCCAGGCTGCATATCCAAAATGCCCCGCGAATGTGCACCGGTTTGAAGATGCGCGAGAGGAACAGCCCGGTCGAAAAGGCAAAGGTCAACCGGAGAAACCCTCCCAGGAAATTGTGCCCGGCCAGCGTCCAACCTACTCCCAGGTGGCCGAAACCGGAGAGATTGCCCACCGCAAACCCCGTCAACGCCACGGCTGCCACCACGACGAGCGTCCCGAGCGCTTTGGTCGAAAGACGGCGCAGGCACAAGGCGTAGAGGATATTTCCGATGTATTCAAAAAACAGGGACCAATTCGGGCCGTTCAGGGGGTACATTTCGCCGTTTCCCCGCACTTCGTGGGCGGCCCCCGGATAGGCCGGTATCAGGAAAAGATTCAGCAGGAAGGCAAGCAGGACCAGCGAGAGGCCGACCGAGGCTCCATCCCACTTCTGGCTGCCCTGCAACAGGAAGGTGATCAATCCCAGGACAGCCCCCAGGACGACCATCGGATGCAGGCGGATCAACCGGCGCTTGAAAAAATCTCCGGTGCCCATCGTTTTCTTTTTCCAACGGTCGTCGTACGCATAACCGACGACGAACCCCGAGAGGATAAAGAAGAAATCGACGGCCAAGTACCCGTGGTTGAACCGCTGGTCGATGGGACTGGTGGCAAACCCTTCGAAGATGTGGTACCAGATCACCACCAGGGCGGCTACTCCCCGCAAACCGTCCAGGAGTTCATAATGGGGTTTGGTGTCGGAGAAAGCGGCGGAGGATATTTTTTGCATGGCAGGTTTTCGTTTTCAAACGAATGGTTCAACACTCCGGCAAAGGTAAGCACCGGGGCGGCCAAAAAATTTAACCTGCATCAAAAAGCGACCCTCCCCGTCCTTTATTTCCCGCCGCGCAAGCGGCTGAGGGTGGGCAAAGTGATCCCGAGGTAGGAGGCGATGTATCCCAGTTGCGCCCGGCGGCATACCTGGGGAAACTGCTGCCGGAAAGCTTCGTAACGTTCCCTGGCCGAGAGGGTGAGCCGTTCCTTGTGCGAGCGGTGCAAGCGGCGGTATTCGTTTTGGTGGATGATCCGTCCCCAGTTGGACAGTTCGAGATTCGTGCAGAACAGGCGGCGAAGGTCTTCGAGCGAGATCCGGTAAACGAGTACCTCTTCGATGGTCTCCACGTACTCCTCGCTGATCTTTCCGTAGTACAATTCGTCCATGCTGAAAACGATGCCTCCCTCGCAGGAAAAAGACGTGGTGATCTCCTGCCCATTGACCAGCCAATAGGAACGCGTCATCCCCTTTTCGATAAAAAAGGCGGCCCGGGCATATTTCCCGGCTTCGACCAAACGGTATTTCTTCGGATACCGCTCGGGCATGACGCAAGCGGTCAATTCCCGGATGGTGTCTTCGGAGAGCGGACACAGCGCTTTCATGGCTTCGATGACTTGTTCCATATCTATCTTTTCCGAATATTCCTCTTATACAGAATGCGGCCGATCCGCATCAAAACTGGAACCCCTCGTTTATCTTTTCGCCCTGTCCTCACCTTTCCGAGACCGGGTTTTTCTTTGTGCTCTACACGCTATCCGGCTTTTATCGGCCGGAATCCAGCCTTACTTTCTCACTTCCCGAGTTTTCTGTGCTGTTCAAACGATGCGGGAGGGGCTTTTGCCCCTCCCGCATCGTTCCCCCGTCTTTCAATCTTTGCCAGAGCGACCAAACCCTCTCGGGATTTTCTCGTCTTTTTGGATCGACCGGGGCTTTTCCTCCCCCCTCTCTGTCGGACGGGTTATTTTCTGCCGGCCGCGCGGCGCTGCTGGCGGTTGCGCTGTTCCTCGGCCTGTTTCATCATCTCGTCCATCTTGCGCTGCCATTTGGAGGGGCCGCGCGTTTTGGCATTCTGACGGTTTTCCTGGATCTTGGCGTGCAGTTTGGCTTCGTTGATAAAGTACTTGCGGATGACCCAGATCTGACCGATGCTGATCAAGGTGGAGAGCGTATAATAGTACGACAGACCGGAAGCTGCCGAGTTGAACCACAGGAGCATCATTACCGGCATGAGGTACATCAGGAACTTCATGTTGGGCATTCCGGGCTGTTGCGGCTGGTCCATGCCCCCGGTCATCTTGGTGTTGATCAGCAGCGTAATGGCCATCAAGAGCGCAAACAGGCTCACATGTGCGCCATAGAGCGGGATGTTGAACGGCAGGTTGAGCACCGAATCATAGGCCGAAAGGTCGTCCGCCCACAGGAAATGCTGCCCGCGCAATTCGATGGAGGCCGGGAAGAACCGGTACATGGCGATCAGGACAGGCATCTGGAGCAGCAAGGGCAAGCAACCGGCCAGGGGGTTCACGCCCGCTTTGGTGTACAGGTCCATGATGGCCTGCTGCTTTTTGGCCGGATCGGCATTGGCATACTGCTGGTTGATGGTCTCCATCTCGGGCTTGAGCAAGCGCATCTTGGCCGAAGATTTGTAGCCCGAGTAGGTAAAGAACGACAGAAGGATCTTGATGACGATCGTCATGATCAGAATGACAATCCCCATGTTGATGTGCCAGGAATAGAACAGCAAGTCGAACATCGGGATGACAAACCAGCGGTTGATCCATCCGAAGATCGCCCACCCCAGCGGGATCAGGTCGGAGATGTTGTCGCCGTACTTGTCCAGGGTGTGGAAACGGTTGGGGCCGAAATACAACTTCATCGGCAGGTCGAAATCGCCCGACTGCGCCGCAAGTGCCATATTGGCCGTAAAACGCTTGGTGTAGAGCGTATCCTCCAGCGTAAGCGACGTGAACGTCGCTTTGTGCAAGCCGTCCTCGGGGAGCAGGATGGTAGAAAAATACTGCTGCTTGAAGGCAAACCACGTCGCATCGTCCAGCGTTTTGTCGTCCTCGCCTCCGGCGGAAAGGTGTTTTACCTTGTCGTTCTGGCCATAGGCATAGGAAAGATACGTGTACTGGTTTTCATACGTGCGGCCCTTTTCCGTATGGAAGGCATCCATCGACCAGTCCACCACCGGTTCCTGCCCGTTTTCCAGCACTTGGGCGAGTCCCTTGGAACTTACCCGGTAATCCAGCATGTACTGATCCGGATAGAGGGTGTAGCGGTATTCCAGGTAGGCTTCCTCCGAAGCCTTCAACCGCATGGACAGCACCGTGGTATCGCCCCGGTGTTCCAACGAAGGGTCGAAATACATCTCGCTGGTGCGGATCACCTTGCCGTCCGAGGTGCGGAAAGTCATGTTCAGGCGGGCGTTGCCGTCCTTGATCAGGCTCAAAGGCGTCTTCCAATACGTCCGATACGCCGGGTCGAGCAGCGTAACCTCCGAGGGAACGCCGCCCAGGTTGGACACCGCGATGCGCAATACGGAGTTTTCGATGACCGTCGTGCGGCTGCTGTCCCCGGCCGAAGGCAGGGTGAGCGAATAGGCGAAAACCCCGTAGCGTTGCAGGAGGGCTTCCGGAATGACGGAATCGCCCTGCACGGCGGCTACCAAGGTATTCAGTTCGGCCGTAGCAGCCTCCTGTTGGGCCGTTTGAGCGGCTTGTTGCTCGGCCAGACGCTCGGCCTCGGCCATGCGTGCGGCCTGTTCCTCGGGAGAAGGCATGGTAAGCCACATGTACCCCACGAAGAAAACGGCCAATAACAAAAACACCCAGGTAGAACTGGTATCGGAAGAATTGTTGTTTTGTCCTAACAGCATCTAAAAAATGGTCTTTAACGGGATTTCAGATTATTTTCCGCTTTTGGATTTCTTGTAGTCCATCGCCGCCTTGACGAAACCGACAAACAAAGGATGCGGCGCTTCGACCTTCGAACGGTATTCCGGGTGGAACTGCACGCCGAAGAACCAAGGGTGCGACGGGATCTCCACGATGTCCACCAAACCGGTATCGGCATTGCGGCCGGTGGCTTTCATCCCGGCCTGTTCGATGGCGTCGAGGTATTTCAGGTTCAGTTCGTAACGATGGCGGTGGCGTTCGTTGATCTCCTCGGTTTGGTAGATCCGGTAAGCCTTGGAGTCCTTGGCCACCGTGCATTGCCAAGCCCCCAGGCGCATCGTACCGCCCTTGTCGGTGATCTCTTTCTGGGACTCCATCAGGTCGATCACCGGATCGGGCGTGGTCGGGTCGATCTCGAAGGAATGCGCGTCTTTGAGTCCCAACACGTCGCGGGCGAATTCCACCACGGCCATCTGCATGCCCAGGCAAATACCCAGGAAAGGGATGCCGTTCTCGCGGGCATAGCGCGTAGCGGCAATCTTGCCTTCGATGCCCCGCTCGCCGAAGCCCGGTGCGACCAGGATGCCGTCCACCCCACCCAGAAGCGAAGCTGCGTTCTCGTGGGTTACATCGCCGGAATACACCCAACGCAGGTTTACTTTCACTTCGTTGGCAGCCCCGGCGTGGATGAACGACTCGACGATCGACTTGTATGCGTCGTGCAGGCTGACGTATTTGCCCACCAGGGCGATGTTTACCTCGCCCTTGGGATTTTTGTGGCGGGCGAGGAAGTCCTTCCATTTGTCCAGGTCGAGGGTGTCGGGACACGGAAGCTCCAAGTCTTCCAGCACCACGCGGTCCAGGTGCTGCGCCTCCATCAGGATGGGCACATCGTAAATGGTCTCGGCATCGATGGATTCGATCACCGCTTCCTTGCGGACATTGCAGAACAGGGCCAGTTTTGCCTTCACCTCGTCCGGCAGGGGGTGTTCCGTGCGGCAAACCAGCACATCGGCCTGCACGCCGGCCTGCATCAGAGTCTTGATAGAATGCTGCACCGGTTTGGTCTTCAGTTCGCCCGCAGCGGCCAGGTAAGGCACCAAAGCGAGGTGGATGACGATGGCGTTGTGCGGCCCCAGGTCCCACTTGAGCTGACGGACGGCCTCGATGTAAGGCAAGGATTCGATGTCGCCGACCGTACCGCCGATCTCGGTAATGATAATATCGTATTTACCTGTGTTTCCGAGTATTTGGATTCGTTGCTTGATCTCATTGGTGATGTGGGGGATCACCTGCACGGTCTTGCCCAGGAACTCGCCGCGGCGCTCTTTTTCGATGACCGAGAGGTAGATGCGTCCGGTGGTTACGTTGTTGGCTTGCGAAGTTTCCACGTTGAGAAAACGCTCGTAGTGCCCCAGGTCGAGGTCCGTTTCCGCTCCGTCGGCGGTTACATAGCATTCACCGTGTTCGTACGGGTTGAGCGTGCCGGGATCCACATTGATATAGGGATCGAGTTTCTGGATGGTTACCTTGTACCCCCGGGCTTGGAGAAGGCGGGCCAGCGAAGCCGAGATGATGCCTTTCCCCAACGAGGAAGTCACCCCTCCGGTTACGAAAATGTATTTTGTTTTAAGCGCCATGGTATGATTTTGCAGAAAATGTAAACTTGGCAAATGTACGAAATTTTCCCCGCTCGGAAAGGCTCGCGGGAGCAGTTTTCGACGAGGTTTTTATTCGTTTGTTTTTCAGTCCAATACCACATACAGAATAGACAGGACGACTCCCGTGGCGAGCAGGGCGGAAAAATTGTACACCACCGCGTTGCGAAACCGCAGAGCCGTCATCCGTCTGCGCAGGTACATGTAGCCCGTATCGACGAAAACCGACAGGAAAAACGCCCCGAAAACGATATGGGGGATCACCGCCAGGATCCAAATATCGACCCAAAACCATACCACTGCACTGATCAAAAGCAGCGCAGCGAAGTAGCTGATGAACCCGAAATATTTTTTGTCTGTCATGTCCTTTCCCGTAATGAAAACGCTCCGTCCCGAAGCCCCTGCCCGTTTCCGGATAGCCAGCCATCTAGCGGTCGGTCTTTTGTTCCGCCTCCTTTCCGACAGCTCCTCTCTATTGTCTCTCTCTCTTTATAGTTTTCCTTCTATTGTCCCCTCCTATTGGCTCTCTATGTTTTCCCACCATTGCCCTCTCTCTCCACCTGTTCCTCTGCTATCTCTATCCCTGCGCACTGGCCTCCTGAAGGGTTATTCGTAACGAAGCGATTCGATCGGGTCCAAACGCGCGGCCTTGCGCGCCGGATAATACCCCGAGATCACCCCTACCACGAACGTAATGGCAAACGCCAGCAGCATTTCGCCCACCGGCAGCACAAACGAGATGTGCATGGCCAGCGACACGATATTGCCCAGCAGGATACCGAGCAGGATGCCGATCCAACCGCCTATCTGCCCGATGAGGATCGCTTCGATGAGGAACTGTGCCGTAATGCTGCGCGAATCCGCGCCGATGGCCTTGAGCGTGCCGATCTCGCGCGTACGCTCGGTGACCGACACCAACATGATGTTCATCAGCGCGATGGACGACCCGAGAATGGTGATCAGCCCGATGATCAAGGCTGCCACCTTGAGTTTGCCCAGCATCCCTTCCATGTGGTCCAGCACCGACTGGCTGTTGCGCACGATGAAATTGTCCTCCTGCGAAGGACGAAGGCCGCGCACGATACGCATCGTTACTTCCACGTTGTCGGTAAATTCGGCATCGGCAGCCGTGAGCCCCTCGGGAGGCACGACCGATACGGTAAACGAAGTAAAGGACGGGTAATCCGCCCGCGCCGTCTGCAAGGGAATGAACACGAGGTTGTCCTGGCTCATGCCCATGATCGAGCCCCGGCTCTGCACCGTGCCTACCACCTGGTAACGCAAGCCATTGACGCTGATGTACTGCCCGATGGGTTTTCCGCTGGGAAACAGTTTCTTGACGATGTCCGGACCGATGACCGCGACTTTCCGCCCGCTTTCGTTTTCCTCGTTGGAGAAAAAGCGCCCTTGGTCTGCCTTGAAGCCGCTCATCTCCAAATAATTCTCATCGCCGGCCACCAGACGGATGTTCGGGTCGGTCTTGTCGTATTCGCTCTTGACCTCCACGTTGCTCGCCGCCGTGCCGTTGATGGAAACAGTCCCTTTCCCGGCCATCTTTTCCTTGAACAGGCGCGCATGGCGGTACTCTATCTTGGGTTGGTAGACCCATTCGGAAGGGTCGCTCTGCTTTGGGGCCCATCGTCCGCCATAGACCGTTACCACATTGGCCCCGAACGACTGAAAGCTGTCGATCATCGAGCTGCGCAAGGCCGACACGCTGGTGAGGATGCCCACCAAAGCCGTAATACCGATCGCGATGATGCTGGCCGTAATACCGGTACGCAAGCGCTGGGACTTGACATTGTCCCAAGCCATCCGTACGATCTCCTTCCACCCGGACATAGTTTACAAGGATTCTATCGAAAATTTATCCAAAAATTACCGAGGGGCAAGTTACGAATATTCGCCGAAAATCGGCCTTTCCCCGGACAGGTATTTCGCCGTTTTTTCCGCCTGGCCCGCATCCACGGGAGTACCTCCCGATCCGCTGCGCAGAAAACCTCCCGGCGGCCGCCCCCTACCCGGACGAAGGTCATTTCTCGACCGGGATCAAGCCGTGTTTTTTCCCTTCCTCCAGCATGAAATCGAACGCCGGGCCATACTCGTTGGGGATCGCTCCGTCGAGGATCGCCTCGCGGATAGCGGTCTTGATCTCGCCCACCACCGGGCTCGGGGCAATACCGAACGTCTCCATGATGACCTGTCCCGACACCGGCGGCTGCCAGGCGGCCAGGCGGTCGCGTTCTTCCACTTCGGCCATGCGGGTGCGCACGTACGAGAAATTGCGCAGGTATTTGTTGCGCCGGGCGGCATTCTTGGTCGTGATGTCCGCCTCGCACAAGGTCATCAGATCGCCGATGTCCTGGCCGGCATCGAACAGCAAACGCCGCACTGCCGAATCGGTAACCCCCTGATCGGCTACGGCGATGGGACGCGAAGAAAGAATGACCAGTTTCTGCACGTATTTCAACTCCGCCCCCAGCGGCAAGCGCAAGCGGCGGAACACCTTCGGCACCATCTTGGCCCCGCCCAGGTATTCGTGCCCGTGGAAAGTCCAGCCTATCTTCTCGTTCCACGCCCGGGTGGGAGCCTTGCCGATGTCGTGCAACAGGGCGGCATAGCGCAGGTAGAGGTTGTCGGTATTGCGGGCGATGTTGTCCACTACTTCAAGCGTATGGACGAAATTGTCCTTGTGGGACTGGCCGTGTTTTTCGACCGTGCCTTTCAGGGCCGTGAGCTCGGGCAGGATGTACTCCAACAGCCCGGCTTTGTCCAACAGGGAAAGCCCCGTGGAGGGACGGGGGGCGGCGAGGATCTTGTTCAACTCGGCGGTAATGCGCTCGAAGGAAATGATGGACAGGCGGGCGCGGTTGCGGACGATGGCCTCGAACGATTCGGGTTCGATGACAAACCCCAACTGGGTGGCAAAGCGGATGGCCCGCATCATGCGCAAGGGGTCGTCCGAATAGGTGATGTCCGGATCGAGCGGGGTGCGGATCAGGTGGGAATGCAAGTCGGCGATGCCTCCGAAAGGATCGAGCAACTGCCCGTAATCCTGCGGATTGAGGCTCAAGGCCAGGGCGTTGATCGTAAAGTCGCGGCGGTTCTGGTCGTCCTCGAGGGTTCCGTCCTCCACCACCGGTTTGCGCGAATTGCGGTCGTAGGATTCGCGGCGTGCCCCGACGAATTCCAATTCGAGCGCTCCGACATGGAGCATCGCGGTGCCGAAATTCCGGAATACCTGCACGCGGCGGCTTCCGGTCCGCCGGGCGACTTCCTGGGCCAGTTCGATCCCGCTGCCCACGCACACGATGTCGATGTCTTTCGGTTGGCGGCGCTCCAGCAAACGGTCGCGCACATAGCCTCCGATGACGTAGGCAGGAAACCCCAGCGACTGGGCGGCCTGACTGATCTTATAAAAAATATCGTCGTCTATGAATTCCTTGTAATTCAATGTAAAAAGTGTTTTTATATCCAACTCTTCCGAAAGCTCATCCCTGGTTGCCCTCCCCTACCTGCAAGGGTATTTCCCGAGGTTTTATTTCGGGGGATAAAGATAGTGAAAGCCGAGCGCAGCAGAAAGATGAATGCGAAGTTTTCGATCTTAACGTTGCCGAGGCGCATCCTGTCTTATGAAAAGATCGTGAAAGCCGAGCGCAGCGGAAAGATGAAAACGAAGTTTTCGATCTTAACGCGGCCCAGGCGCCTCCTGTCTTATGAAAAGATCGTGAAAGCCGAGCGCAGCGGAAAGATGAAAACGAAGTTTTCGATCTTAACGCGGCCCAGGCGCCTCCTGTCTTATAAAAAGATCGTGAAAGCCGAGCGGGACGGCACACGGGATCACCGTCTTCAAAAAGGTTGCCATCGGTCGTGGCTATACGGCGCGGGCAAGCGAAAGGCCGGAGGCTTTGCCTCCGGCCTTTCGCTTGCCCGCGCAGACCCCTGCGGAACCCCAGCAGCAAGGAACTGCTATACCAAACCGTGCTGCACCAAGTATTCGGCGATCTGAACCGCATTGGTGGCGGCGCCTTTGCGCAGGTTGTCCGCTACCACCCACATGTTGAGCGTATTGGGTTGGGTAAAGTCGCGGCGCAGACGCCCTACGAACACCTCGTCCTTTTCGTGGGCGTTCAAAGGCATCGGGTACACGTTGTTCTGCGGATCGTCCTGTACCACCACCCCCGGAGTTTCCGAAAGGAGACGGCGCACTTCCTCGAGGGTGAAATCCTCGGCCAGTTCCACATTCACCGATTCGGAGTGCCCGCCGATGGTCGGTACACGCACCGTAGTGGCCGTTACCCGGATCGAGTCGTCGCGCAGGATCTTGCACGTTTCGTTGACCATCTTCATCTCTTCCTTCGTGTATCCGGTATCGAGGAACGAGTCGATGTGCGGGAGGATGTTCAGGTCGATGGGGTGCGGATAGACGCGGTCCACCGGCTTCCCTTCACGTTCGCCGAACAACTGGTCCACCGCCCGTTTTCCCGTGCCGGTTACCGACTGGAAAGTCGTTACCACCACCCGGCGTATCCCGTAGCGGCGCTGCAGGGGCGCCAAAGCGAGCACCATCTGGATGGTCGAACAGTTCGGGTTGGCGATGATCTTGTCCTCACGGGTAAGCACGTCGGCGTTGATCTCGGGAACGACCAGTTTTTTGGTCGGGTCCATCCGCCAGGCGGAAGAGTTGTCCACCACCGTGGTGCCTACCTCGGCAAATTTGGGGGCCCACTCGAGCGAGGTGCCTCCTCCGGCCGAGAAGATGGCGATGTCGGGACGGGCGGCTACGGCGTCGGCCATGCCCATCACCTTGTACGTACGGCCTTTGTATGTGATTTCCTTGCCTACGGACTTCTCGGAAGCCACCGGCAAGAGTTCTGTCAAGGGAAAATTGCGCTCCGAGAGTACCTGGAGCATTTTGGAGCCGACCAAACCCGTGGCTCCCACGACTGCTACTTTCATATTCTTTTCGGTAAATTTGTGTTTTTTCCGATATTGTTACAAGGTGCAAATATACGTTGCAAAAACATTACATCTACCACAAAACATCCGGATGTTTGTTATTTTTTTAACCGAGCGGATGCGAATCTCTCATTTTATATTTTTCTCGTTCAACCAGCGGATGTACGCCCTCCGGTTGCGGTTGTGCTGGGCGCTGCCGGCAGCGAATTCATGGTAGCCGAAACGCTCCACCGAAGCGCACATGTAGATATAGTTGTGGCGGGTGTAATCCAATACGGCGTCGATGGACGATATGTCGGGAATGTTGATGGGCGAGGGAGGCAAGCCTTTGTGCTTGTAGGTATTGTACGGCGAATCGATCTTCAGGTCCGAGAGGTACACCCGGCGGATGGTATCCTGACGCCCGGCCAGCCGCATGGCAAAGATCACCGTCGGGTCGCTCTGCAGGCGGATGCCCTTTTCCAAACGGTTCATGTACAGCCCGGCTACGACGGGGCGCTCGTCCACTTTGGCCGTTTCGGCCTGGACGATGGAGGCCAGGGTCGTTACTTCGAGCGGGCTCATGCCGATGGCTTCGGCTTTCTCCCGGCGGGAGGCGTTCCAGAAACGGTCGTACTCGCGGCACATCCGCTCGAAGAACTCCTCGGCGGACGTGTTCCAGTAAAAACGGTAGGTGTTGGGGATAAAGAGGCTGCTCACCGTCAGCGTATCGAGTCCGAGGCTGTCGAGGCGGGCCGGGTCGCGAAAGACGGCCATGAGCGCGACCGAATCGGCTTCGATCTGCCGGGCGACGGCGCCGGCGATCTTTTCGAGGCGGTCGGTGGCGTTGAAGCGCACGTTCACCTCCACACCGTGTTCGGTAAAGAAGGTCTTGACCGTCCGGTAGGTACTCAAGCCCTGCGGCAGGACGAACTTTCCCGGATGCACCTCGCCGCGGCGGCGGGAAGCGTAGTCCGTCATCGTCTCCAGGAGAAAGGTATGGCGCAGGTGCGGGCGCAACAGTTCCACCAACTCCTGGGGCGTAGTCCCGGTAGGAACGTACACGGCCAGTCCTTCCTCCGGAGCCTGCAAACTGGGGCCGAAGACGGCGCGCAACATCCCGGCAGCGGTGCCGACGACAGCCAGCACGACTACGGCCAAAAGCACCTTGACGGTGCGTTTTCTTTTTCTCGGTGAGGGGGTACGGGTCATCGTTTCATCGTTTTTGGTTCCGGCAGCGCTCGCCGCCGGGGGTTCATTCTGTTTCCTGGTCTTTCGTCTTGGTGTCCTCCCCTGTCCTTCGCTTCGAGGGGCTTTCGGGATGGGGCGAAGGGGAGGGATTTTCCTCTTTGCTGCGAGGGTGTACTCCTCCCGAAAGGGAGGTCTTACGGTTGGTCCTGTTCCCGGCGGGAGAGGAAATCCTCGGCGGTGAGCTGGTACACGTTTACATCGGTGTACTGCCCGGCACAGAGCAGCCACTGGTGGAAGATGCCGCTCAGGGTAAAGCCCAGGCGGTCGAACAGGGCTTTGGAGGGTTCGTTGGAGCAAGGGACTTCGGCCCACACCTGATGCAGGTTGAAGGCGCTGAAGGCGTACTCCAGAGCCAGTTCCATCGCTTGGTCGGCATAGCCTTTGCCCCGATGGTCGGCCGGATAGATGACTACCCCGATGCCGGCCCGACGGTGGAGCGGGGAAAAATCGAACAGATCGACAAAGCCGACCGATTCGCCGCCTTCGCGCAGGCAGACGACCAGGCGCAGCTGGCGGTCGGCAAAAAAATCGGGAATCCGGGCTTCCAACACCCTTTCGAGCGTAAAGCGGGAAAACGGGATCCGGGTATCGCACACGCTCCAAAGCTGCGGGTCGTTCTCCACCCGCATGAAGTACGGCAAGTCGTCCGGTTCGAGGGCGCGCAGGACCAAATCCCGGCTGTGCAACTTTATCTCCATCTTTTATTGCGGCATATAGAATATTCCTGAAAATACCCGCTGGGCTCCTCCGGTGAGCCACACCTGGGTGTAACTTCCCTGCGGGGCGGCATGGAAATCGACCGTCAGGTCGCCCCCCAGTGCCTTGACGGGCACACTTCCGCCGGTGGTCTCCCCCATCCGGTGTACGGCGATGGCCGAGGCTACGGCTCCCGTGCCGCAGGCGAGCGTTTCGTCCTCCACTCCCCGCTCGTAGGTGCGCAGTTGTACGACCCCCTCGGCCGAGACCTGCACGAAATCGACATTGGTTCCTCCCCGGTGGGCGAACATGGCTCCGTAGCGGAGGGCTCGTCCCCAGTGCACGAGGTCGATCGCTTCGAGGCCGTCGTCCAGACCTACCACGCAATGCGGCGAGCCGGTATCCAGAAAGCACGCCCAGCGGGGGCGGATATCCCCACAGGGAAGGCTTTCCTTTTCCAAAAGTTGCACGGTGGGGACGTCGTTCATGCCCAGGCGGACGAGGCCTCCTTCGAAAAACGCCCGATGCAAGCCGTCCGGTGCACGGAAACGCACACCCTGTTCCGTGCCGATGCCCAGATCGCGCGCCAGGGCGGCAATGCAGCGGCCTCCGTTGCCGCACATGGTGCTGCGCCGTCCATCGCTGTTGAAGTAGTCCATCGAAAAATCTACCTCGGGGTCGGCATCCCCGGCCAAAACGATAAGCCCGTCCGCGCCGATGCCGTAGCGGCGATGGCACATCCGCTCCACGAGTTCCTGACGGGGGGCGAAAGGCGTTGTCCGCGCGTCGATCATCACAAAATCGTTCCCGGCTCCTTGGTATTTGTAAAAAGGGATATTCATGGAGGTATTTTCTCGGTTTTCGGCGTGGGTAAAGGTCGGTATTATTCCCTGAATGGAAAAACGGGGCGATGTTTATTTTTCCCGTGGGAGACGGGGTTTGTGTTGTTTTTTGGGACAAGACAGGAGGCGTCTCGGCCAGCCCGCGGGGAAAAACTTCGTTTTCCCCTCTGCGTCCAACGTGCGGCTTTCCCTATCTTTTCATAAGACAGGATGCGCCTCGGCAACGTTAAGATCGAAAACTTCGTTTTCATCTTTCCGCTGCGCTCGGCTTTCACTATCTTTGCCCCGACAAAAAATACATATCCCGATATGGACAGACCCTTGGTGATCATCCCTACCTACAACGAGATAGAAAACGTCGAGAATATCATCCTGGCTGTGATGAACCTCCCCGCGCCGCAATTCGACGTACTGATCGTGGACGACAACTCCCCGGACGGTACGGCCGAGGTCGTTCGCACGCTGCAACGCGAGTTTCCCGAACGCCTGCACCTGCTTTCGCGTAGCGAGAAAAACGGGCTGGGGCGCGCCTACATCGCCGGTTTCCAATGGGCTTTGGAGCGGGACTACCCCTACGTGATCGAGATGGATGCCGACTTTTCGCACAACCCGGCCGACCTGCCCCGCTTGTACTCCGCCTGCCAGGACGAGGGGGCGGACGTGGCGGTGGGTTCGCGGTATGTGTGCGGGGTAAACGTGATCAACTGGCCGATGCGCCGGGTGCTGATGTCGTACTTCGCCTCGAAATACGTCCGGCTGATCACCGGTATGCGCATCAACGACGCTACGGCGGGCTTCGTCTGCTACCGCGCCGAGGTGCTGCGCCGCATCGGGTTGGACGAGGTCCGGTTCGTCGGGTACGCTTTCCAGATCGAGATGAAATTCCGCGCGTGGAAATACGGGTTCCACATTACGGAGGTTCCCATCGTCTTTACCGACCGCACGGCCGGCACTTCGAAAATGAGCGGAAGCATCTTCTTCGAAGCGGCTTTCGGGGTGATCCGGCTGAAGATCAATTCGCTGTTCAAGAAATGGAAATGAACCCTTCTCCCGATACGATCGAACAGCAGGCGCGCCGGGCGGCCGACGCCGTGCTGCGCGGCGGGGTGATCGTCTACCCGACCGATACCATCTGGGGCATCGGCTGCGACGCGACCAACCCGCAGGCGGTAGAGCGTGTCTTTGCCCTGAAGAAACGCGCCGAGAGCAAAAGCCTCATCGTGCTGGTAGGCTCCGAAGACGGGCTGCTGCGCACCGTGCGCCATGTCCCCGATCCGGCCTGGGACATCCTCCGGTATTCCCAGCGGCCGGTTACCATCATCTACGACCATCCGGTGGGAGTGGCATCCAACGTACTGGCCGAAGACGGCAGCCTGGGCATCCGGGTAACTTCCGACCCGTTTTGCCGCCGCCTGATCGAACTGATCCGCCGCCCGTTGGTCTCCACCTCGGCCAACATCAGCGGCGAGTCTTCTCCGCAATGCTTCGACGAAATCTCCCCGGAGATCCTCGCCGGAGCGGACTACACGGTGGACTACCGCCGCGACGACCACCGGAAGGCCCAGGCATCCTCGGTGATCAAACTCACGGACGACTGCCGGGTAACGATCCTGCGCCAATAAAGCCTCGCCGGGATGCCTGCTATGGCTTTCCGCCACGACAAGAACGTTCGACGCCCCTACCCCGGGCGTTTTTTATACGGGGAGGCGAAAGGGCTTGCGCGGGAAGAGAAAAAACATGACCTTTGTCATAGAAACCATTCCCTCAAGCCATGCCCCAAAGCGATCTTCCTCCCTTGGAATGCATCGGCCGGTGCGCCGAATGCGGATTTCCGGATACTACGGTGCTGAAACACCTGACGGCGTCCGAACGTCAGCTGCTGGACAAATGCGCCAGCGGGCAGCATTTCATGCGCAAGGCGGTCATCTTTGCCCAAGGGGATATTCTGCAAAACGTGTACCTGATCCGACGGGGTACGGTCAAGGTGTCCATCCCGGGACGGGCGGGCAAGGAACACATCGTGCGGCTCTCGGGGGCGAGGGACTTGATCGGCTACCAATCGGTGCTCACCGAGAACATCAGCCCGACCACGGCGACGGCCATGACGCCGACCGAGGTGTGCGTGATCCCCAAGAGTTGTTTTTTCTCCCTGCTGCGCTCCAACAACACCCTGGCGCGGCGCATCCTCTCGATGCTCGCCCGCGAGATCGAAAACGCCCAGTACCGGATGTATTCCCTCTCGTACAAGTCCGTCCGGGCGCGGATTGCCGAAAGCCTGCTGGCGATGGCCCGGTACTACGGTTACCAGGCCGACGGGCACACCATCGCAGGGCCGATCTACCGCAAGGACCTGGCCGAGTTGGCGGGGGTTACGATCGAAAGCACGATCCGCTGCCTGAGCGACTTCCGCAAGAGCGGATTGGTGGCCCTTGCGGACAAACACGTGATCCTGCCCGAGGAAAAACTCCTGGCGGCGGTGGCTCAAAACGAATAACCGATCATTTTTTTTCATTCCCGTTCAAGATGTCCGACATGAAAATCCATCCCCGTTTCCGTCTCAACGGCCTTCGTCCGGGCGACGATCCGGCGGTATTCTGCCAAGAGTTGGAGAAAACCCTCCCCGGCGGGGAGGCTTCGGCGGCCTACGCGAGGGAGATGACCGACTTCCTGTACCGGTGCCTCGACACCGGGCGGACGATCCGCTGCCAGACTTCGGGTTCGACGGGGGTGCCCAAGACGATGGAGATCGAAAAAAGCCGCATGGTGGCCAGCGCACGGATGACATGCCGGCGTTTCGGCTTGGGGGAGGATACGCGCGCGCTGCTGTGTTTGCCCATTGCTTATATCGCCGGGCGGATGATGCTGGTGCGGGCCTTGACTGCGGGGTGGGATTTGCGGGCGGTGGTATCGTCTTCCCGGCCTTTGGAGCAGGTGGAGGGGCGGTTCGACTTTGCGGCGCTGGTGCCCTTGCAACTCTATGAGAGTGTGGAGGCGCTGTCCCGCATCCGGAAGGTGCTGGTGGGGGGCGGCGCGGTGTCGGAGGCTTTTCTGGGCCGGTTGGCCGAATTCGGCCTGCCCGGGACGGCGATCTACCAGTCCTACGCGATGACCGAGACGGTAACCCATGTGGCGGTGCGGGAACTGTACCCTTCGGGGGAGAAGGCTTACACGGCACTCGATGGGGTGCGCTTTTCCCTTTCGGAGGAAGGCTGCCTGGTGATCGATGCGCCGGCGGTGGCGGGGGAACGGGTGGTAACCCGCGATCGGGCGGCGCTGCTCGACCAGCGGCATTTCCTGTGGCGGGGACGGGCCGATACGGTGATCAATTCCGGGGGGATCAAGATTTTCCCCGAGGATACCGAAGAGGTCCTGGCGGGGATGCTTCCGGCGGGGAGGTTCCTCGTGGGCGGGGTGCCCGACGAGAGGTTGGGCGAGCGGCAGGTGCTCTTTGTCGAGGGGTGCGCGGCGGATTTTCCCGATCTGGAGGTGCGGATGCGCGAGGCGTTCGATCCTTATCATCGGCCGCGTCAGGTGGTATTCGTGCCGCTTTTCCCCCGGACCTCCACGGGAAAGGTCGACCGGATGCGGCTGCTGCGCGAGGCGGCGGCGGGCCATTAGCCTTGTCGGGTAAGCGAGCGGGGGGCGGAGCCGAATGGCTCCGCCCCCCGCTCGCTTGCACGACAAGGATGGGATGCGCTTTATTCTCCCTCACCCTCGGCGATGCCGAACTTTTCCTTCAGCCAGTCGATCCCGGCACGTACTTGCCAGGGATAGGTCCAGTGCCCGGAGTCAAGCGCCAAACGGAGTTCCTTGGGCGCGTCGATCACGTTGTAGGCCGAGAAGGTCGAAGTGGGGCAACACGTCAGGTCGTTGAATCCCCAGGTGTAGAAACCGGGGATGCGGACGAACCGGGCGAAATTGACCGTATCGAAGTATTTCGAGGTGTTGATCTTTTCCTGGATCGCCGTTTCGCTCGGGTTGATGAACAGGTGCGGCCAACCTCCGGCGCGGCCGTTGTAATACCCCGTTACGTCGCAGAAAGCGGGGAACTGGCACACCATGTACTTCACCCGGGAATCCAGCGCAGCGGTAACGATGGACAGCATACCGCCCTGGCTGCCGCCGTAAACGGCGATTCGGTTCTCGTCCACGCTGTCGAGCGAGCACAGGTAGTCGATCGCCCGCAGGCAGCCCATGTACACGCGCTTGTAATAGAACGTATTGCGGCTTTCGAGCCCCATGGCGGCATAACCGGCCAGCGACCCGCTCTGAAGGGCCGAGTAGATCTCCCGATCCTGATCCACCGGGATGCCGTGGATACCGATCTCCAATACGACCATTCCCTCGGCGGCCAGGCTGTTCGGCCCCGAGAAGGCACGTACGGCGGCTCCCGGCAGACGCAACACGCCCGGGAACGGCCCTTCGCCCTTCGGTACGGTGAGCACGCCATACACGTAATTGCCCTTGCGGTAGCTCTGGATGCGCACGTAGTACACGTCGGCCCAATCGGTGCTCTGGTTATCGTCGCGGCGTATCTTTACCTCCATCGGCACTTTGGCGGCCTGGGCTTTGGCGTCCTCCCAGAATTCGGTGAAATCGTCCGGAAGGGTCGTGGTGGGAAGGATCTTTTCGGGCTCGAAACCGATGGTGGTGTATCCCGAGTAGGTGGTTCCTTCGTACTGGGTCGAGACGCGGACGGTGATAAATCCGGGGGCCTTCGCTCCGGGGACTTTGATCTTGGCCTGGCCGTTGCGGTCGGTGGTTACCTGGCCTTTGAATACGGGGGCGAGTTTTTCGGGACCGTACTGGTAGTCGATCACCACCCCGGGCAACATTTCATTGTCCTTGAGGGCATAGAGGGTAAACTGTGCCTGCTCGCCCATCCGATATACCCAATCGGGGTGATCCGGCGAGGCGGTGACCGTTACATACTGCTTGGCGGGCTGGGCGAAGGAGGTCAGCAGGCTTCCCACCCACAGCAAAGCGAAAAGAAACCATCGTTCGATTTTCATGTTCATCAAGTTTTTTAGTTGTCGTTTTTTCATCGTTTTCGGCTTTTCCTTCCCCGGTGGCCGGGACGGGAAACGGGCTGCCCCTCCCCTGCTCTTCCCGGCTCTTTTCGGCGGTTTTTCCCTTTGCGCAGAAAAAACAAACGGGAAGAAAAAAATAAAAGCGTGCGGGGCGGTTTCCGCCCCGCACGCACTCGTGGATTATTTTACATCGAGGACTTCGATCTCGAATTTCAGGATGGCGTTCGGCGGGATCACGCCGCCGGCTCCGGCACTGCCGTAAGCCAGGTGGGGAGGCAGCACGATGGTGGCCTTTTCGCCCTTGGACATGAGCTGGAGCGCTTCGTCCCAGCCGGCAATGACACGCCCGGCCCCTACCGGCAGGTCGAAGGGCTGGCCGCGACGCACGGACGAGTCGAACACCCGCCCATCGGGGAACATCCCGGTGTAGTGTACCGTGGCGATCTGTCCGGCCTTGATCGTTTCGCCGCTGCCGGGACGATCAACCCGGATGCGCAAACCGCTGGGCGTTTTCTCAAAGCCTTCGGCCAGTTTGTCCAGTTGGGCGTCCATCTTTTTCATCAGTTCCCGGGCGCGTTCGCGGGCCAGTTCCTCGGCGCGGGCAAAAACGGCCGGGGCGTCGAAGCGGTGCGCTTTGTCTCCTTCGCGCAGGATCTCCACCCGTTCCATCTTATCGCCCTGGGCGATGGCATCCACCACTTCCTGTCCGCGAACCACCCGGCCGAACACCGTGTGGTGATCGTCCAGCCAGGGGGTGGCTACGTGGGTGATGAAAAACTGCGATCCGTTGGTGCCGGGGCCGGCATTGGCCATCGAGAGCACTCCGGGACCGTCGTGCCGCAGGCTGTCGTCGAATTCGTCGGCAAAGCGGTAACCGGGACCTCCGGCTCCCGTGCCGGTGGGGTCGCCGCCCTGGATCATGAAGTCGCTGATGACCCGGTGAAAGGTCAGGCCGTCGTAATACGGCTCACCGGCTTTCTTGTGCGTATTGGGGATCGTGCCTTCGGCCAGGCCAATGAAGTTGGCCACCGTTACCGGGGTTTTCTCGTACTCCAGACGGAGGAGTATCTCTCCTTTGGTGGTGGTCAGGCGGGCGTAGATCCCTTCGGGTAGTTTTTCTTGTGCCATCGTTGAACGAGGTATCTTTGGTTATTTTTCAGGTTCGAGGACGTGGAGTTCGAAGACGAGGTTGGTATTGGGTTTGATCCGTCCCATGTCGCGGTCGCCATAGGCCAGTTCGGAAGGGATCCATACCACGGCCTTGCTGCCGGCGGGCAGGAGCGAAACGGCTTCATCCATGCCTTTGATCACCCGACCCGAGCCGACGACAAACTGCAGGGGTTCGCCCTGGAAGCTGGAAGAGTCGAACATGGTGCCGTCCTCGAACTTGCCGACGTATTCCACCCGGGCGGTCTGGCCTTTCCGATAGGGACGTCCCTGGCCTTTCTCGACCGTAACGATCTTCAGTCCGCTCTTGGTTACCTGGGCATCCTTGAAAAAGGCGTCGAGGGCTTCCTGTACACGCGCCTGGTAAGCGGCCTGCACCTTGGGAAGGTTTTCCTCGAAGGCTTTATAAGCGTCCCACTGCTGGGCTTCGGCACCCTTGCGGATGATCTCCACCCGTTTGATGAGATCACCCTGGCGGATGGCTTCTACCCGCTCCATGTCTTCCTCGGGGCGAACCAAGCGGCCGAACACGGTGAAGCGGCCTCCGTCCAAATGGGGCGTTTCCCCCATCGTGATGTAGAACTGCGATCCGTTGGTGGTGGGGTTAGCATTGGCCATGGCGATGACTCCGGGGGCGTGTTTGATGGTATCGACCAGCTCTACCGGGAAGAAATACCCGGGATCACCGGCTCCGGTGCCGGTGGGGTCGCCGCTCTGGATGACAAAGCCGGGCTCCACCCGGTGGAAGGTGAGCGAATCGTAAAAGCGTTTGCCTTTGTAGGCGGGATCGATCTGGCCCTGCATGGTGCCTTCGGCCAGTGCGACGAAATTGCCGGTGGTCATCGGGACTTCCTTGTAGTAAAGGCGCACGAGGATTTCCTTGCCTTTTTCAGGTTGGATGGAGGCGTAGATGCCGTCCGGGAGGTCTTTGTAGCGGTCGCACGAGAGGAGCGTCAGGGCGAGGGCGGAAAAAGCGAAAATCTTTTTCAGGTTCATTTTTTTCAATGCGGTTTTGATGGTTATCGAAGCGTAAAAGTACAAAAATACTCGGTTTGCGCTGTACCTTTGCCGGAGGAAAGAACGAAAAAAGATGGATACCGAAGATTTTGTCCGCCGGGCGGTCGCCCTGACCGCAGAAGACGGCCAAGGGTGGAAACGCATGGCCCTGGAAGCCTTCCGCTACCAGAGCCGGGAAAATGCGGTGTACCGCCGCTATCTCGAGGCATTGGGACGCTCGGCCGGGGAGGTAGAACGGGTGGAAGACATCCCGTTTTTGCCCATCGCGTTTTTCAAGACGCACCGGGTGACGTGCGGGGACTTCGAGCCTCAGGCGGTTTTCCTGTCCAGCGGCACGACCGGAATGACCCAAAGCCGGCATTACGTACGGAGTCTGGAAAACTACCGCAGGAGCTTCACCGCTTCGTGGGAGCTTCACTACGGCCCGATCCGGGGACGGGCGGTGCTGGCGCTGCTGCCTTCGTACCTGGAGCGGGAGGGCTCGTCGCTCATCGAAATGGCCGAGGGTTTTATCCGGCAGAGCGGCCATGCGGAAAGCGGTTTTTACCTCTACCAGCACCGGGAGTTGTACGACAAACTCAACCGGCTGGCCGACCGGGGCGAGCGTTTCCTGCTGCTCGGGGTGTCGTTCGCCCTGCTGGATTTCGTGGAGAAATACCGCCTGCAACTGCCCGAGGAGGCCATCGTGATGGAAACCGGCGGGATGAAAGGACGCCGGGAGGAGATGACGCGGGAACAACTCCATGCGATCCTGCGGGAGGGCTTCGGCGTGGAGCACATCCACTCCGAATACGGGATGACCGAACTCCTGTCCCAGGCCTACTCCCGAGGCGAGGGGCTGTACACGACCCCGCCCTGGATGCGCGTGATGCTGCGCGATGCGACCGATCCGTTGTCCCTCCTGCCGGAGGGCTGTCAGGCCCGGGGAGGAATCAACATTGTGGATCTGGCCAACATCGATTCGTGCTGTTTCATCGCTACCGAAGACTTGGGGGCGATCCATCCCGACGGGCGATTCGAGGTATTGGGTCGCTTGAACGGCGCCGAGGTGAGAGGGTGCAATCTACTGGTGGCCAAATAAATCCCATTTCCATATTCAAGCGGGCGAGCAAGCGATCGGGGCGGAGCCGAATGGCTCCGCCCCGATCGCTTGTTCGCAGATGCCTTTCGCGAAAGGCAGGGTTAAAAACGCATCTTATGTAAGATTTAACCTGCAAAACACATCGGCAAGGCCGTATTTTAGCAAATGAAATCTTACGGGATTTCCTCCACAAAAGTTCGTCCGCCTTTTCGGGAGCTTTTTGTTTACGGAATCATTCACCAAAACCCAAGGTATTATGAAACAATTCCTGCACAATCGTCTGATGAAAGCGATGGGGCTGATGGCGCTCTGCATCGCTTTCTGCTCGTTCACCACCACTTCGGCAGGTGAAGCCGACGAGATATACTTCGAAGTGGGCTGAAGCGATAATGTACTGGATACCAACATTCCCATCACGTGGAGTTACCCGATCGAGGATTACTATTGCAGCGCCACATGGCTATCGCTGGATCGCTCGGGCGACAGCGGCACGCTGCGATTCTTCCTCGAACCCAATACGTCCTCGACGATGGCTCGTTCGGCCAATGTTACCGTTACCGTGTACAACAACTTTACTGACGACGGAACCGCAACCCCTGCCGTTCACAAACACACTTACCATCTGGTCATCACCCAAGACAAGTGCCCCGGTGCCTGATCTTTGGCAGAAGCCGTGAGGCTCGGGGAAGCGGACTGAGCGATGCGGACGAGAGTTGAGTTCTTCCCCCGGGTTTTCGCTCGGCCGGGAAATAAAAAATCCCCGTTTCATTGTCGGAAACGGGGATTTTTGCGGGCGACTGGCCGGTGGGATGGCTTTGGGATCGTGGCGGGCAAGCGAAAGGCCGGAGGCAAAGCCTCCGGCCTTTCGCTTGCCCGCCAGCCTTGCCGCGTCTATCAATACGCCTTGGCAAAGATCACGCGGCCTTTGGACGGAGCGCCGGTGAGGATGTCCTTCCCCTCCTCGGGCACGAAGTCCATCGGGATGCACCGGATCGTGGCCTTGGTGAGCTCCTTGATCTTTTCCTCGGTCTGGGCCGTACCGTCCCAGTGCGCCAAGGCAAACCCGCCGCGATTTTCGATCACATCGACGAATTCGTCCCAGGTATCGACCCGGTACGTGCGCTCGTCCCGCATCTTGGCGGCGCGGTCGAACAGGTTCTTTTGAATGTCGGCCAAGAGTGCTTTGATGGCCTCCACGATGCCGTCCATCGGCAGGAATTCCTTGGTCATCGTATCGCGGCGCGCTACTTCGAACTGGCCTTTTTCGAGGTCTTTCGGCCCGAGAACCATGCGCACGGGAACTCCCTTGAGTTCGTATTCGTGGAACTTCCAACCGGGCTTCTGGCTGTCGTCGTCGTCCACCTTGACACTGAGACCTGCCGCGCGCAGCTGGGCAGCCGTAGCGTGCAGTTTTTCCCGCAGTACGGCATACTCCTGGTCGTTCTTGTAGATGGGCATCATCACTACCTCGATGGGAGCGAGGGCGGGAGGCAGCACCAGTCCGCTGTCGTCCGAGTGGGTCATGATCAGCGCGCCCATCAGACGGGTGGATACGCCCCACGACGTAGCCCAGACGTAACTCATATTGTTGTCCTGGTCCGAATACTTCACATCGAAAGCCTTGGCGAAGTTCTGCCCCAGGAAGTGCGAAGTCCCGGCCTGAAGGGCCTTCCCGTCCTGCATCATCGCTTCGATGCAATACGTGTCTTCCGCGCCTGCAAAGCGTTCGGTGGGGGTTTTATATCCTTTGATCACCGGGACGGCCATGACATTCTCGGCGAAATCGGCATACACGTCCAGCATCTTCCGGGCTTCCTCGATGGCTTCTTCCTTGGTGGCATGGGCGGTGTGGCCTTCCTGCCAGAGGAACTCGGCCGTGCGCAGGAACAGGCGCGTACGCATCTCCCACCGCACTACATTGGCCCACTGGTTGACCAGGATGGGCAGGTCGCGGTAGGACTGGATCCACCGGCGGTAGGTATCCCAGATGATGGTTTCGGAGGTTGGGCGGACGATGAGTTCCTCCTCGAGCCGCGCTTCGGGGTCGACCACGATGCCGCTGCCGTCCTCGGCATTCTTGAGGCGGTAGTGGGTAACCACGGCGCACTCCTTGGCGAAACCGTCCACGTGGTGTGCTTCCTTGGAGAAGTAGGACTTGGGGATAAAGATCGGGAAATAGGCATTCTGGTGGCCGGTTTCCTTGAAACGGCGATCGAGGTAGTCGTGCATCTTTTCCCAGATGGCGTATCCGTAAGGCTTGATCACCATACAGCCGCGCACGCCCGACTGTTCGGCCAAGTCGGCGCGCACCACCAGTTCGTTGTACCAACGCGAATAATCTTCTGCGCGGGGAGTCAGTTTTTTGCTCATGATTTTCAGAACGTTCCGTTGTTTTCAGCCGCAAAGACGCTTTTCACAGACATTAACGGCCTTTTCACATTTATTTATTTTTATTTTCCGGGAAAAAATCCCTACTTTTGGAATGATAGCTGCAAAATTACTTATTTATCACCTAAAAAGGCAAAAAAATATGAGAAGGATTCTACGATACACCTCAATGGCTGTCGTATTGGCCGTCTTGAGCAGCTCGATCCAGGGATGCTACACCTACATCCCGGCTATGAGCCGGGAATCGGACGGCATATACTACACCGCTTCCAAGGACGCCGACCGCGCCGACCGTGCCCGGTACTACGCCCAACAGGATGCCTATTACGACGACGGATATTACTACGACGACGAATACTATGACGATGACAACGAGCCGTATTACATGACTCCCGTCGAACAGGCATACTGGAGCACCATGCCGGCCAAATACAGGGAAGGCGGCGAGGTGAAGATCCTCAACACGTACTACGTGGACTACGACCCTACGATCCCGAAAGTAAGCCTCGCCCTGGGATACGGGTTCGGCGCATACAGCCCTTGGTGGGGTTTCAACATCATCCTGGGCAACCCTGCTTATTTCTACGAACCGTACTGGATGTGGCCGTACAACTACTATGCCTACACCTATCCCTGGGGTAGCTGGTGGGGATACGACCCGTGGGCCTGGTACGGTCCGCTGTACCGCCCCGGTCCATGGGGTTGGGGTTGGAGCTGGGGGCACCCGTATTGGCACGATCCCTGGTGGTGGCACCACGGATACCTGCCCAACCGTCCCGGTGGCGGAAGGCCTATCCCGCCGGCCGACCGACCGCCGCGCCGCTACTCGGGCGATACCTCTCCCAGCTATGACCGGCGACCGGGTACGGGACTGGAAAGACCCGGCGGAACTTCCGGAGGCATCCGCAACCCCTCGGACGGAAACCGTCCCTCGCAGGGCATCTCTACCAGCGTCGAAGGCTACAAACGCCGCTCCTCCGGCAGCAGCGGGTCGTCCATCCGCGTGCCGGGACAGAGTTCCCCGTCGGGCAGCCGGGGCGAATCGTCCTCCTCGTCCATCCGCAACGGACAGCGTTCGGGATATCAGAACATCCGGGGGGGAAGTTCGTCTTCCTCGTCCAGCCGGTCGAGTTCGGGAAGCTCTTCGCGCAGTTACAGCCGGCCTTCCGCCTCCTCCAGCCGCAGCGAGAGTTCGCCCTGGCATTACGAGAGCCCTACGTCCTCACGCGAATACAACTCGCCGTCTTCTTCGAGGAGTTACGACATGCCCTCCTCTTCGCGCAGCTACTCTTCCCCCTCTTCGTCGGGAGCAGGAAGCGGAAGCTCCTCGCGAGGGACCTCGTCGAGCGGATTCAGCCGGCGGTAAACATCACCTGAAGAAAGACCCATCAAAAAAGCTATGCAAAAGATATCACGACTTTTCAGCAAGATTACACTCGGTTTGGCGGCCCTGCTCCTGGGAGGTTCCCTGGCGGGGCAAAGCATGAACGATATTTACAACCTCCAACGTTCCTCCATCCTCTACGGAACACCCCGTTTCATGGGCATGGGAGGGGCTTTCGGAGCGCTGGGCGGCGAGTTGTCCTCCACCCAGATCAACCCGGCGGGAGGTGCCGTGGCAATCAAAAGCGAGGTGAGCATTACCTTCGGGCCGGAATGGTACGACAACTCGACCACCTTTTACGGAAGCAAAGCGACTGCGAGCCCCGATTCCAAGTTTTCCCTGTTCCAAGGGGGAGCCAACTTCGTGTTCGTCAATGACAACCCGTATTCCTCCATCGCAGGATTCAACGTGGGGATCAACTACAGCCGCCGCCACAACTTCAACAACGAATTCAGCGTCGAAGGGCGCAACCGCACCATCACCGACTGGCTCGAAGGCATGCCGATCGGCTCCTCGCTGGTGGAGAGCTTTTTCCGCAATGCCATCGACGGGGTCAATGGCACGGTAACCTCCCTGGCAACGGACCTGGGCGTACTGGAGGTCGTAGGCAACGACATCTTCCCCTCGGCCGACTACCTGAACATCGACCAGATCGCCCGGATCGCCACTTCGGGATATTCGGCGGTAGCGACTTTCTCGGCCGGCATGAACCTGAACAACCGCGTGTACCTGGGCATCGGGTTCGACTACTATTCGCTGGAGTTGGACAACAACAACATCCAGATGGACGAATACGGCTATACGCCCAACGATTCCTATCTCTTCGGAGGGCTTTCCAACCTGTATTACGACCGGTTCTCGGGACAGACCGGTTGGGGTAGCTCCGTAACGCTGGGGATCATCGGCCGGGTAACCGATGCGTTCCGGTTGGGATTCTCGTGGAAATCGCCGACCCGTTTCTACATCGACGAAAGTTACAGCTATGCGATGGGGGCCAAGTTTTTCGACGGAACGCTCAACGAGGGTTCGGAAAACCCGACTTACTACTATCCCAACTCGTACAGTTTCAAAACGCCCTCGGAGTGGACTTTCAGTGCAGCTTACGTACTGGGGCAATACGGGATGGTCAGTGTGGACTACATGCTGAAGGACTTTTCCAAGATGCGTTTCAAGAGCAGCGGCTTCGAGGCGGAGAACCAAATCATCGCCGACCAGATGCAGATCGCCCATACGGTCCGCGTGGGAGCTGAAGTGCGTCTGTTCCCGGTGAGCCTGCGCGCGGGCTTCAACTACAGTTCCTCGCCGTACAAGGATCTCGTGGTGCAGCGCGTGAGCCAAGCCGTGGCCGGACAATACATCTACCCCACCCTCGCACAAGGTACGGGGGCGACGATGGGCTTCTCGGCCGGAGCAGGGTACTCCATCGGCAATTTCCTGACCATAGACCTGACCTATGTGAACAATTCGTACAAGACCTACACCTATCTGTACGAGCCGCAACTCACCGACCCGATAGAAAACGACATCACGGCGCAATACGTGGCCATCGGCGCTACCTTGCGTTTCTGATGCCCCGGACTTCCGTGGTGGGCGAGGATCAAAAAAAGCCCGCAGGCCTTTCGGCCTGCGGGCTTTTTTTGATCCTCGTACCGCCTATCGGGAAACCGACGCTGTGCGGTCCTTCCAGCACAGGGACATCAGCAGATAGACGAGGATCACGATGGGAAACGCGCGAAATCCGCACGTAAGGATCAAACCGGCCGCCAGGGCGATGAGCACCCAGCGTTTTTCATTGCCCTGCCATCTGAAAGTCTTGAACTTCAAGGCAAAGAGCGGTATCTCACTCACCAGCAACCCCGAGAGGACCACCGTCAGACCCAGCAGCACCCAGTAGCACGAAAGCAGCTCGCCGGCCCAGCCCCACCGGGCGAGAAAAGGCAGAAAAACCACCACCAGTCCGCAGGCCGGGGTAGGAAGACCGATGAACGATTCGCTCTGGCGGGTGTCGAGGTTGAATTTGGCCAGACGAAGTGCCGAGAAAAGGACGATGAGCACCGCCGGGGCCGAAGCCAACTGCAGGGGCGATACGGGCACGACGGCCGAGAGCGGTTCGGCGGAAAAGTTCCCGGCGAGGGCTTCCTGCATCAGTTTGTACATCACCGTAGCGGGCAACAGCCCCGAGGTGATGCAATCGGCCAGCGAATCCAGTTCCCGGCCTATCTCGCTTTTGACATGGAGCATCCGGGCGGCGAATCCGTCGAAAAAGTCGAAAGTGATCCCCGCCAGGAACATCCATCCTGCCTGGAGGAAATACCCGTTGTAGGCCAAGGCAACGGCTACCACGCCGCAGGTAAGGTTGCACAGGGTGAGAAAATTCGGGATGTGTCTTTTTATCTGCATCGTCGAAATGGTTTTATCGGACAGGTTGCTTTACAGGGCTTCTTCCTCCCCATCGTCTTCCGGGGCGGCATCGAGTCCGAGCAGGTGTTGCGCCTGCGCCCCGTCGATGGTTTCCAATCCCCGCAGGCGGATATTCATCTTGTTGACCCGGGTGGTGCGCAGTTTTCCCAGGGTGTTCTGCGCCTTGTTCACCTGGTCGTACACCTGGTCGAGTACCGTGCTGAAATTGCCGAATTCGGTCTTGACGGCCGAGAGCGTCTTCCAGATTTCGTCGCTGCGCTTGGTGATGGCCAAGGTGCGGAAACCCATCTGAAGGCTGTTGAGAAAAGCCGCCAGGGTCGTCGGGCCGGTAATGGTTACCTTGTACGCGCGCTGGAGTTCCTCGAAAAAGCCCGGTTCGCGCAGCACTTCGGCGTAGATGGCCTCCACCGGCATGAACATAATGGCGAAGTTGGTCGTATAGGGCGGTTCGATGTACTTGTCGTGGATCTCCTTGGCGAAAATCCGCACGCGTCCCAGCAGGTTCTTGCGGGCGGCGGCGACCCGTTCCGGGTCGCCGGCCTCCGAAGCGTTGACCAGGAGTTCGTAGTCCTCCTTGGGGAATTTCGCGTCGATGGGCAGGTAAACCGGTACGTCCGACGAATCGCTGCCCGGCAGCTTGACGGCGTACTCCACCACGTTGGACGCCTTGGCGGGATTGGGATGGACGTTCTGCCCGTACTGATCGGGGGAAAGCATCTGCTGGAGGATATTGCCCAACTGGTATTCGCCCCACGTGCCGCGTATCTTCACGTTGGTGAGTACGTTTTTCAGATCGCCTACGTTCACCGCCAGGGAGTGCATCTCGCCCAATCCCTTGTGGACGGTTTCCAACTGGTCGGTTACCCGTTTGAACGATTCGGTGAGGCGTTTTTCGAGGGTGCTCTGCAGTTTTTCATCCACCGTGAGCCGCATCCGTTCGAGTTGTTTTTCGTTGTCCTCGCGAATGCCCTGGAGTTTGGTTTCGAGGGTGAGGGTGTTTTCTTTCAGCGCGCGGGCTACGGCTTCGTTCTGTTCCTTGAGAAAGAGCGCCATCTTGTCCATCCGTTCGCCGAGCGACTGGACGAGCAGCTGGAAGTCCTCGCGCGAACGCGACTCCTGGCGCGCCATATCGTCCTTGAGTTCGGTCTGAAAACGGGAAAGCGTCCCGGCCGATTCGTCCCGCGCCGTGCGGTTTTCCTCGCGCACCGTCCGCTCTATCCGTTCGGCATCCTCCCGGAACGAAGCCGGACGCTGCCGCAACCCCAGCACCACCAGGACTATCAGCAACACGAGAGCCACCCAAAGCAAAATCTCCACCATTTTTTTTAGTTCTCCTATTTATGTGTACTTCCTTTCGTTTACCTCCTACCCTGATTTATCCTGTCGTCGGGCGAAAAACGAGGGGACTCCCCTGCCCCGTGCCTTCATCGCACGCGGCCGTCGCCATAGATTTCCTCCAGCAGGCGGGCCAGACGCAAACCGGCCTGCAGGAACTGTTGCTTGACTGCCGGGGCGTACTGGAAACAGTAATCGTAAGAATAATTGCCCTCGGCGGGGGTATTGGCATAGATATCCTCGCAAAGGGCCATCGTCTGCTCCATCCACTCCATCACCGAGGGTTGGGTGATCCGGCGGATCTGTTCCGGGGTGAGATTCCGGTCGATGTTCTCCGTCCACTCGGAGTAGCTCCAGGGGCGGCACGCATCCACCAGTTTGCTGTCCCAGACGCTGTGCAGGTTGGTCGGTTGGCCGAACCACTGGACGGGGATGCGGTTGCCCCCCAGATCGTCCCGGTGGCCTACGTGCATCGGGCAATGCAGGTCGCCCACCAGGTGGATGAGCAGCATCAGGTTTACTTTTTCCTGTTCTGCGGACAGGGTATCGCTCTTGAGGGCCTCGACGATCTCGAGCAGTTTGACGTACACATCGCCGGCGGGGTCTTTGGGCATCGTCCGGTAGGTGTAGCCCGGATCGACATTGACGAAATGCCACGTGGCGGTATGGGCATACCGGGGGTCTTTGCGTACGTTGTCCGCCCAGGAGGAGACGTCCACCATCGTTTCCCCACCCAGGACGGCGTCGATCTTCTGCGCCGTTTTTTTGGAGATGTGGCGGGCGGCGATGTCGGCCACCACCGCATGGCCTTTCGGCCCCCAGGCAAAGGACAGGTTGACGGCGGCCAGGACGGCAGCCAGGATCATCAATACTCTTGTTTTCATGCGTTTATTCGATTGTTCGTTCGGCAACTTCGGCGGGATTCCGCCGGAGTAAAAGTACGGCATCCCGGCGAAAAAAGCCAATAAAAAAACACCCGGAGCGTTTGGATAAGGACTCTCCGGGCGTTTTCGAAACAAACCTCTGGTGCTAAGAGAAGTTTTCTTTTAAGGATGAAGCTCCTTGTAGCGGGCTTCGAGCTGTTCGCGGGTCATCGGGTTGGATTCGTCTACCTGGCAGCTTTCCGTCGGGCAGACACCCTGACACTGGGGCTCGTCGAAGAAGCCGACGCACTCGGTGCATTTGTCCGGGGCCACGTAGTAGTGGTCGTCGCTCAATGCGGGATGCGTCTCTCCGTTGAGTTCCCATTCGACTCCGCCTTCATAAATCGCGCCGTTGGGGCACTCTGCAGCGCAAGCGCCACAGCTGATGCATTCGTCGATAATGTGAATTGGCATAAATTGATGTGGTTTACTGTTAATAAATAATGATCCTCTGTATTTAATTCGACAAATTTATGAAACCCGGCAAAAGTTCCAAACAAAAATGCGTTAAAAACGTCTTTTTTTCAAAAACCGGGTTCGTTCAGACGGTTTACCGCCTTGTGATACTGGTCGATAAGCATCTGCACCGTTTCGGCCGCCGAAATACGCCGGGAGATGGTGGAAGCCGCCTGCCCGATCTCGAGTTCGCCCTCGTCCAGATCGCCCTCGAAGATACCCCGCCGGGCCCGTCCTTTGCCCAACAGTTCGCGCAAACGCTCTACGTCCGCTCCGTCGGCATAGGCCTGCTGCACCTGTTCGTAGAAACGGTTCTTGAGCAGACGCACCGGAGCCAGTTCCTTGAGGGTGAGCATCGTATCGCCGTCGCCGGCATCGATCACCGCCTGCTTGAACGCGTCGCTGGCCGAGCTCTCGTGCGTAACGGCAAAGAGCGACCCGACCTGCACTCCGTCGGCTCCCATCGCCATAGCGGCCGCCATCGCACCGCCCGAGGCGATGCCCCCGGCTGCCAGCACCGGGATGTTCACGGCCGAGACCACCGCCGGGACCAGGGCCATGGTAGCCGTTTCCTCGCGCCCGTTGTGTCCTCCGGCTTCAAAGCCTTCGGCCACCACCGCATCCACGCCGGCGCTTTCCGCCTTGCGGGCAAAACGTACGCTGGAGACTACATGCACGACGGTAAAACCTTTGGCTTTGAGCATGGGGGTAAACGAAGCGGGATTGCCGGCCGAGGTAAAGATGATCTTGACACCCTCCTGCTCCATCACTTCGATGGTTTGGTCCACCTTGGAATAAAGCATCGGCACGTTGACCCCGAAAGGCTTGTCGGTGAGGGTCTTGGCTTTGCGGATATGTTCCCGCAGCAGTTCGGCGGGCATCGAGCCCGAGCCGATAAGTCCCAAACCTCCGGCCTGGGAAACGGCAGCGGCCAGTTTTGCTCCGCTGATCCAGACCATACCGCCTTGGACGATCGGATACCGGATGCCGAACAGTTTGCAAATCGCGTTTTCCATCGTTTTTCGTTTTTTTGTCAGTTTATTTCTCCTGCGGAGGCTGTGTCCTCTCGTACAAGTACAGCCTGTAAGGAACAACACGAGCCGAGCGATGCGCCAAAAATAGTGAAAGGCGAGCGCTGTGGCAAGAGGGAAAACGAAGTTTTCGCTCCGGACACAGCCGAGCCGCATCCTGTTTTATCCAAAAACGTGGAATGTGGCAAAAATTCTTCCCAGACGGGGATTGCCGAAGGCTTTCGAAACAACAAAAGGATGTCCGGCAGAAGGAAGAGCGCCTTCACCGGGTATTGTCCTTCAAGAAGCTATTGGAAAACAAAAAAAATACTTTCTGAAAATAAAAAACGACAGGCCTGTAAGCCGGGTTCTGTACCGTCGGGAAGTCCCGCCGGCTCCCATCATTTATCTGGGACTACGGTCGCCCGCAGCCTCTATCTGCCTACCCCCCGAAAAACAGAGCACGGGCAGCACTCCGCCCCGAAGGGCTTTTCGGTATACGCGGCATTTCACCCCGTAAGGTTTGCACGGCTCGCCGTGTCGCCACGGCGACGGTGGGCTCTTACCCCGCCTTTTCACCCTTACCGCCCCGCAAGCGGGGAGGCGGTTGTTTTCTGTTGCACTGTCTGTGGCGCAGGAGATGCCTCCCGCACCCCTTCCCGTTAGGAAGTACGGCGCCCTGCGGTGCCCGGACTTTCCTCGCATACATGCAGCATGCGCGATGGGACGGCCTGTCGTAGGAACAAAGGTATAAATTTTAAGAATAATTAGGCCTACTTATGACAGTTTTAGTATACACCTTTCCAAAAAGGTCGTACATTTGTTAGGTTCTCCATCGGGTGAACTATCCTTCCCCGAGGAAAACACAAACAAAATTCAATACAACCAAACCCTAAACAAAACCATGAAAAAAATTCTCTTGATGGCCGCACTCTTATTCTTCGCTATAAATGCGGTCGAAGCACAAACCACGGATAAACAGGCTAAAAAAGAAGCCAAAAAAGAAGCCAAAGCCCAGGCCAAGGCTCAACGCGATGCCGAGCGCGATGCGCAGGATGCGATGATAAAGACCGAAGAGATGCAGGCTTTCCTGGCAGCCAAAAAAGCCATCGTAGCCCGCGACTTCGTTCTGGAAGGCAACCAACTCATGTTCCGCAGCGGACAGAGTTTCTTCGTGAACGCCTACACCAACTTCATCAGCCTGCAAGGCGACCAGGCCACCGTGCAGATCGCCTCGATGCAAGGCAACGGCCTCAACGGTTTCGGAGGGGTAACCGTCAATGGCACCATCTCCAATCCCCGCTACAACGTAGCCAACAACGGAGACGTAAGTTTCAGTTTCTCGGTATCCGGCCCGCAGATCTCGGCCACGGTCGACATCACCTTGCCGCACGGATCCAACTCGGCCATGGCCGCCATCCAGCCCAACTTCAGCGGACAGCGCATGACCATGAACGGCAAACTGCTGCCTTACGAAGATTCGAAAATCCTGCGGGGAGCCAGCAAACTGTAACCTTGTTCGAATCTTTTGCAACCGAATGCCGCGCCCCTGCCGGGGCGCGGTTTTTTATTCATTGTCCCTCTCCACGACGATGGCCGGGGTCTTAACCGTACAAGTGCCTTTTTTTCGCTTCCGAAGGGCACTGGCACATCACCCCGGAAAGAACCCTCTCGGCCGTTTCCCCGCGCCCCTTCCCTTGAAAACTCACCGGTCAAAGCTCTCGCAAATGCAGCCCCGGTAAGTCATATTCCCCCAAAAAAAAACACACCGGCCGAGAGAAAACGCCCCCCGAACCCTTGGCCGGACAGAGGATTTTTCCGTACCTTTGGGCTTTCCGATAACCGAAGCCCCCGGGCGGGGAATGCGGGATCCATCCGCAGCTGTGCCCACAACCGTAGAGTCGTTGCGCCTGCATGAGCACCGACGAGCCGGGATACCGTCCGAAAGGGTCCTAAAACTTGGGAGCAAAGTGATGTTTTCGCCTTCTTTTCTATCTGCCGCCGCCCGCTGGACCGGGCTGACTTTCGCGCTGGCCTGCACCCTGGCCTGCCAGGGGAACAAAAACGCCGAACCGACTGCCGGAAACGTCGAAAAACCGGCCTACGCACGCTTGTTCGACACCCGGAAGACCCCGCAAGGCGTCCTGGTAACCACCTATCAACCGGCCGACACCACCCAAATCCTGAAACGATACCTCCTCTACCGGGAAGGGCATCAGCCGGATACGGTCCCTGCGGGTGTCGTACCCGTGCGCATCCCGCTGGAAAACGTAGCGGTGGCGCATTCCACGCAGATCGGTCTGATCGCGGCTCTGGGATGCGAGCCATCCATCCGGAGCATCGGGTCGCGGGCAGCCCTCGAACGGAACTCTGTTTTGGCCGAAAGGGAGGATCTGGGAGAATTCTTCAACGGCTGGCAGTTCGATACCGAAAAACTGCTGGTCCTCGCGCCCGATGCCGTATTTTTCTCCCCGGGACGCACCGAAGACATCACCACGCTCGAAAAAGGCATCCGCGTACCGATGCTTTACGACCTTTCCCCCTGGGAGAACAACCCGCTGGCACGCAGCGAATGGCTGAAATTCACGGCCGAATTTTTCGACTGCCGCGCGCTGGCCGACAGCCTGTTCGCGCAGATCGAGCAGCGTTACCGAGACATTTGCCAACAGGCCCGAACCAGCGGCACCCGCCCGCAAGTGCTTTCCTCGCTGCCCTACCAGGGAGTATGGTACATGCCGGCCGGGGAGAGCTACAAGGCCGTGCTTTTCCGCGACGCGGCGCTGGACTTCCCGTGGGCGGACACCCCGCAAACCGGTTCGCTGGCCCTAGACCTGGAGAGCGTGCTGGCACGAGCCTGGCAAGCCGACGTCTGGTTTTTCGAAACGGGCATGGGCGACTCCCCGACCTTGAAATCGCTTGAGGAACAAAACCGGCTTTACACCCGTTTCAAGGCCTTCCGCAACGGCGACATCTTCATCTGCAATTCGGACCACGGCGCCCCGTATTTCGAACAGAGCATCGTCTATCCCGACCGGGTACTCTCGGACTTCACCTACCTGCCGCGCGAGAAAGACTACCGTCCCTATTACTACCAGCGCATCGAACGCCAATGAACACCCTGCCGGAAAACTGCCCCTTTCCCCGCTCTGAGGCAAGACACCCGGGATACCTGCTGCTCGCCATGGGACTGCTGGGCGCCATCGCCGTGCTGCTGGCCTTGAACATCGCCACCGGTACGGTCGCCATCCCCCTTCGGGACGTGCTGGATGTCCTGCTGGGCGGCGGGGAAGGCTCTATCACCGAGGTGATCGTCCTGGAAAAACGCTTGCCGGAGGCCGTAACGGCTCTGGTGGCAGGCGGGGCGCTGGGCGTGTGCGGCCTAATGATGCAGACCTTGTTCCGCAATCCGCTGGCCGACCCTTCCATCCTGGGGATCAGTTCCGGGGCTTCGCTGGCCGTAGCCCTGATCACGTTCTGCGCCTCGCTGTTCGATCTTTCACTGGTGGTAAGCCCCCTGTGGCAGATCCTGGCGGCACTGGCCGGAAGCACCGCCGTGCTGGTCTTTCTGCTGGCCGTCTCGCGGCGCATGGTGGGCAACACGGCACTGCTGATCACGGGCATCATGGTGGGATACCTGGCTTCGGCGCTGGTATCGGTACTGCAGTTTTCGGGCAACAAAGACGCCAACTTCGCCTTTATCCTCTGGAGCCAGGGCAGTTTTTCCCGGGCCATGACCGACGGTTTTTTCTACATCTTCCTGGCGGTGTGCATCGTAGGGGTGGCCGCCTCGTTCCTGCTGATCCGCACCTTCAACGCCCTGCTGCTGGGCGAGAACTACGCCCGCAACCTGGGTATCGACATCCCGCGCGCCCGCAGAGCCATCATCCTGCTCTCGGCGCTGCTCACCGGGGCGGTAACGGCCTACTGCGGTCCCATTGCCTTCGTCGGGCTCGCCGTGCCGCACATCGTGCGCTATACCACCCGCAGTGCCGACCGAAGGGTGCTGCTGCCCCTGACGGTGCTCGCCGGAGCGGCCATCACGTTACTGTGTGCGCTGATCTCCAAACAGGCCGTCTTCGGGTACATGCTGCCCATCAACGCCGTTACTTCGCTCATCGGCGCACCGATCGTCATCCTGGCCGTACTGAAAAACTCGACTGCCAAAAACTGATCCCGACATGACCTCCCCTGCCCACGCACACGCACCGATCCTCGCCACCCGCGACTTAAGCATCGGCTACCGGCACGGCCTTCCGGTGCGGGAACACATCGGAGTGGAGCTGACCCCGGGCACCCTTACCTGTCTGGTGGGACGCAACGGAGCCGGGAAATCGACGCTGCTGCGCACCCTTTGCGGTTTTCTCCCGCCGAAGTCTGGCCGAGTCGAACTCCTCGGACGCCCTCTGCAGGAGTATTCCCAACGGCAACTCTCCCGCACCCTGGGGGTAGTGCTGACCGAAATCCTGGGCGAGATACACTACCTGACCGTCCGGCAAACGGTCGAAACGGGACGCTACCCCTACTGCGACTGCTTCGCCCGCCTGGACGCGCAGGACCGGCGAGAAGTCGAACAAGCGATGCGGACGGTCGGGATCGCCCCGCTGGCCGAGCGGACCATGGCGCGCATCAGCGACGGACAGCGGCAGAAAGTAATGATCGCCAAAGCATTGGCGCAGGACACCGAACTCATCGTGCTGGACGAGCCGCTCTCGTTTCTCGACCTCTCCGCCCGGGTGGAGATCATGACGGTGCTGCAGCGTCTGGCTCACGTGAACGGCAAAACGCTCCTGCTCTCCACCCACGACCTCGACCTGGCCTTTGCCTTTGCCGACCGGATGTGGATCATGGATACCTCGGGAGGTGTCGGACAATGCGACGCCCCCTGGGAGGACAAGGCCGCGATCGCCGACCGGGTATTCGGGGAGCAGTCGGTGTGGATCAAGGATTTTCTGAAGATCTGACCCCTTCCCCCTTCTTCTTTGCGCCCAGCGCGTAAGCTCACCCCGGGCTGTTTTCGATCCGTGCAAGCGTCCGAGGAGAAAGCAGCGCTTGTTCCTCCGGGACATCGGCCGGTTTTTTTCCAAAAATTTGCGTTTTTTTTACTTTCCGGCCCCCATTTTTTCAAGTTCCGGAGAAGTTTTTCCCGCCGAGAAGCCTTACCTTTACCCGGATTTACAAAACCATCTCTCCGGATATGGAAAACGAAGACTTCGCGCAGCGTTCGCAACTCGACCTTCCCGCCTGGGAAGCCCTTCGGAAACGCATCGCCCCGTACATCCACCGCACGCCGGTGCTGACCTGCTCGACCCTCGACGCGGAGGCCGGGTGCCATCTGTTCTTCAAGTGTGAAAACTTCCAGAAGATCGGCGCTTTCAAGATGCGCGGAGCGATCAACGCAGCGCTGAACCTGCCGCAAGAAGCCCTCGCCCGGGGACTGGCGACCCATTCGTCGGGCAATTTCGCACAGGCGGTCGCCCTCTCGGCCAAACTGCTGGGCGTGCCGGCCTACATCGTGATGCCCGAAAATGCTCCGCAGGTGAAAAAAGACGCGGTGAAGGGCTATGGGGCGACGGTGATCGAATGCCCTTCGACCCAAGCGGCCCGGGAAGCGGCCGTCGAAGAGGTCGTCCGGGAAAAAGGCGCTACCTTTCTCCATCCGTACAACGACTGGAATGTCATCTACGGACAGGGGACGGCGGCTGCCGAGCTGTTGGAAGAGGTTCCGGATCTGGACTTCATCCTGGCGCCGGTGGGCGGCGGCGGCCTGATGTCCGGTACGGCGATGGCCGCCGCCGCTTATGCGCCCCGTTGCGCGGCTTTCGGTGCCGAACCGCTCCTGGCCGGGGACGCCTACCTGTCGCTGCACAAAGGGAGCGTGCAAAAGGCTTTCCCGCCGCGCACCATTGCGGACGGACTGCGCACGAGCCTGGGCGACAAGACGCTCTATACCTTGTCCCGCTACCTGAAAGACATCCTGCTGGTGGAAGAACACGAGATCGTCCAAGCGATGCAATGGGTGTGGGAACGGATGAAAATCCTCATCGAGCCTTCCTCGGCCGTGCCGCTGGCCGCCGTGCTGCACAACGAAGGGATCTTTTCCGGGGCGAAGGTGGGCATCATCCTCTCGGGTGGCAACGTCGATGCGGGCTGCGTATTCCGCCACTTGGACGAAGTCATAAAGGAAAACACTAAATAAAACCATTTAATCGCATGAAAAAGACATTGTTGCTTTTCGCCGCCCTGCTGATGAGTTTCTCGCTGGCCTGGGCACAGGAAAAAGGCACGCCCGCGGCCGAAAACAAAAAAGCGGACGAGAATTCCACCGAAAAAGTGGCGGACAAGGTCCCCGACACGTACGCCAACGACTTTACCTACACCCCGTACACGCCTACCTTCAAGAGCGACGGATCGAACGGCAAGGTCAAAAACGTGATCCTGCTCATCGGCGACGGCATGGGCATGGCACAGGCCGTTTCGGGTTACTATGCCAACGGGAACGACCTGGCTATTCTCAAACTCAAACGTCTGGGCTTCGTACGCACCTATTCGGCTTCGCATTTCACCACCGACAGCGCAGCTTCGGGTACCACGTACGCCTGCGGAGTAAAGACCACCAACGGTTTTGTGGGCATGACCCCGGATGAGAAACCGGCTGCCAACATCCCGGAAAAACTCTCCCCGAAAGGCATCGCCACGGGCGTGATCTCTACGGACAACATCTCCGGTGCTACTCCTTCGGTCTTCTACGCCCATGTAGCCAAACGGGGCGCTACGGCCGACATCCTGAGCCAGTTGCCGCTCTCCAAGCTCGACCTGTTCGCTGCCGGGTGCGAATCGCTGTGGGAAAAATACGCTCCGGAACAGGTAGCCGAATTGAAAAAAGCCGGGTTTACCGTCCTGAACGACTACAACCAGATTCAGGACAACCTTTCCGCAGCACGCATCGGGGTGATCACCCAGGATGCCGATGTACAGCCCGTGATGAACGGCCGGGGCGACTTCCTGCCGGCTACCGTACGCCAGGCCATCGAATTCCTCAACGGGAAGTCCAAGAAGGGCTTTTTCCTGATGGCCGAGGGTGCCCAGATAGACTGGGGCTGCCACAACAACGATGTGAAGTACACCGTTACGGAAGTCATCGACTTCGACAAGGCGGTGAGCGAGGCTTTGAAATTTGCCGACCAGGACGGCCAGACGCTGGTGATCATCACGGCCGACCACGAGACGGGCGGTATGACGATCCCCAATGGCGACTACGACCAGAACAAGGTTCGCGCGCTCTATACCGTTGGCGGACACACGGGCGTCATGGTGCCGCTCTATGCCTACGGTCCCCATTCGCAGGATTTCCAGGGGGTACAGGAAAACACCGACGTACACAAGAAGATCGTCGAGTTGCTCGAAAAGGGCAAGTGATCTCCCTTACGGGCGTTCAAGCGCAAAGCGGGGGCTTCCGAATGGAAGCCCCCGCTTTGCGCTTGAACGCTTTGCTCAGATAAGTAAACAACTAAAAAACACTAACTAAAACTTACACACACATATATGCCTATCGCTAAAAACGAATTGTTCTTTTCATCGAAATACGCAGTCCTTCACTGCCCCTGCAGCTCGAAGCCCAACCACAGCCCGTCGTAGCTCTCCACCAGCGAACCGATGAGCTCCGCCTGGGAACTGATCCCTGCCGCCAGATCGGTCAGGGACTTCAGCGCCGAAATGAGCCGGTCGGCTTCGAAAGCCATCGACAGCGTATTGCCCGAGACGGAGACTTGCGCCCGGATCGTCGCCGGGGTTTTCGAGAGGGTGATCGTCATCATGCCGCTGTCCGTATCGAGGGTGTAAGTCCCCGCTACTTCCTTTCCCTTGTACCCGAAGGAACACTTCCCCTCCGCAGCGAACGAACAGGAGAATTGCTCCATGCCCAAGGCCCGGTACACGGATTCCAAACGGGATTCCACTTGGCTCGCGGCCACCTGTCCTCCGGCCTTGGCCAAGAGTTCATCGCTCTCCAGACGGCAATACGGGCTCGCATACTGCCACTGGCCGATCACCGCCTGCTCGGAAAGCGTCTGCCCGCCTACCGTCTGCTGGAGCACATCGCCCAATATCGACTTCCAGTCCTGCGCCGATGCCCCGGTCGAACCCAGCACCACCCAGAAGACCAACCACAGGATATTTCTCGTTTTCATCTTTCGGTTTTCTTTCAAATTCCTCGAAGACAAAGATAAGCCCTCCTGTTTTTCAGGTCAAAAAAAATCGACCGGCAGGGGTTTTCCGACGACCAACGGCCTCTTTTCTCCTTTTTGTTCCTTTTGCAAAAATCATCCGGCCGGAAAAAGGGCATTTGCCTCAGGGGAGAAAAAGTACTATCTTTGACCCGTAAACCCATCCCCACATGTCGAGATTCGCTGCCAACCTCAAACTGCTCCGCCACCGGAAAGGCCTCTCGCAGGACATCCTCGCCCTGGAGCTCGACCTGAAGCGCACCACGCTTTCGGCCTACGAGAACGGCCAGGCCGAACCCAATCTGGACCTGTTGGGACGCATTGCCGCCTATTTCGGCCTGTGCATCGACTCTCTGCTGGGCGTGGACCTCTCCGCCCTCACCCCTGCCGAGTGGGACGAAATGCAACGCGGCGAAGCCCCGGACCTCTCCGGACGCCACCTGCGCATCCTGGCCACCAGCGTATCGCCCGACAACCTGGAGAACGTCGAAGTCGTCCCGGCCGCTGCACGCGCCGGTTACACCGCCGGGTATGCCGACCCGGAATTCGTCGCTTCCCTCCCGCACATGAGCCTGCCGTTCCTCTCGCCCGAGCGCAAATACCGCGCTTTCCCCGTCGATGGAGACAGCATGCCGCCGGTGGTAAAGGGTTCGTACGTGGTGGGACAGTACCTGCCCGACTGGAACACCCTACGCAAAGGGCAATTCGCCATCGTGGTTACCCGGCAGGACGGCATCGTCTTCAAGAAAGTGTACCCCGATTTTTCCGCCGGGAAGCTCACCCTGGTCTCGACCAATCCCTTGTACGAGCCGTACGACCTCCCGTGGGAAGATGTCCTCGAAGTCTGGACCTTCACGGCATACGTCGCCCAGTCGGTCCTCGAACCGGGCCTCGAACCGGGACAGATCGAACAGATCCTCGCCCGCCTGCAACGCGACGTGGCCGCGCTGAAAAAGAAGACCGGGCTGTAATCCCCTTTCCTGCCCCGCTTTTTCCCGACCCGTCTTTGCCGAACAAAGAGACCGAAGAAATCCATTTCTCTTCCCTTGCCTGCCGCTGCTTTTCCAAAAGCAAGGGCTATGCCGCTGTCGCCTTCCTCCCCTGCCCCCCTCCGGGATTGCCCCGCAGGGAGTTTTTCAAAAGCAAAGAACGTGTACGATCGCCTCCTACAAAAGGATGCGCCTCCGCTGCTGCTCTGTAAATGCCTCCCGAGGGGGGGGGGACTCTTCTTTCACAGAGAACGAGCGTGCCCTTGTCGCCTCATCCCCAGGCAGGGGCGGCCTTTCGGCCGCCCCTGCCTGCCCCCCCCCGGGGAGATTCTGCATTTTTCCAACCGTGGAAAACGAAAAAAGCGCTTCATTTCCATTTCTTTTCAAAATCTCGCGGTATTTTTGCTTTCGAAAGCTCAAGCTTCGGTATGAAAATACTCATCGTTGAAGACGAACCTTCGCTGCGCGAACTGATGCAGCGCACCCTCGCCGGCGAACGCCACGTGGTCGAAACGGCCGGTACGTACGCCCAGGCGGAAGAAAAACTGAGCACTTACTCATACGACTGCGTCCTGCTGGACATCATGCTGCCCGACGGCAGCGGCCTGGACCTGCTCAAAGAGCTCAAGGCACACGGCCGCCGCGAAAACGTGATCATCCTCTCGGCCAAAGACTCGATCGAGGACAAGATCCTCGGACTGGAGCAAGGTGCGGACGACTACTTGCCCAAACCTTTCCACCTGATGGAACTCTCGGCCCGTATCCGCAGCGTGGCTCGGCGCAGCCGCGGCGGCGGACAACGGGGCATCGTCGTGGGCAACGTCCACCTCGATCCGGAAAGTTTCCGGGTCGAGGTGGACGGCCGGGAAGTCCCTCTGTTGAAAAAGGAATTCGACATTCTGGCTTATTTCCTCCAGCGTCCGGGACACCTGGTCGACAAATCGGTGCTGGCCGAGGCCGTCTGGGGCGACCATGCGGACCAGGCGGACAATTTCCACTTCGTCTATGCCCAGATGAAAAACCTGCGCCACAAACTCTCCGAGGCCGGGGCGGACATCGAGATCAAGGCTGTCTACGGCTTCGGCTACAAACTGATCGAGAACCCCCGTCCGTAACCCCCCAGCTCTTTCCACCATGAAACTCATCTTCCGCATCGCCCTGCGCCTTTCGGCCGCCCTGCTGCCCTTGCTGGCTCTTTGGGCCGGTTTGTTCTACTACGCACTGATGGGACAGATACGCGACGAGACGGACGATGCGCTGTGGGACTACTCGGAACTGGTTATCCTCAGGATGCTGGGCGGGGAACGCCTGCCCCAGCTCAACGAAGGCTCGAACAACAGCTATTCCATCACCCCGGTGGATTCGCTCTACGCCGCCACGCATCCCCGGCTGGAGTACTACGACGCCGAGGTCTATATCCCCGAAAAGGAAGAAACCGAACCCGCCCGGGTGATGACCACCCTCTTCCAGGACGAGGACGGGCTGTACTACGAACTGAAAGTGGCCACCCCCACCTTTGAAAAGGACGACCTGCTGGCGACCATCTTCGGTTGGGTGGTATTCCTGTACCTGGTCCTGCTTGTTACCGTGATCGGGATCACGATCCTGGTGTTCCAGCGCAGCATGCGCCCGCTGTACGACCTGCTGGAATGGCTGGACGACTACCTCCCGGGCGGGAAGAACCGCCCTGTGCCCAACCGGACCCGCATCGAGGAGTTCCGCCGGCTCAACCTCGCCGCCCAACAGGCGGTCGACCGCTCCGAAGCGCTGTACCAACAGCAGAAGCAATTCATCGGCAACGCCTCCCACGAACTGCAGACCCCGCTGGCCGTATTGAGCGGGCGGATGGAATGGCTGCTGGATCACACGGAACTCACCGAAGAACAAATGGGCGAAGTGTTGCAGATGCAGCGCACGCTCAAGCACCTCTCCCGCCTGAACAAAACCCTGTTGCTGCTCACCAAGATCGACAACCGCCAGTTCCCCGAAAGCACCACGGTGGACATCGCCGCCCTGGTACGCGAACAGCAGGAACTCTACGGCGAGATTTTCTCCGCGCGAGACATCCATTGGAATGTTTCCCTGCCGGAGTCCTTCCCGGTACGGATGAACGAGTCGCTGGCCTCGGTGCTGGTAACCAACCTGATGAAGAACGCCTGCCTGCACAGCGAACCCGGTGCCGAAGTGCAAGTGCGCCTCGAAAACCGCACCCTGACCGTATCCAACCCAGGTGCCGCCCCCTTGGACCAGGAGCAAGTTTTCAAGCGGTTCTACCAAGGCGCCAAAAAAGAAGGTTCGAACGGACTGGGACTGGCGCTGGTAAAGGCCGTTGCGGACTATTACGGGCTTTCCATCGCCTACCGCTTTCTGGAGGGACGGCATTGTTTTTCGGTCTCGTGGCCCTGAAACAAAGTTTTTCCCCCAGCCCCCGGCCCCCCGTCTCACCCTTGCCTTGTAAAGTGAATTCTTCCCCCGGCGGAACTTTCCCCAAGGTCCCCGCCGTCCGTCCGGGCTTTTGCGGAAGGGCGCTCTGCCAACCGATATTTTTACTGCCGAAATTCCTCCCCGCTCCCGAAAGGGAATGTCCTCTCCTTATAACTTATAAAGGGGATGCAAAAACGGTTCGGGGCAGCGCCTTGGAAAAGGGAAAAAGTGGCGGGGAACAAAAAAATTCATTTTTTTTGCCCAGTGGCCGAAAATTTCAAATCCGTTACAAAATCGCTCCGGAACTTTGTGCCATCAAAAGAAAACAATTGTCCAACCAAAAAAAGAAAAAAAACATGAAAAAACTGATGATTCTCCTCGCTGGCTTGTTCCTCTGCTCCGCTCCGGTAGCCTACGCCGACAACGACAAACCCATCACGGTCGACCAACTGCCCGAAAAAGCGCAGCAGTTCCTCCGCCAGCACTTCCCCAATGAAAAGGTATCCTTGGCCAAATCCGAACGCGACTTTCTGGAACTGACCTACGAGGTGATCTTTACCAACGGCATGAAGGTCGAATTTACCAAAGACGGCCAGTGGAAAGATGTCGACTGCCGTTATGCGACCGTTCCCAAAGCCATCGTCCCGGCACAGATCGCCCAAAAAGTTCAGGAACTCTATCCCGAGACCACCATCCGGCAGATCGACCGCGACAGCCGCGACTACGAAGTGAAACTGTCCAACGGCCTGGAACTGACCTTTGACCTGAAGTTCAACCTGATCGACATCGACGACTAACCCCGACCGAGGAGGCCCCGCGCCTCCCAAAACAAAACCGAGGGGCTTTCCTGGGAAGGAAAGCCCCTCGGTTTTTGTCTTTCTGCCGCCGAACAACTGTGCTGTTACGGGCGAAAGGCAGGTTCGTTTCTCATTCTTTCACCACCGGGTCTTTCAGCTTGGCAGCGGCGTAGTGGTTGAAGAAGTCGGCCTGGGAGTCGAATTCCAGCACTTTCTGATGGTCGTCCAGGGCGTTCTTGATCGCTTCCCGGGAATGGAAACTGGAATACTCCGAAAAGGCAAATCCGCGCAGGATGGGTTTGAAACCGTAGATATTGCGCAGGTGCTGAAGCACATACACCACTCCATCCACGTCGTAAGCGTAGATCTTGTTGGGCTCGATGGCTTTGGGTTGTTTGAGTTCGATCATGTCGGTATCGTTTTTTGTTAGTGCCTCCTGTCAAAAGAGGGACTAATTTACGCATTCTCCCCTGCAAAACCAAACGCAGTGCGCAGTTTTTATTTTCCCCACCGACGAGCCATCGCCCCGAAGAATGCTCCTTGCGGGAAGGAAAGTGCGGTCTATCGCAACGGAAGATACCGCAGCAGAGTGACCGCCAATACGCCGATCGACCCGGATAAGAGGATAGAAAAGACCTGCCTTCTCATTCTTTTCCTTTCAAACGGAATAAAAACAATACCGGATTGTCTTCTTCTTTTACCGTAGACAATACTTCCTCGTATCGTTGAACCACACTTGCCTCCAAAGCCTCGGGATACTTGGAAAACTGCTCCAACAAAAAGGAACGGGACGCAAGAAGACTGTACGCATCCTTCACATGGACAATCCTGTCCCCTTGCGAAAACTTCAAACTGATATTTTCAAAGGGGAAAGCCGATATTTTTTCCGCGGCGACCGTCGTCTGTTCGCGTACATCATAGATCACGGTATAGGCCTTCACCCCCAACTGCACACAAAAAAACAAGTAGTCTTCTGCATGGGATATGTACTCGGGAAATAAAATATACTTGTTTTTCAAGCCATTTTTCAGAATATAGCTCGCAGGTTGGTCAAAGTATTCCGCCGGCAATTTTTTCCCGCAAAAATCCAACTGGCATCGAGGGGAAATGCCGGAATCGTCCACCGTGTACAATACGTCTTTTACATTGTCGTTCAAAAAACCCGTTCTGCCATCCGAGAGATAAGCGTACGGCAGATGAAACAAAAGGGAGGACTGTATCGAAGGATCGAACGGAAGGTATTTTTGAAAATCCCCCCCGTCCTTATCGGTAGAAAACAGCAGATAATTGCCGGCTACGGGATGAGTCGCTCCCATATTCACGTAGTATATCCTGCTTCCCGTCGTAAAGATCCCATAAAAAGACCAGTCCGGCGTTTTTATGGTTTTCACATACTCGCCCGACAAATCATATACCTGGACTTGTTTCCGATAGCTATCGGCCACATAGATATTTTCCTCGTCGACAAATGCATCCGTCATACTGGCGTATTCTTCCGGACCTACCCCATAGGCATGTAATTTCCCTGTACAACGCCCCTCCATGTCAAAAAAATAGACACTTTTTGATTGGGAATCGTAAATAAAGATCCGATCTTGCCGGACAAAAATACGCTCTATCCGGCCAATAAGACATTCCCGATGTGTTTCCAACGGAACGATCACGACTCCCGATGGATCCAAGTCATTCTTCAGATCATAGCTTTTCCCTGCCTTTGAGAGATCCACCACGATCTTCTGCTCGGCCGCCCCGGTGTGTTCGACCTCCTGTTTTCCTCCGCAAGAAAAAAACAGGAACGCCGAAAGACACCCCCAAGCCCATTTTTCAAATAGTTTCATCGTCTTCCAGGTATATTGTACATAAAATCTTTTACACGATATAAATAGGATAACAGCTCCCTTTCTCTCCCTGCCGACCTGTTTCACACCAACGCAACACAAAAAACACGCCCCGGCAACGACTTTCTCCCACCTCCACAAGCGAATGCATAAACATACTGTTATTTTCTTCTCTGTCAAAATGATTCGCCCTGTTTTTTTCACAAACGGACACACGAAAACGCCCCTCCCCTGCCCCGCCTTGCCGCAAGCAAGCGGCTCCCCACGGAAGGAGGACAACAAACGGATTTTTACCCCGAAAGGACTTGCCGGAAACGATTTTTTTGCCTACCTTTGCCACCGCTTTCGCTCTCGAAGGCGTAAGCATCAAACATTCATTCATTTAAAACATTTTTCAAATGTCAAATCATTACGAGACTGTTTTCATTTTAAATCCCGTTTTATCTGAGGATCAGATAAAGGAAGCAGTTAAAAAATTCGAGGACTACATCGTGGCCGCAGGCGGCGAGATAGTCAGCTACGAAAACTGGGGACTCAAGAAATTCGCTTACCCCATCGCCAACAAAAAGAGCGGTTTCTACCACCTGATGGAATTTACCGCACCGTCTTCGCTGGTGGCCGGCCTGGAGACCGAATACCGCCGCGACGAACGCGTGATGCGTTTCCTGACCGTTGCGCTGGACAAATACGGCGTGGCCTACGCCCAGCAGCGTCGCGAAAAACTCAAACAAAAGTACAACGCTTAATCCCCATCCGGTAAGAAAATGGAAAACGAGAACATCGAAAAACAGAACGCCGAAGCTCAGGCACAGGAAAAGAGCACCAGCGAGGTGCGCTACCTGACCCCCGTATCCATCGAATCGGGCAAACAGAAGAAATACTGCCGTTTCAAACGTCTGGGGATCAAATACATCGACTACAAAGACGCCGACTTCCTGCTCAAGTTCGTCAACGAACAGGGCAAGATCCTGCCGCGCCGTCTCACCGGAACGTCCGCCAAGTTCCAGAAGAAAATCGCCGCTGCCGTCAAGCGTGCCCGCCACCTGGCGCTGCTGCCCTACGTAGCCGATATGTTGAAGTAAAAACAGGAGGAAAAACAACATGGAAATCATACTGATAAAAGACGTCGAAAACCTCGGGTTCAAAGACGACGTGGTAACTGTCAAGAACGGCTACGGACGCAACTACCTCATTCCTCAGGGCATGGCCATCATCGCCACTCCTTCGGCCAAGAAACAGCTGGAGGAAACCCTGCGCCAGCGCGCCCACAAAGAGGCCAAGATCGTAGCGGAAGCCAATGCACTGGCTGAAACGCTCAAGAAAGCCGAACTCCGCCTGATGGCCAAAGCCGGAAAGACCGGAAAACTCTTCGGTTCGATCACCACGGCCGACCTGGCCGAGGAGCTCTCCAAGATGGGCCACCTGATCGACAAGAAATACATCCAGATCTCCGGCGGGGCTGTCAAAGCTACCGGCAAATACACCGCCAAGATCCGTCTGCACCGCGATGTAGTGGCTTCGCTGGATTTCGAAGTCGCTGCCCTTGCAGAATAATCCGTCCGACGGAACAACTTAAGCGAGCGTTCCGAGGCTTTCGCCTCGGAACGCTTCTTTTTTGCCCACCCTGCGCCCTACTCTTTCCCCAACCAACCTCTGAAAATCCCGGCACGCGCCGAAACTTGCGCCGACAATGTTTTTCAGCACTCCGATCGGAGGAAAAAGGTTCCGTACGGTAAACGGCAGAGGGATTTTCTCCGAGCAGCAAGCCAACCCACCGGCGGCAAAAGAGGCGAAGTACCCGAAAAAACAGCAAAAAAGCTCCTTCGCTAAACAGAGGGCGGAAAAATCCCCGGCGAGGCTTTCCCATACCGGCGATTTTTGTACCTTTGGTTTGGATAGACTGCCGGTTCGGCAACCCCTTGGGGAGATATCCGAATGGACTCGGTATCTTCGGATTGCGTGCTTGCTCTGACTATTCCCAAAGTGCTATGAATGAAAAAGACTACCAGGAACTCTCGCTCCTTCTGTCCGAAGGGCGGAAAAATATCGTCATCGTTACACACAAGAATCCCGACGGCGACGCAATCGGTTCGTCGCTCGGGCTGTGCCATATGCTCAACCGGGCAGGACATCACTGCCAGGTGATCACGCCCAACGACTACCCGGGATTTCTCAAATGGCTGCCGGGCGACAAGACGGTGTGGCGTTTCGAGTGGACGCGCGAGAAAAGCTCCCGGGCCATTGCTGCGGCCGACATAATCTTCTGCCTGGATTTCAACGATATTTCCCGCATCGAAGCCTTGGGCGAAGAAGTGGCCAAAAGCCCGGCGATGCGCGTCCTGGTGGATCACCACATCGACCCGACGGTCCCGGCCCGGTACGTGTATTCCGACACGCAGCGCATTGCCACCTCGGAGATGGTCTATCTCTTGGCCGAGAAGACGGGGCTTCTTCCCCACTTGGACAAGGAGGGTGCTACGTGCCTCTACACAGGGATTCTGACCGATTCGGGGCAGTTTGCCTTTCCCAAGACTTCGGCCGGAACACACCGCATCGTCGCTTCGCTGCTGGACTTGGGGGTGGACAACTACGAGGTCTACCGGCATATCTACATGAATTTCGCTCCTTCGCGGCTCATCCTGCTGGGCGAGGCTTTGTCCAACCTGCATTTCTGCACCGACAGTGCGGCGGTGTGCATGACCCTGACCCAGGACGAACTGGACCGGGGCGGTTTTCACAAGGGCGATACCGAGGGATTCGTCAATTATGGCTTGACCATGCGGGGGATCAACCTTTCGTGCATCTTTGTGGAAAACCGGGGCGAGGGCATTATCAAAGTGTCGCTGCGCTCCAAGGGGCGTTTCTCGGTCAACGATATGGCTCGGGAATTCTTTTTCGGGGGCGGGCATCTCAACGCTGCGGGAGGGCAGCTCCCCTATACCGACATGCAGCAGGCGGTGGCTACTTTCGAGCGGGCGGTAACGCAATACCGCCAGCAGATCCTCTCGTCCCTCGAAGAATGAGAGAGAGACCCAAGCGGGCAATCCCCGTTAAGGGCGGGCAAGCGAGAGGGGCCGGCGCAAAGCGCCGGCCCCTCTCGCTTGCCCGCCCTTAACGGGAAAAACAGTATTTTTCAAAAAAAAGGTCAAATATCCAGCTCGATGCCCTTGGCCTTGACCTCGGAGGTCATCTGTTTGATGAACTGCTCGTCGTCCCGAGGACAGATCACCACCACTCCGCCGACCGAAGCCACGATGAAGTTGTCCAGCCCCTTGACCAGCATCAAGCCGTCCGAACACAGGATATTCCCCCGGGAATCGTACGCATGGATCTCTCCCTGCAAACGCGCATTGGCGTTTTCGTCCTTGACCAGCTTGTCGTAGAGCGAATGCCAAGTCCCCAGGTCGCTCCACCCGAAGGTAGCCGGCAGGACATACACGTTCGAAGCGCGCTCCATCACTCCCGTATCGATCGACTCCTTGCGACAGGCCGCGTAAATCTCGTTGAGCAGCACCGGCTCCAGTTCGGTGTAATACGCATCGCTCATATCGCTGAACGCCAGGTGCATCTCGGGCAAAAAGCTTTTGAATGCACGGACGATGGCTTCCACCGACCAGACGAAGATCCCGGAATTCCACAGGAAATCGCCGCTCTCCAGGAAGGCCTTGGCGATCTCCAGGTTGGGTTTTTCGGTAAAAGTCTTTACGCGGAATATTCCGTCGTCGGGCGCCGCCTGGTCTTCGTCGGACACGTACTGGATATACCCGTACCCCGTATCGGGCCGCGTAGGACGCACCCCCATCGTGTACAGGCGATCGGTCTGTGCCGCCTTTTCCAACAGGAGGAGCACATCGTGCGAAAAAGCCCGGTCGTTGGTGATGTAATGGTCCGAAGGGGCCACCACCATCACCGCTTCGGGGTTGCGGCTGCGGATCTTGTACGAAGCATAGGCGATGCAGGGAGCCGTATTGCGCATCAAGGGTTCGCACAGCACCCGATCGTCGGTCAAGGCGGGCAACTGCTCCAATACCGCATCGTGGTAAATGACATTGGTGACCACAAAGATGTTTTCCTGCGGGACGACATCGCTCAAACGGCGGAAAGTCTGTTGGATCAGGGTCTCGCCCGTACCCAGAATATCGAGGAACTGTTTCGGCCGGGTGCGGGTGCTCATCGGGTAAAAACGGCTGCCCACCCCGCCGGCCATGATGACCGCATAGTAATTTTTATTCATCGTTCGTCTTCAATTTCACGCGTATATGGGGTTGAAACAGGTACTTCCTCCCCGTGTCGATTTCGGTGCAAAGATACAGCCTTCTGCGCTTTTCTCCCAACACGAACTCGCGCTGCCCCCGAAACAAAAAATGCGCCCCGGCAGGCAGTTCGCTTACCAGCGTCATTTCCGCTTTCCGGGCTTCGGGCTGCGAATAGCGTTCCAAAGCCATTGCGAGGGCCGTATGGCGGTCGGAGGACGCCTTCGGGTTTTTCAGGTAGTCGGCCAGCGGCACCAACACATCCGGAGGATAGATGGCCCGCAGGTCCAAGGCGAGCATCAGGGCGCGGAATTCCGCCTTCCACTCCGCTCCGTGCGGCATCACCCGCGAGCCGTAACGCTTGAGCACCCGCAGATGGGCCAACTCGTGCACGAAGGTAAGCAGGAAAGCATAAGGATGGAGCGAACCATTGACCGTTATACGGTGCATTCCCCGCACAGGAGCGAGGGTAAAGTCGCCGTGTTTGCTCCTGCGCGCACGTGTAATGCACAGATACACCCCATGGCGGGGAATCCACTGCGCCACCGACGGGAGGGCCGGAGCGGGAAAATATTTGCGAAGGATATTGAGTTGTTCTTCTGTCATGGCTGGCATGACAAAGATAGCGAAAGGCGAGTGCAAAGCCGAGGGGGAAAACGGAGTTTTTCCCCGAGGGATTTGCCAAGCCGCATCCTGTCTTATGAAAAGATAGGGAAAGCCGAGCGCAGCGGGAAGGGGAAAACGAAGTTTTTCCCCGAGGCTTTGCCGAGGCGCATCCTGTTTTATTCAAAAATAGCGAAAGCCGAGCGCTCCTTCTTTTTCCTTCAGCCCTGATTTCAACGCCTTTTGCGGGCCGAAAACCAGAGGTAATCCACCGTCAAGGGCAGCGGCTCGCCCGGCGAAGCGGTGTACCGCTGCCGGTAACGCCGCTCGAAGTCCTGCAAGCGCCCCGGCGTCCAAAGCCCTTCTGCGGGACGGGCGATGCCATTGACCCCCGTCGCGGAGAAATACCGGAGCATCTCCCAGGCCGTATCGAAACGGAGCAGGTCCTTTTCCCGGAGGGATTCCCCTACTTCAAACCCCGCACCGAGCAACTCCCCGGCGATCCGCTCGGGCGAAGGATACTCCAGACCGACCCCCGTGAGGGACTTGACCTGCAAGAAATGCTCCGGCCCGAAAGTCGAAAAGCACAGCGCTCCCCCCTCGGCCAGGCAAGCGGCCAAGCGGCGGAACAGCCCCGAGAGGTCGGCTATCCACTGAAAACAACTCGAGGAAACCACCGCGTCCTGTCCCTGGGGCAACGCCACCTGCAGCACATCGCCCACCAGGGGAACGCACCCCCAGGAGCGATACCGATGGGCAAAACTCTCCGTCAGGTCGTTGGCCGTGTAAACCCCGCCGGGAAGCACTTCCGGGCGCAGCCTGCGGGTCAGAAAACCCGAGCCGGCACCGATCTCCAGCACGCGGCGGGGCTTTTCCCCTCCCAAAGACCTTCGGAACAGTTCGGCCAAGCACCCGGCGGCATAGTCCTGCATCTGTCCTGCCCCTTCGTAGCGATCGGCCGCACGGGAAAAGGCACGGTGGATGCGTTGGGTGGGCTCCGTTGGTTTCGTTTCGGGTATCGTTTCGTTTTTCACGCGTTCAAATCCGTTTTTCTCCCTTCTTTTTTCCTTTTTCTCTCTTGCCCTCCGTTTTCTCCCGTTCCCGGACGGGTCAGAAGTCGAACACCTGATCCCACGACCCGAACGAAGGGAAAGGATCGTGCGGCAGTTGGGCCTGGCTGCAGGGTTGCACGCCTGCGCGCTGCCAGGCGCGGAGCTGGTTCTCCGGCGGGAAAATGGCATCCGAAAGCCCTACCAGAGCCTTTTGCCAGTCCAGAACGAGGGGCGCCTCCCCTTGCGAGAAACACTCCCGATGCCACCATTCCAGTTCGCTGCGCACATCTTCGAAGCTGCGGCTTCCCGGCTGCGAAAGGGGGCTCTGCCGGTAGGCCGCAACGCCTCCTTCCATCCGCACGACAAACTTCTCCACCGAACGCGGCGAGAGTCCCGCGAGCGTAGCGTCGAACACCGCACAAGGGATTCCGTAGCGGTCGTCTATCGGCCACGGCGTGCCGCACAGGGCTACCGTCCGGGTGGGTTGCACGTCCTGCAAAGCCTTCAGGCGAGAGGCGTACCACACCCCCATCGACCAGGCAGCTACTTCGCGCTGCGGGTATCCCGCCAGGGAAGAAAAATCGAAATCGCCTTCGCTGTGGTAGGCATAGAACATCACCACGTCGGTATCCTGGGGGCAGGACAGCCGGGCTACAGCCCGGCTGTCCTGCCCCCAGCCGTTGAAAAAGAGGAGAACCCGGCGGGCTCCCTCCGTATGTTTACAGATCCACTGATGTTTCATCTTTTACACGTATCGAATGCTTGCAAGATGCGCTGTATCTGATCGGAAGAAAATGCGGAGCTGACCGACAGGCGGATCCTCGCTTCGCCCCGGGGAACGGTCGGGTAACGGATCGCGGTGGCCCAGATCCCCTGTGCGCGCAGCTGCGCGGAGGCCTGCAAAACCGCCTCGTTGTCCCCGAAGACCACCGGCAGGATGTGGCTCTGGCCCAACACCCGGTAGCCCATGCCCCGGAGCCCTTCGCGCAGTTGCGCGGAGTTGTGCTGCAAACGCCCGCGCTCCGATACCATCGACTGCATCCGCGAGAAGACAAAGGCACTCCAGGCCACACAGAGCGGCGGGAGCGCCGTAGAAAAGATCATCGGCCGCGAGGTATTGACCAGATAGTCCCGCAGGGGCCTCTTGGCCAGCACGAATGCCCCGTGCGAAGCCATTGCCTTGCCCATCGGAAAGACCGCCACATCGACCTGCTCCAGTACGCCTGCCTGACGGCACATTCCCAAGCCGTCCTCGCCGTCGGTCCCGATGCTGTGTGCCTCGTCGAGGTACAGGAGGGCTTCGTAACGGTTTTTGAGATCGACCAGACGCGCCAAGTCGGCCCGGTCGCCGTCCATCGAAAAGATGGTTTCCGAGACGATCCATACGTAGCGGTACCGTGAACGGTTGCGCGCGAGCAGGGCTTCCAGATGCTCGTAGTCGTTGTGGCGGTAACGCTGGAAGTCGGCTTTGGAGGCCAACACCCCGTCGAGAATGCTGGCGTGCACCAGACGGTCGGCCAGCACCAGATCACCCGAGGAGACCAGGGCGGGAAGAACGCCCGTATTGGCATGGTAGCCCGAACCGAAAACCAGCGCGGGGAGCCCGTAGGTGCGCTCCAACTGCTGTTCAAAATCGGCATACGGGAGCGTATTGCCCGTCATCAGCCGCGATCCGGTCGCCCCCAGACGGGTGTCCTGCACCCGGGAGAGGAATTCCCCCCTGAACGCGGCATCGTTGGCCAGACCCAGATAATCGTTGGACGAGAGGTTCAGATAGCGCGTTCCCTCGAAGGTCATCTCCGGCAGTCCGTAGTCCGAACGGCGGAGTTCCCTCCACTGCCCCTGCCGGCGCAGCTGCTCCAAGCGCTGTTCGAGGTCCCGGTAAAACGCCCTGCTGTTTTCCTGCTGTGGCATAACGTTTCGTTTTTCCTTTTCCGTCCCCGTTACTCGGCGATGCACCGGATCATTGCCCGGCACAGGCGTTGCAACTGCGCATCGGTGATCACATACGGCGGCATGATATACACCAGGCGTCCGAAGGGGCGCACCCAGATACCGTTTTCGACAAACTTTCGCTGCAGGGTGGCCATATCGACCGGCTGCGCCATTTCGACCACCCCGATGGCTCCCAACACGCGCACTTCCCGCACGGTGGGCAGCTCGGCGGCGGGAGCCAACTCCCGCCGCATGATGCTCTCCAGTTGAGCGATCCGGGAAAACCCTTTTTCCCGAAGCAGGTCGAAGCTCTCGCAGGCAATGGCGCAGGCCATCGGGTTGCCCATGAAGGTCGGGCCGTGCATGAAACAACCGGCCTCCCCTGCGCATACCGTATCGGCCACTTCCTTCGTGGCGATGGTCGCGGCAAAGGACATGTAACCACCCGTGATCGCCTTGCCGATGCACATGATGTCCGGCACCACCCCGGCGTGCTGCCCGGCCCACCAGCATCCGGTGCGTCCGAAGCCGGTAGCGATCTCGTCGAAGATGAGCAGCACGTCGTACTTGCGGCAGATACGGGCCAGGTGTACGAGGTACTGCGGGTTGTAAAAGCGCATTCCTCCGGCTCCCTGAACGACCGGTTCGAGGATAAAGGCCGCCAGGGTGTCGGCTTTTGCCTTCACTTCCCTTTCCAGCGCTTCGACCACCGAGAGGTCCACCGGCTCGGAAAACCCTCCGGGAAAGGTATCCACGAAGTGTTGGACGGCCAGGCGGCCGTGGAAGATCCCGTGCATCCCGGTTACCGGGTCGCAGACCGACATGGCATGCCAGGTGTCGCCGTGATACCCGTTGCGGATGGTCATAAAGGTGGTCTTGGCCGATTTCCCGCGGGAGCTTTGGTACTGGAGTGCCATCTTCATGGCTACTTCCACCGCGACCGAACCCGAATCGGAATAAAAGATCTTGTCCAGGCCTTGGGGCAACACCGTGAGCAAACGCTCGGCCAGACCGACGGCCGGGGCATGGGTCAGCCCGCCGAACATTACGTGCGAGGCGTGGGAGAGTTGCGCCCGGGCGGCACGGTCGAGTCGGGGGTGATGATAGCCGTGGATCACCGCCCACCAGGAACTCATTCCGTCGATGAGCCGCTGGCCGGTCTTCAGATAAATGTACACGCCTTTGCAGCGGTCTACCGGATACACCGGCAAGGGGTCGATGGTCGAGGTGTAAGGATGCCAGAGGTGTTCCCGGTCTGTTTTCAGGTCTATTTTGTCGTAATCTACCATAGCGATTTCATTTATTCTTCCCGGTTCGGTTCAAAACCCATCTCGCGGATCATCTGCAGGTCGCCTTCTATTTTCGGGCCGGCCGTGGTGAGCATGTCGCCGACCATCAGCGCGTTCATCCCCGAGGAAAACGCCCTCCGAACGATATCGGCCACCCGCAAGCGTCCTCCGGCAAACCGCATGAAGGCCTCGGGGTGGATGAAACGCCACACAGCAATGGTTCGCAGGACATCCTCCCCGGACAGGGGGGCGGCGTTTTCGAGCGGGGTGCCCTTGATGGGGCTCAGGATGTTCAGCGGGATGGATTTTACGCCTTGCTTGCGCAATTCCAACGCGAGGTCGATGCGATCCTCCACCGTCTCCCCCATCCCGATGATGCCGCCCGAGCAGATCTTCAGACCCGCCTGGCGGGCATAGTGCATGGTGCGCAGCTTGTCATCGTAGGTGTGCTTTTTCACCAGGGAAGGGAAAAAACGACGGGAGGTCTCCAGGTTGATGTGGTAATGCGTTACCCCGGCCTGGCGCAGCATCTTCATCCGGGGGAGGTCCAAGAGCCCCATCGAGGCGCAAAGGCTCAAGCGGCCGCTGCCCTGGCTGTGTATCTTCCGGTAGATCTCGCAGGCTTTCTCCACCCGCGAGCGGGGAAAGGCCCGCGAGGCGGTTACCATCGAGAAACGGTGCACGCCATAGCGTTCGTTGCCCAGGGCAGCCTGAAGCGCGTCCTGCTCGTCGATGATGTCGTACTGCGCCACTCCGGTGGTGTACGAGACCGATTGTGCGCACCAGGCGCAATCCTCGGAACAGATGCCTGAGCGGGCATTGATGATGGAACAGGTGTCCAGGCGGTTGCCGGTAAAATGACGGCGAATGGCGTCCGCGGCAGCGCACAAGGCATCCAGGTCCGCCTGGCGGTACAGTGCCAAGGCTTCTTCCCGGTCGATCTCTCCGCCGGAAAGCACGCGTTGTTTCAGTTGTTCTATGTCCATAACAGATCGGTTAAAAAACAAGCCCGGGAAGGAGTTTGTTCCATCGATGGAACAAACTCCTTCCCGGGCATATACGTGGCTCGGGGCCGGTTTGCACCTTGCGGGCAATCGGTCCGAGGGGTTACTGCCAAAACTTGTGTCAAAAAGATCTTCTCCGCTTGCTGCAGGTCGGGTGGCGAGGGGATTTCTCCCTGCCCGATCCGGTCGCAGGAGGTAAAAATGTCCCCGAAGGAGAAAAACGTACGGCCACCTTTCTGTTCTTCTCCCTGGCACATGTCGGTGCGCAGGCGGGCGATCTTCACCTGACGACCCAGCGATGCGAATGCGGCATAGCGGTGGCGCGCCCAACGGCGAAAATACACAACAGGTGAGGTGGTTCTAATGCGGTTTTTTCTCATCGGATACCGTGCCGCCCGGGGCGGCAAAGCGAAGCAAAGGTACGAAAAATTCCCCCGGGGGAGAAAAAAACTTGCATCGGCCGATATTTTGCCGTATATTTGCACCGTCAACATCGCGAGATAGAGCAGTAGGTAGCTCGTCGGGCTCATAACCCGAAGGTCGCTGGTTCGAGTCCAGCTCTCGCTACAAAGTAAATCGTCCGCTTCCCTTTGGGGAAGCGGTTTTTTTATGCCCTCGCTTGTGCGGAGGAAACAGTTACGAAAACTCCTTCTTCAAAGGATACACAGAATAAAAGTGCATGAAAAAGCCCCGCAAAGCGGGGCCGGTTCACTTCTACCTATCTCTTGAAAGAAGATTTCCAAAACCTTTTGTAACTACAAAAGATTTTGCATTTTATACCATAATCCGCTACGGATACATATCGAAATCGTTTGTATGGCTCGATTGTAAGACTATACTAATATCAAAATAGCTTTCATCATGAGCAATGGCCACCGGTACATTGAAATTTACCGGAAACGCTTCTCCATCTCCGCCGATAAACTCCTCACGATAATATGGTTCGCCCGTATTGTTTCCCAATTCCATATCGGTAACAATACCTAAATACGTGTAATGTTTGTTCCCCGTATAATAAAAACCATTGAAACTAATCGAAGCCAAGCGGGCGCGAATGGTATCATAATCGGGACTCCATTCCAACTCCCGAACCTGCTGCTGCCAGTTTTCATCCGTATACTCTACGGTCATCTTTCTATTCGGATTGTCATAATTCGTCCATTCATAAGGATTCCCATTGATATGAATCCGTATCGGTTTTACCTCATACGGGTCTACATCGGTGGTTACGGAGGGAGCCTCCGCCACCTCCTTCGAACAACCGGTCAACAGCAGCAACGAGGCCGACGCGACAAAAAACAGGATTTTTTTCATCGTTTTCATTTTTTTAGCAGTTAGAAATTTTCATTCGACCGAAAGGCAAGTAAACAAGCAGACAGGTAGCAAATCTCCGCTGCCCCTTTGTAGAGACAGTTTTTTTCGTGAATAAATCAGTGAAAATAAATATTGTACGTGCCTTTCGGACTGGGGCAATATTACAAAAATATTTTAACACACAAAAGAATTATCAAAATTTCAATTGTATTTTCTCTACCTCCCCTTGCTTTATCGGTCGATAGCCCCTCCGGTGAAGAAAAAAGCGAACAAAACGCCGCCGCGAGAGCCGCTCCCCAATCCTCTTACCGGCAATATGTTACAGCCCTCTCTCCCTTTTTCTCAAAAACGAACCGGCACGCTCCCTCTCGGCGATCATTCCCGATGGACGATGGTACCGGTAGCCTGATGCGTGGGCATGACCAGCACTTCCGCCACTTGGATGTGTTCGGGCACGGAGGCGGCGAAATACACCACCTCGGCTACATCGTCCCCCGTGAGCGGGCGCACACCCCGATAGACCTTGTCCGCAGCCTGACGGTCGCCCCGGTAACGCACGATGGAAAAACGCGTCTCGACCAGGCCGGGCTTGACGTTGGTTACCCGCACCGGCGTATCGACCAGGTCGATGCGAAGCCCGTCGGAAAGCGCCTTGACGGCAGCTTTGCAGGCGCAATACACACTGCCGCCCGGGTAGGCATAATCCCCGGCGATCGACCCTATGTTGATCACATGGCCGCGTCCGCGCTCCACCATGCCGGGAACCACCAAACGGGTCATGGCCAGGAGCGCTTTCACATCGGTATCGATGACCGTATCCCATTCGTCCAAGTCGCCTTCGTGCTCCTTGTCCACCCCGATGACCAGTCCTGCGTTATTTACCAGTACATCGATATCTTTCCACTCGGGCGGCAAGCTGTCCAAAGCGGACGAGGCGGCCGCGCGGTCGCGCACATCGAAGGGCAAGAGGTAAGCCTGCGCGCCGTAGTCGGCCTCCAGGGAGGTTTTCACTGCCGTGAGGCGTTCGAGGTTACGACCGTTGAGAATGACGCGGTGGCCATTCCGGGCAAATATCCGCGCACAGCCTTCCCCGATACCGGAGGAAGCGCCTGTGATCAGAACCGTTTTTGTATCCATGGTTTTTCTGTCTTTTGTTTGCGTTTCGATCTTTTTTCTCTCCCTGGCCCAAGCAGCCATGAGACCTCCTGACCCTCGAGGGACTAAAGGATGCGGCGACGCTTGAGTTCCCACACGATCAGCACCACGAGCAAGGCCAGGATGAGTCCTACCAGCAGCGGATGCAGGTGCCACGCGCGGGGCTCCATCAGCAGGGTGAGCAAAACGCCGGCCGCTGCCCCGCCCAGGTGCGCGGCATGTCCTACGTTGCCCCACGAACGACGCATCCCGTAAGTGGTATAGAGCAGGTACGCCACGGCAAAGATATATCCGGGGATGGGGATCGGGATGGGGAAAATGACCAGTTCCAACTTCGGATGCAGCACGATGGCCGAGAAAAGCACGGCCGAGACCGCTCCCGATGCGCCGACGGCGGCATATCCGGAGTCGTTGCGGTGGATCAGGTAGGAAAAATAACCCGAAAGCCCCAGGCCGACGAAGTACAGCACGAAAAAGCGCACTTCCCCCAAAACACCGAAGGGGATCGAGTAGAAAAAGTACAGGGTGATGGCATTGAACAGCAGGTGCATCCAGTCCACATGGAGGAAACCGCAGGTGATCAGACGGTAGTACTCCTTCTTGTACTTCACGTCGCTCACCTCGAAGAGGTACTTGCGGAAGAACACCGGATCGCGGAATCCCCGGATCGAAACGACGAACATCGCGATGAAAAGCAACAGGACGGACAGTTCGGGCATGGTTCGGATTGGTTTTGGTGATGATTCGTTCAGCGATAAGGATACAAAAATACGATTTTCCCCCGTTCCCCGGCAAAAAATCGCACTGCCCCGGGCAACGCCCCCGAACCATACTCCCTCGCGCGCAGGAAAGCACCGCCCCAGCCTCCATAGAACCTTCCAAGGGAGGATGCCCGAAGGCTTCCCCTTTCGCAGGCAGCCCGGCTGCGCTCGAAGGCTCTCCGGAGTAGCTAGTCAGGAGCATTTCCGCCCTTCACCGGATGATCATCCGGTCTTTTCTCCTGCATCCCTGCGGCACAAATGTGTCCATCCATTAAAAAATCCGGCTGACGCCGGATTTTTCCTCAGGGTTGGTTTTACTGTTCTGTAAATCTTTTGTTGATCGTCCAGCCGTTTTGCACGTACCACAGGCTGTCCGCGGATATTTTCGAAAACCTTCGAATGTCCCCTTGCCTAATTGCCCCGGTAGGTGGAATACCCGTACGGCGAGAGGGTGATGGGGACGTGGTAGTGGCTCGACCCGGAGATCCGGAACACGACTTCGATAAAGGGATAGAAACTGTCCTGCCCTTGTTTTTCAAAATACGGCCCTACGTGGTACGTGAGTTTGTACACCCCGGTGTGGTCGCTGCCGTCCTGTTCCAGGAAATCCTTTACCCGGCCGTTCCCGTCGGTGGTCTTTTCGTCGAGAAGTTCCCACTCGCCCTGCGGGGTGAGTTTGGAAAGGCTTATGACCACTTCGGGGGCGGGCTGTCCGGTGTGGATGTCGAGGATGTGGCTCGAGAGCTGGTAGGTCTTTTGCTGTCCTTGCAGGGAAAATACCGCCAACAGACCCAACAGGGCGGCAATGGGCCATTTCAATCTCATAACTTGTTCTTTGTTTTTATTTTACACGGTGCGAAGATAAACACATTCCCCGGAAAAACAAGCGGTTGGAAAAGAGCCTCCCCTCCGGTACACACGAGAAAGAACTCTTTCCCCCCTTTTCCTGCGGACAAAAATTCGGCGGTTTTCCCGGGAAAACGCCGCCGGATGTGCTCGAATATTGCTAACTTTATGCCCCGAGAGGGCGAAACCTCCCCTCCCTTCCCGGGAAGGGGGTCGCCCGGATGAAAAACGATAAAATACAGAAGTTATGACGACAGATGAAAAGATAAGCGCCCTGCGCCGCGCGATGGCGGCTGCGGGCGTCGATGCGACCATTGTTCCCTCCTCCGACCCGCATCAGAGCGAGTATTCCGCACCGCGCTTTGCGGTGCGCGCCTGGGTGAGCGGGTTTACCGGATCGGCCGGTTCGGCAGTAATTACCCGAGACCACGCCGGATTGTGGACCGACTCCCGGTACTTCCTCCAGGCCGAGGCTCAACTGGACTGCACCGAGATTCAACTGCACAAACTCCAGGTACAGACCGAGCCCGAATGGGTGGCCTGGGTAGCGGAAAACCTGCCGGCCGGTTCGGTGGTCGGAGTGGACGGACGGGTATTTTCCCGGGCTTCGGCACGGGGGATGGAAAAACTCCTGGCCGGGAAAGGGATCGCCCTGCGGGTGGATTTCGATCCGGCCCAGGTATGGACCGAGGGTCGGCCGTCGATGCCCGTCTCCCAGGTGTACGTGCACGATGTGCATACGGCCGGAGTTTCGGCACGGGAAAAGGTGGAGCGTATCCGGAAATTCCTCGGGGAAAAAGGGGCGGATGCGATCCTGCTCGATGCACTGGACGAGGTGGCCTATACGCTGAACATCCGCGGGGGAGACGTGGCTTTCAACCCCGTTACCTACGCTTACCTGGCGGTTACGCCTTCGCAGGCCATCCTGTTTATCGACGGGGAGAAACTCTCATCGGAGGTGAAAAACTACCTGCAAACCGTCGGCGTGGAGGTGCGCCCGTACCGGCAGGTTGAGGACTGGATACGTTCCTGCGCAGGGAAAACGCTCTGCATCGACCCGACGAAATTTTCGGCCTACCACAGTTCGCTGCTTCCCGAGGGGGCGAAGGTGATCGAGAGCATCTCGCCGGTGGGGATGATGAAATGCGTGAAGACCCCGCAGGAGATCGCGGGCGAACACCGGGCGATGCTCAAGGATGCGGTGGCCTTAGCCGAGTTTTACCGCCGGGCCGAGGAGGATGCCGAGAAAAACGGTTGGGACGAGGCCGACCTGGCGGAACTGGTGGGCTCGATCCGCGCCAAACAGCCGGGATACATCAGCGAGAGTTTCGGGGCCATCGTCGGCTTCCGGGAGAACGGAGCCATCGTCCATTACAGTCCCAAGAAGGGTTCGGCCAAAAAGATACAAGGCAGCGGGATGCTGCTGATCGACTCCGGCGGACAGTACACCGACGGGACGACCGACATCACCCGCACGCTGTACATCGGGGAGCCTACTCCGGAGGAAAAACGCGCTTATACGGCTGTGCTGAAGGCACACATCGCCATCGAACGGCTGGTGTTCCCCGCCGGGTACTCCGGTCCGCAGCTCGATGCGGTGGCGCGCTCGCAGATGTGGGCCCTGGGCTACAACTACGGCCATGGGACGGGACACGGCGTGGGGGCAGCGATGAACGTGCACGAGGGGCCGATCAGCTTCGGCAACCGGGGCATTACTTCCGGGGTTCCTTTCGAGCCGGGGATGGTCATCTCGGACGAACCGGGGTACTACAAGACGGGAGGTTTCGGCATCCGGATCGAGAACTGCGTAACGGTGCGCGAGGCTTTCGAGAACGAGAACGGCCGCTTTCTGGGCTTTGAACCGCTCACCCTGGCCCCGATCGAGACCAAACTGGTGGAGGTATCCCTGTTGAGCGACCAGGAACTGGAATGGCTCAACGGGTATCACGCACACGTACGGGAGAAGGTATTGCCGCTGCTCGAAGGAGAGGATGCCCGCTGGCTGGCGGATAAATGCCGCCCGCTGACGCGGTGAACGAATCTTTTTATATACATAAAGATTTTCCCACAAGAAATATTTCGTATTTGCATTCTTCGATTATTTTTGTTATATTTGTAACACAAACCATTAATAACAAAAAATCATGAGTGCATCATCAAGCGTATTCAACTACCTTGCAAACAACAAAACACAAGGAAAACTTGCTTCTGAAAAAGAGAAAGAAGAATCATTAAATTATCAGGAAAAAGCACAACAAGCAAAAAAAGAAGAAGAACTGCTCCAAAAAAAAGTAGATGATGAATTACGGAGACAATACACAGGAAAAAATACAATCTCATACCAGCAAATCAGCTTTAAAACCATGTACTTACATTATAAATTTGGCAATGGGAGTCCGTTATATGTAGATATTAGCGGGGAACGCATCCCCTCGCTTTCAGCTGAACGAGACTTTAATAATGAAATTGGAAAAATTAAACTTCTAAATTCTTTCAGTTTAAATAAATTATCTACTATTGGTATGACTATTGGTAGCGCACGTTTTAAGTATTTAGGACAGCAAAAAGTAGAAATATTACCCGATCGCTATGATTTTGATATCAGAAAAGGAAGTAGTTTCACAAGGAATGTAGCAACGTTAATAGGAGGCATAATACACAACATGCCTATTTCTCCTATACACTGGAATACAGCAGGAGGCACTCCTTATGACGTCTATTTAAAAGGTCAAGCCACTATTAATCCTTAAAAGCCATGAGCCTGAAAAAAAGAATCATGATCCTCGCGGCCACGATCCTGGGCGTGGGGGTATTGCTATGGATCGGGATACTCTCGATGGGTATAAAGGATACGCCGCAATCCTTGGGCGAGGGATTCGTCATGGGATTCAGCCCGCTGAATTTCGGCACGGGATACAACGGGCGGGGATACGACGAATACGAGCCCCGTTTCTGTCCCGAGGCGTTCCGCTACGACGAGCAGTTCATCCTGCTGTACGGCCGTCTGGCGGCCGAAGACATCGGCGAGGAGGAACTGCACCGGGGAAAGTACAGCGGAGACCGGAAGGTGCTGCGGGAGCGGTTTTCTCCGGTGTTCTACATCGTAACCAAAGCGGACGGTACGGTACACGGGCCGATGGACTTGAGCGGGTACCTCATCGCGCGCGATTCCTTGGGCGTTCCGAGCGGACTTCGTCTGCAGCCGGATTTGTAAGGTCGAGCGCGACCCCGGGGAGATATTTTCCGGGCAGGGCTGTCCATTCGGGATGGAGGGTGCGGAAATCCTCGACGCAGAAAGCGGGCAGGCGGCACCCCTCCGGGGTGCCGCCTGCCCGCTTTCTGCGCCTGCGCGCCGCTTATCGCAGCAGCATCTGCGTCCGGCCTATTTCCTTGCCGTCCGCATAGACGTACACCTGGTATTTGCCCTCGACGAAATCGCCGGGAACACCTTCCACAAAGACACTCACGTCGAGGTCCTGGTTTTCATACAATACCTCCTTCGCGCCGCTGAACTGCATCCGTTCCTCGCCCACGACAAAGAAGTTGTTGCCTTTCTCGATGCCGATGAGCTTGTCGGGCGAAACGACCCGGACGTAAACCACCTTGTTCCCGTTCTGGGCAAACTGGTTTTTGGCCAAGGTAAACGAAACGCGGATCTGGTCCGTGCGGCGGGCACGGTCGGTATCGGTTACCCGGCCGGTGTTCGACACGCTGATGGCCTGCGCCTTGACATTGCGGGCGTCGAGGGTGGCGGCCGTCTTGATGTCCTGCTGCATCCGCACGTTCTCCTGCACCAGTTGCTGGTTGCGGGACGAGGTCTTGCGCAGGGAGTCCTCCGCCTTGTCGCGCTGGGCGATCAGGACTTTGTTCAGGCGGTTGAGCGAGTCGGCCACGTGGAAAAGTTCCTTCTTTTCCTCGCGCAGGCGTTTGATCTGTGCCTGATAGGAGCGCAACAGGCTCAGGTTGGCCTTGTAATTGACCATCGAATCGCGAAGCAGGGCGATGTGCTGCTGGGCTTCGTCGATCTCGATCTTCAACTTGGAATCCTGCACGTACAGGGTGTCGTATTCGGCCTGCAAAGCCGACAATTCGGCGATGGCCTGCTGGCGGTTGTTCTCGATGATCTCGTTGTACTCCGAACGCGAATAAAAGATATACACGATAGCGGCTGCCAGCAGAACGATCAACAGGATCAACACGGCGGCAGGACGACGGCGCGGTGCCTGCTCCTCTCCCGAGGAGCCGTAAGGCGTATGGGTTGCTTTTTCTTCCATAACGGTGTTTTCGGTTTGTTTTTCGGTTTTCTTATGCAATAATACGTTTTTTATGCGGGTCCGGCACATGGGAATAGGTTTTTAAATTTATTTTAACATCGGAAATCTTTCCCCGGCTTCCAGCCCGACCGCACCTGCCACCGCGATAACACACGCCGAAAGCAACGGCTCTACCCATAACCCACCCATCGTTTGCACTTGTGGAGGAGATGATGACCCCCGGTATACTTTCCCTTCCCTCTTTCTTTTACAAAAAAGATTCGTTTTCCCCTTCCCGCTGCGCTCGGCTTTCACAATCTTTAGTTAAAACAGGATGCGCCTCGGCAAAGCCTTCGGGGAAAAACTTCGTTTTCCCCTTCCCGCTGCGCTCGGCTTTGATTATTTTTGAATAAAACAGGATGCGCCTCGGCAAAGCCTCGGGGAAAAACTTCGTTTTCCCTCTCGGCTTTGCGCTCGGCTTTCGCTATTTTTGCCATACGATAGAAAAAAAAACGTATCCGCTATGGAAAAAGACTTCCTGCACCTGATCCAAACGCGGCGCAGCTGCCGCAGCTACCGTCCCGAACAGATCGCAGACGAACAACTGGAGGCTATCCTCCAAGCCGGCACATATGCTCCGACGGCCATGGGAGCCCAATCGCCCTATATCGTGGCCGTGCAAAACCCTGGGCAGATCGCACAGCTCTCGGCCATGAACGCCCGCGTGATGAATACTTCGGCCGACCCGTACTACGGCGCACCGACCCTCGTGCTGGTCTTCGCTCCCCGGGAGGCGAAAAATGCCGTCCAGGATGCCAGCTGCGTACTGGAGAACATGATGCTGGCGGCTCATGCCCTGGGAGTGGGCAGCTGCTGGATCAACCGCGAACGGGAGATGTTCGCTACCGAGGAGGGACTTGCACTGATGAAACAATGGGGCCTGCCCGAGGGACTCTGCGGGGTCGGGGCCCTGTCCTTGGGCTATCCGGCGGCGGAACCCTCGCCACGCAAACCCCGCAAGGCGGACTACGTGCGGGTCATCCGCTAAACGAAGGGCTGCGTACGGGGATATTCTCCCTTATGTCGTGCAACAGACGCTTCCGGCGGGCGACTAAACCCGCCCTCCTTCCACAGGAAACGGCCTGGGAATGCCCTGCGGGAAAGGGGAAGGCGTCTCTTTGCGACCGCCGGCGGACGGGGCGAAATGCTTCCCTTGCATCCTTACAGGAATACAGGGGATGTTTTGCCGCCCTGAAAAATGCGGCCGATCCTTTTGATGCCCCCTTTTGGAAAGGGATTCGTGCTCCACATAAGTATCTGCGGGAGCATCCTCGTGCTCGGGCGATTTTTGCGCCGAGGGGATTGTTTTCTATTTTGCGGGCAAATTCTTAACTTTGCGCAGTAAGAAATCAACAAAAATTCGAATCGACGATGAAAAAACGATTTTTCCTCTCCGCCCTTCTGGCTGTTTGCCTGCTCCTTCCGAGCCAGGTGCGTGCCGACGAGGGGATGTGGCTGCCGATCTTTATCAAGCGGCTCAACTATGTGGACATGCAGAAGCATGGCCTGCAACTGACTCCGGAAGAGATCTACAGCATCAATAATTCCTCGCTCAAGGATGCGGTGCCTATCTTCGGCAACGGCTGCTCCTCGGAAATGGTGTCGGCCAACGGTCTGGTGCTGACCAACCACCACTGCGGTTTCAGCGCCATCGCCGACCTGTCTACCCCGGAACACGACTACCTGCACGAGGGTTTTTACGCTCCCTCGATGAAAGAGGAACTCCCGGCCAAAGGGCTGACCGTTACTTTCTTCGTGCGGATGGAAGACGTGACCAACCGCATCCAGGAAGTCATCACCCCCAACATGACCGAGGACGAACGGTACGAAGCCATCGAGAAGATCGCCACCGAGATCGAACAGCAAGCCAGCGAAGACGGAAAATACCGCGCCGAGGTCAAGAGTTTCTACAAGGGCAACGAATACTACCTGTTCGTTTACCAGGTGTTCCGCGACATCCGCCTGGTGTGCACTCCGCCCTATTCCATCGGTAAGTTCGGCGGCGAAACGGACAACTGGATGTGGCCCCGCCACACCTGCGACTTTTCCATGTTCCGCATCTATGCCGACAAGGACAACAACCCGGCCGACTACTCCGAAGACAACGTACCCTACCGCCCGAAAGAACACTTTACGATCAATATCGGCGACAAGAAAGAAGGGGACTTCTGCTTCATCATGGGTTACCCCGGCACCACGCAGCGCTACCTCACCTCGTGGGGCATCGATTTTCTGGTGAACACCGAATACCCGGCCTTCGTGGATGCCCGCGACGCCAAACTGAACATCATGCGCGAGGCGATGGCCGCCAACGACACGGTGCGGCTGAACTACGCTTCGTCCTTCGCTTCGACGTCCAACTACTGGAAAAACCGCATCGGGATGATCGATGCGCTGACCAAGAACAAGACGGCCGATAAGAAACGGGGCATTGAAGCCGAAGTAGCCGCCTGGATCGAAGCCGACCCGGTGCGCAAGGCCGTTTACGGGGATATTTTCCAGACCATGCAGGATTACTACGCGGCCACCGCTGCTTCGACGGCCGCCCTGCAGTACCTCTCGCAGGCCGGGCTTTCGGGTTCGACGGTATCCTCGGTAGCTTGGCAGTTGGGGACGATCTTCTCCTCGCCGCAGTACTCGGATTCGCTGCGCGGGGTCTTCATCGAACGCCTGCCCAAATACTACGAGCGTCTGGACATGAACTTGGAGAAGCGTCTGTCCACCGAGCTGATGAAACACATCGTCAAGAACGTTCCCGACAGCCTCCTGCCTGCGGTTCTCTCGGCCCGCATCCAAGAGATCGGCGTCGATTCGCTGGCCGCTGCGATGGAGACTTCGCTGCTGTTCTGCCCCGAGGAGTTGCAGGCGGCCCTGGAGGACGATCCGGAAGCCGTCCTGAAAGACCCGGCCATCGAGGTGTTCAAGTCCTACTACGACCAGTATCTGGCCCTCAACCAAAAGAACCGGGAGATCGTCAACTCCTTCAACCGGGCCGACCGCTTGTTCCATGCGGCGTTGCAGAAGGCCTTCGAAGGCCGTCGGGTATTTTATCCGGATGCCAACTTCACCATGCGCCTTACCTACGGAAACATCCTGCCCTACGATCCGAAGGACGGGGTTACGTACCACTACGAAACGACCCTGGACGGTGTGGCCCAGAAGTACAAGAAGGGCGATCCGGAATTCGACGCTCCGCAAAAACTGCTCGACCTCAATGCTGCACGCGACTACGGTCCGTACGCCAACTCCAAAGGCCAGCTGATCACCTGCTTCCTTTCCAACCTCGACATCACGGGGGGTAATTCCGGCTCGCCGGTGATCAACGGACGGGGAGAACTCATCGGTATCGCTTTCGACGGCAACTGGGAAGCCATGAGCGGCGACATCGAATTCGAACCTAACCTCCAGCGCACCATCAGCGTGGACATCCGCTACGTGCTGTTCGTCATCGACAAGGTGATGGGAGCGCAGAACATCCTCGACGAACTGACCATCGTCAATGTGCCGCAGGATGCCAAACTGAAAAACGCCAAATCCGAAAAACCGGAAAAGGTCAAAAAGGCGAAAAACAAACGCTCCAAAGAGGCTTGATGGCCCCAAACCGGACGGGCAAAAAGAAAGCGGCGCTGCGCGCCGCTTTCTTTTTGCCCGTCCGGTTTGCCCGCCCGCCTGCGCTCTACAATCCAAGCAAGACACCCAACCGGGTTGTCCTGCCAAAAGCATTCCTCACAAGAGACAAAAAAGGATTCCATCGGGGTTTTCTGTCCGGAGAACTTCCCCGGCGGGCGCGGGCGGTTGCGGGCAAAAGGGGGCGGCGCATAGCGCCGCCCCCTTTTGCCCGCAACCACGCCTGGGGAAGACAGATTATTTCACCTGGCCTATCTTTTCGGAAAGATCGTCCAGGAAACGGCGCAGAGGCCGCTCGACCATCATGCGCAGCATCGGATTGACATCGGCTTCGATAGCCACCTGCACCGAACTCTGCTCGTCCGCGAGGGCTCCTATACGCACTTCAAGCGATATTTTCGCCCCCATCGGCGTAGCAAACACCACCCGGGAAAAAGGTTCGGCCACACTGCGCACCATCTTGATCTCGGGCATGCCCCCGATGGTAAAGGAAAACCAGGGCATGCCGTAGTCTTCGCCCGTAGCGAACGAGGAAACGGCCGATGGCATGTAGTCTTTGTACTTTTCCACATCGTTTACCGCGGCATACACCGTCTGCTGCGAGCGGGCTACTTGGGTAACAGGTCCTTCGAGTCTCATGGTATTTCAGGTTTTGGCTATGTACTTTTCGAGCGTACGGTTGTTCATTTTTCCCCTTCGGGAGCCGCATCTTCCTTTTTCCACCGGGAAGGGTTCTCCCGCCAACGCGCCAGCAGCTCCAGATCGGAGGGCTGCACATAGTGCATCTCCGCAGCCTGGGCGATGAGCGTATCGTAATCGCACAGGGTGGTCAGGCGCACCCCGGCCTTTTCAAAATTGTCCTGCGCCACCGAGAAACCGTAGGTCATGATGGCCGCCATGTACAACACCTGCGCACCGGCTTCCCGCAACGCGGCTACCGCACCCAGGCTGCTGCCGCCGGTGCTGATCAGGTCCTCGATCACCACCACTTTCTGCCCTGCCTGCAGGCAGCCTTCTATCTGGTTGCCCCGGCCGTGGCTCTTGGGTTCGGGACGCACATAGACAAAAGGCAAACCCAGCTGCTGAGCCACGAGCATTCCCACGGCGATCGCTCCGGTAGCTACTCCTGCGATCACATCGGGATAAGTATCGCCGTTTTGCACTATCTTTGCAAACGATTCGGCCAGGAACGTGCGGATCTTCGGATACGAAAGCGTCATCCGGTTGTCGCAGTAAATGGGGGAATGCCACCCGCTGGCCCAGGTAAAATACTTCTCGGGCTGCAGGCGTACCGCCTCGATCTCCAGCAGGTATTTCGCCGTGGTAAGGGCCGTTTGCTTGTCTTTGAGCATGATCAATATGTATAAAGTCTATTTCAATCGAAATCTCGTCCTTTTCCCCGCTCAGGCACCCGCGGACGGGACGCGCACCTGGGTCGATCCCGACCCGCAGACCCTGCGGAGGGTCGTAGCGGACTGTTTCGACAAAGGTAAGGCAAAAATCGCATTCCTCAGCACCACAGGCGAGGATCTGCAAAAAATATTCGACAGTTTTTTCCGACACATCCCCGCCGGCGGAGGCATCGTCCGCCACGAACCCTCGGGACGCATCCTGATGATCCGTCGCCAAGGACGCTGGGACCTGCCCAAAGGTTGGCGCGAAGCCGGGGAAACGGACCGGGAAAACGCCTTGCGGGAAGTTCGCGAAGAGACCGGTACGGAAGGGCTTTCCATCGTCGCCCCCGTGGGGATCACGCGGCATGCCTACCTGCTGGAAGGACAATGGGCCATCAAACACACCGCGTGGTTTGCCATGCAGACCTGCCAAAGCACCACCTGCCCCCAGAGCGAGGAAGGCATCGAACGCGTCGAATGGCTCGACCGCCGCGGCGTAGAACAAGCCTTAAACAACACCTTTCCCAACATCCGCGAAATCCTCGAAACCTATCTCACCCTCTACCCCTTGCCATGACCCGCCCACACGAAGAACGAAAAAAAGCCCTCGAAGCCCTCTGCCGACTGGGGGAAATGTTCCGCCGGGGCGAAGACGACCCCCGCTGGCGGGTCGCCCTGCAAAAAGCCGGGGCGGACAACCCGTGGTTCACCCCGGAAAATATCTGCTTTGCCGCCCGGCAATGGGGGGAACTGCTCCGCGAACCTGCGTTGACACAATGGGTGGATCGCTATCCCCTGCCCGATGCATCGAAAAACGTCCTGCTGGTACTGGCCGGGAACATCCCGATGGTAGGGCTGCACGACATCCTCTGCACCTACGTGAGCGGACACCGGGCCGTGATCAAACCTTCGCGGGACGACACGGCGCTCATCACCGCTGCCACGCAATGCCTCCAGGAGGCCGAACCATCGCTCGCCGGACGCCTGACGCTCGCCCCCGGACTGGTCCGGGAAGGCATCGACGCGGTGATCGCCACTGGCAACGACGACACCCAACGCTACTTCCGGTACTATTTCCGGCAGGTCCCTGCCCTGCTGCGCCACGCCCGTTACAGTGTAGGGATCGTCGCAGAGGACACCTCGCAGCAGGAGCTGGAACAACTGGCCGACGACATGCTGCTGTACTTCGGTCTGGGCTGCCGCAACGTTACCCAGGTACTCGTCCCCGAAGGTTTCGACCTCTCCCGGCTGGGACGCGCATTGGGAAAATACGCCGGGATCGCCGACCATCCCAAATACCGCAACAATTACGACTACCGCCGGGCGATGTACGCCTTGAGCGAACAAAACGCCGGTGTGTACGATACCGGTTTCCTGTTGCTCGTCCCCTCGGACACGCCGGCAGCACCCATAGGCACGGCGGGCTACCGGCGGTACGGGACGCTTGCCCAGGCGGAAGACTACCTCCGCTCGCTGGGCGAGGCGCTGCAATGCGTCGTCGGCCCCGGGCATCTGCCCTTCGGCAGCGCACAGCGCCCAGCCCTGGACCAGTACGCCGACGGGGAGGACACGATGGAGTTCCTGCGCTTCGCCCGCCGTTGAGCCTTTTCCCGGCCAGGGGACAGCCGTGCAGTTTGCCGCCGGACAAGGGCGTTCGGAAGTTCGGCCGCTCCCGGCCTCCGGCACCGCAAGGCTCCGCCGGGAACTTTCCTTGCGGGATGCGCTCTGTTTTTTCAAAATCACCGGAAAGATTCCGACCGAAAACGCCGGGAAAGGCTTGCCCGGGCGGAGGTTTTTCCGCCAGGGAAAGCCTCCGCCCCGCAAGTTGTCCGCGCAAACACATGACAGACAACACCATAAACGCTTTTGCAAGACTTGGGTCGAAGCGGAAAATCTAACGCTTTTTTAAGCGTAATTCCACAATTATTCCGTAAATTTGCGTGGTTCTTTCCGAAGAACGCTTTTTTCAAAGAAGGAAATACAAAACACACAAGATACATCGCATCATGGCGGATAGCAAAATCAAAAAAATAGGCGTACTCACCTCGGGCGGCGACGCTCCGGGAATGAATGCGGCGATCCGTTCCGTGGCCCGCACGTGCGCCACTTATGGGATCGAGTGCATCGGCATCGAACAGGGGTACAAAGGCCTGTTGGAAAAAGACTTCGTCGAGCTCTCTCCGCGCGACGTAGGCAACATCATCAACCGGGGCGGCTCGTTCCTGCGCTCGGCCCGGTGCAAAGAGTTCAAGGATCCTGAAGTACGTCTCCAGGCTGCCCGCAACGCCCGGGAAGCCGGCATCGACGCACTGGTAGTCATCGGCGGCGACGGTTCGTTTACCGGCGCACTGAAACTGCAAAAAGAAACCGGTCTGCAGGTAATGGGCATCCCGGGTACGATCGACAACGATATTTACGGATCGGACTTTTCCATCGGGTTCGACACGGCCATCAATACGGCCATGGAAGCCATCGACAAGATCCGCGATACGGCTGCCTCGCACGACCGTATTTTCTTCGTCGAGGTGATGGGGCACGGTTCGGGGTACATCGCCGTCTATACCGGTATGGCTACCGGGGTGGAACAGATCATCCTGCCGCCTAAAAAAGACAAGGACAACCACAGCATCATCCCCGACGGGGAAGAACTGTACGAAGAGATTGTCAAGGACCTCCACGAAGCCGAAGGCCGCAAGAAGAGTTCCTCGATCGTCATCGTGTCGGAAAATGGACAGCACATCGGCGAGCGCGTACGCATCATCACCCAAGAGATGAAAAAACGCATGCCCGAGAAGGACATCAAGGAAACGACTCTGGGACATATCCAGCGCGGCGGATCGCCCACCACGGTAGACCGCGTGCTGGCCACCCGTCTGGGCGTAGCGGCTGTGGAAGGCCTGCTGAAAGGACTGGACGGACAGGTTGCCGGCGTACGGGACAACAAGATCGCCTACACTCCGCTGCGCGACAACACGGTGCCTTACGACCTCGAAAACGACTTCGACGTCAAACGCACGCACGAGATCATCGACGAGTTCCGCCGCGTGGCCAACATCATGAATGCCTAAAAATCAATAATCAACCATAAAATCACTTAAAACATCATGGAAAAAGTAAGAATTGGCATCAACGGTTTCGGCCGTATCGGTCGTCTGGTTTTCCGGGCTGCCATCAACCGCCCCAACATCCAGGTTGTCGGCATCAATGACCTGATCGATCCCGAGTACATGGCTTACATGCTCAAATTTGACTCGGTACACGGCAAATTCGACGGCACGGTCGAAGTAAAAGACGGCAACCTGATCGTCAACGGCAACGTGATCCGCGTAACGGCAGAACGCGACCCGGCCAACCTGAAATGGGACGAAGTAAAGGCTGAATACATCGTGGAATCCACCGGTCTGTTCCTGACCAAAGAACTCGCCGGAAAACACATCCAGGCCGGCGCAAAACGCGTGGTAATGTCCGGCCCGTCGAAAGACGACACCCCGATGTTCGTAATGGGTGTAAACCACAAGACCTACCAGGCTTCGCAGAGCATCATCTCCAACGCTTCCTGCACCACCAACTGCCTGGCTCCGCTGGCCAAGATCATCAACGACAAATTCGGTATCAAGGAAGGTCTGATGACCACCGTACACGCTACCACCGCTACCCAGAAGACCGTAGACGGTCCTTCGATGAAAGACTGGCGCGGCGGCCGTTCGGCTCTGTGCAACATCATTCCTTCGTCCACCGGTGCTGCCAAGGCCGTAGGGAAAGTAATCCCCTCGCTCAACGGCAAACTCACCGGTATGTCCCTGCGCGTTCCCACCGCTGACGTATCGGTAGTTGACCTGACCGCCGTGCTGGAGAAACCCACGACCTATGCAGAAATCTGCCAGGCTGTCAAGGAAGCGGCCGAAGGCGAACTGAAAGGCATCGTCAGCTACACCGAAGACGCTGTCGTTTCGCAGGATTTCGTCGGCGAAAAATGCACCTCGAACTTCGATGCAAAGGCTGGTATCGCACTGAACGACCACTTCGTAAAACTGGTCGCTTGGTACGACAACGAGATCGGTTACTCCAACAAACTGGTCGACCTGATCGAATACACGGCTACCGTAAAATAATTGCGGAAAACCTCATCCGATCATTCGGAAAAACCCGTGCTCACTTTCGTGAGCGCGGGTTTTTGTTTTTCCCCCTCCCCTACTCTTTCCAAAAATACCACCGCTCTTGGGCGGTGAAATAATCCCGGCCCGACGGCCTTTCCTACCAAAAATTCCTCGTAACTTGCCCGCGAGGAAAAAAAGCTCTTGCAGAACCTTTTTTTCCCGTACACCACGATATTCCTCGGCCGCAAAATGAAACGCATCCTCCTTTTTCTTTTCCTCTTCCTTTTCCTCGCCGTTCTCGCAGCCGGCTGCCGGGGCCGCGAAGAAAAAGCGCTCGAAACCTTCACCGGGCGCATCGTCCGCCTGCCGCAAGGTTTGGAATACCGCAGCCTGGGCGACAGCCTGTGTCCCGTTCCGGTGGATTCCCTGCGGATGGTGGTGTACATCAACAGCGAATGCGAGCGTTGCGCCGCGCAGACAAGCGAGTGGGCGAAAAGAGAGCAGGAATTTCTCCAGGCGGGCGAGGTGGCGATCCTCTACTATGTCCGCGCGTCGGATTTCCCGCAGGTGCGGACGCTGTTGGAGCGCGCCGGGCTGTCCTCCCCCGTATTCATCGACCCGGAAAGCGACCTGCTGTACCAAAACGGCATTCCCGAGAGCCTTACCCCCCTGCACACTTTCCTGTTGGACGGGCAAGGGAGGGTCGTTCTCTACGGCGATCCGCTGGACAATCCTTTCCTCTACCGGCGCTACCGGGATGCCATCCGCCGGCTCTCCCCCCACCGAAAATAGCCCTGCCTGCCCCGGCAGCCATTCGGCGCGGGGAAACGGGTTCGACTTTCCTTTCCCTATATTTCCCTAATATAGGATGCGGCTGGGCTACGTTAAGATTGAAAACTTCGTTTTCATCTTCCCGCTGCGCTCGCCTTTCATTATATTTTCATAATATAGGATGCGGCTCGGTATTCGTCAAATGCGAAAACAATGTTTTCCATTTGACGCTGCGCTCGCCTTTCACTATATTTTCATAATATAGGATGCGGCTCGGCATTCGTCAAATGCGAAAACAATGTTTTCGCATTTGACGCTGCGCTCGCCTTTCACTATATTTGAAATTCCCTCGACGTTCGGGAGATCATTCCGCCGGGATCGTGTCCTGTCCTTTGGCGTCCTTTCTGAACTGGGGGCGCGTTGTCAGGCTGAAATCTTCCCCTTGGCTTACATATCGGCTCAAAAGCCAGTGGTACACATTCGTTGCACTGGACCCCGAATCCACCGTAACGACATAGGCCTGTTCGAATTCCCAGCCCAAGGTTCCCATGTAATTCATCGCATCGACCATCGAATTGAACACGATCGGTTTCCCGTTTTCATCCACCAGGGTTTCACGGCTGAAAAGGGTGCTTTCCTGCCCGAAATCGACTTCGATCGTCAATTTCTTGGAGAACATCTTGCTCGTGCCGACGATCTCGCAGTAGACTTTGCTTTGTGTCTGCTGGGCAAAGGCCGTCCCGCAGACGACGAATGCCAAAAATAAAAGTGCTTTTCTCATGGTCGAACTGTTTTATCGTTTTCTCTATTTCTCTCTTTGCGGTTGTGTAAAGGAGAGGCGTGCTTTCCTGGATAAAAGTATCCTTTTTTTTTGCGTCAAAGGTCCATCCGCCAAAACTTTAAGAACAAAATAACACCTTCCCGTCCCTTTCCAAAGACCGCTTCCCGACAGTTTCTCCCGAGGCGTCCACTCCGGCCGTATTTCAAATCCCGCGAGGATTTCGTACCTTTGTCGCTTGCTATTTCCGCCCCGAAAAGGGGCTTTCCGGCATGAAAAACGAAGAGACGATAGACATATACGGCGCCCGCGAGCACAACCTGAAAAACATCGACCTGAGCATTCCCCGCAACCGTCTGGTGGTTTTCACCGGACTTTCCGGCAGCGGGAAATCCTCCCTGGCTTTCGATACGATCTACGCCGAAGGGCAGCGCCGCTACATGGAGACCTTTTCCGCCTATGCCCGTCAGTTCATCGGCGGGATGGAACGCCCTGAAGTGGACAAGATCGAAGGCCTTTCGCCCGTGATCTCCATCGAACAGAAGACCACTTCGGGCAACCCGCGCTCCACCGTAGGCACCATCACCGAAATATACGACTTCCTGCGCCTGCTCTACGCCCGGGCTTCGGTGGCTTTCTCGCCCGTAAGCGGGCAACCGATGGTCAGCCATACCGACGAGCAGATCTGCCAACTCATCGCACGCGACTACACCTCCCGGCGGTTGAGCATCCTCGCACCCGTAGTCCGCTCGCGCAAGGGACACTACCGGGAACTCTTCGAGAACATCCTCAAGGCCGGTTTCCTCAAGGCCCGTATCGACGGCCAGACCACCGACCTTACTCCCGGGATGCGCATCGACCGCTACAAGACGCACGACATCGAGATCGTCATCGACCGCCTGGCCTCCCCCCAGGCCGATTCTCCCCGCCTGATGGAAGCTGTCCGCACGGCCCTGTACCACGGCGAAGGGACGATGATGGTCGAGGATGCCGACTCGGGAGAGCTGCGGTACTACTCCCGCCACCTGATGTGCCCCGAATCCGGACAGTCGTTTCCACTGCCCGAACCGAACACCTTTTCGTTCAACTCGCCCAAAGGCGCCTGCCCCGAATGCGGCGGATTGGGCGAAGTGCTGCTGATCGACCTGAAGAAAGTCATCCCGGACCCGCGGCTTTCCATCCGCGCAGGGGCCATCGCTCCCCTGGGAGCTTACAAGAATACCTGGATCTTCCAACAACTGGAGGCCATCGCCACCCGCTACGGCTTTACGCTGAACACGCCGGTAAAGGATATTCCGGAAGAGGCGATGCATGTGATCCTCCACGGGGGCAGCGAGCATTTCTCCCGCCTGTCCGAAGCCGGGGTAACGCACGACTACCAGATCGACTTCCAAGGCATCGCCGCCTTTATCCGCCAGCAGGCCGAGGATACCGAAAGCAAGACGCTGGCGCGTTGGGCGCGCGAATTCATGAACGAGGTGGTATGTCCCATCTGCCACGGATCCCGCCTGCGGGACGAGTCGCTGTGCTTCCGCATCGGGGGGATGAACATCGCCCAGATAGCCGCCCTGCCGCTCTCCGAACTGCCGCAATGGTACCGGAAGGCATGGGAGGGAATGAACGAGCGGCAAAGGAACATCGCGGCCGAAGTGTTCAAGGAACTCTCCAGCCGCACACAGTTCCTGCTGGATGTGGGGCTGGGCTACCTTTCGCTCGACCGGGGATCGAAAACCCTCTCGGGGGGCGAGTCGCAACGCATCCGCCTGGCCACCCAGATCGGTTCGCAACTCGTCGAGGTGCTCTACATCCTGGACGAGCCTTCCATCGGGCTTCACCAGCGGGACAACCAACGCCTGATTGCCTCGCTGAAAAAACTCCGCGATGCGGGCAATTCGGTCATCGTGGTGGAGCACGACCGGGACATGATCCTGGCGGCAGACGACATCGTGGACATCGGCCCGGGTGCGGGGCTTTACGGCGGGAGAGTCGTCTGGCACGGCCGTCCCGACCAACTTCGCCAGGCGCACACCCTCACGGCGGACTACATCAACGGCGTGCGGGAGATCCCCCGGCGACACACGCCCCGTCCCGGTTCGGGACAGGTGCTTCGCCTGGTGGGTGCCCAAGGGAACAACCTGAAAGACGTTACGGTGGATTTCCCGCTGGGAAAACTGATCTGCGTAACGGGGGTATCGGGCAGCGGCAAGTCCACCCTGATCAACGATACGCTCTACCCGATCCTCAACGCACATTTTTTCCAGGCGCTCAAAAAACCCCTCCCCTACCAGCGAATCGAGGGCTTGGAATACCTCGACAAGGTCATTGCCATCGACCAGTCGCCCATCGGCCGCACTCCGCGCTCCAACCCGGCGACGTACACCGGTGTGTTCTCGGAGATCCGTTCCCTGTTTGCCGAAGTTCCCGAAGCGCGCATCCGGGGCTACAAGGCGGGGCGTTTCTCCTTCAACATCAAGGGCGGAAGGTGCGAGGAATGCCAAGGCTCGGGGCTGAAGACCATCGAAATGAATTTCCTGCCGGACGTACACGTACACTGTCCGGCTTGCCAGGGCAAACGCTACAACCGCGAAACGCTCGAAGTGCGTTACAAAGGAAAATCCATTGCCGATGTGCTGGAGATGAGCATCGACGAGGCGACGGAGTTTTTCGAGCCGATCCCCTCGATCTACCGGAAGATCAAGACCCTGCAGGACGTCGGGCTGGGATACCTCACCCTGGGGCAACAAAGCACCACGCTCTCGGGCGGCGAGGCCCAGCGCGTGAAACTGGCCACCGAACTGGCCAAGAAAGATACCGGGAACACGTTCTACATCCTCGACGAACCCACTACCGGGCTGCATTTCGAGGACATCCGCGTCTTGATGGGCATCCTCGACCACTTGGTCGACCGGGGCAACACCGTGCTGGTGATCGAGCACAACCTGGATGTGATCCGCTTGGCCGACCACCTGATCGACATGGGACCCGAAGGCGGACAGGAAGGAGGTTTTGTCGTAGCGCAAGGCACCCCGGAAGAAGTCGTCGCCCAAAGAAAAGGCTACACCTGGGCCTTCCTGAAAGAGGTACTCGAAGGAGCAGGACCCCACCGGGGCTGATCGTTTTTTCTTTCTCTCTCCGCCCCTATTCCCCCGGGAAAAAGCCCTTAAAAAAGGCCGTCAATCCGGCTCTTGGGATACTTTTACACCGAAAATGGCTTCCAGCGCCCCCCGGACAGCCTCCGCCGCCGAAACCCGCACCGCCACCCGGATACGGCAATCCTCCCGCAGGTCCTGCTCCAGGAGGTCCAATCCGCGCTCCTTCACCAGCCGCATCACGGCACTGATCTGCCCGTAGCCGAAGCGCACTTCCAGTTTCCGGCAGACGACCCGCTGCTCGATCCGGGATGTTTCCAAGGCCATCCGCGCCGCTTGCTTGTACGCGGCCACCAGCCCCGACGCCCCCAGAAGGATGCCCCCGAAGTACCGTACGACGGCCACCAGGGTATCGGTCGTACGGAAAGACAGCAGTTGGTTGTAAATGGGCAACCCGGCCGTACCGGAGGGTTCGCCGTCGTCGCCTGCGCGGAACACGGCCCCCGAAGCCCCCAGACGATAGGCGTAGCACACGTGTCGGGCGGCGTGATGCTGCGCGCGAAGCTCGCGCAGGATGTCCTGTACGGCTTCCGGGGTCTCCACATGGAAGGCATACCCCAGAAAACGGCTTCCCTTTTCCTTGTACACGGGTGTTTCCCCTTCCTGGGCGCATACGGTCAGATATGTATCGCTGGGCGTTGTCATAGCGTTGTCATGGTTTTATCATGGCCTTGGAAGATGGCGATAGATGACCAGTCGATCGTCCCCGAGCGTTTCTTCGGCTTCTGCGCAGGCATCGTCCGGCAATCCGGGCGCCGGCACGCCTGCCCCGAGAAACCGTTGCGGGGCGGAGAAGACATACGCCCGGTCCCAAAGGCCGCTGCGGAAAAAGGATGCGAGCATTTCCGCCCCGCCTTCCACCAGGACGGACTGGAGGCCTCGACGGTAGAGTGCGTCGAGCATCTGAGGGACGGTATCGGTCGAGAAGTCGAGCGGGACCGGCTCCACCGCGGGAGGGAAAGGTCGCTCCACCTCCGTAAAGACAAGCGTGGGGAGGATTCCGTCGAGCAAGTGGTTCTCCAGCGGGATGATGCCCCTGCGATCCGGCACCACCCGCAAGGGATGGCGGGGAACAGGAGCCAGACGGGCGTCGAGGCGGGGGTTGTCCAGGCAGGCGGTGCGGGTCCCTACCAGGATGGCCTGCTCGATGCTGCGCAAGCGGTGGACGTACTGCTGCGCAAGAGGGCCGGTAATGCGCTGGGGGGGCTGCCGGGGGGAGTCCCGCAGCGCGTCGAGGTATCCGTCGGCGCTTTGGGCCCACTTGAGGGCGACGTAAGGGCGTTTTTTCTGGTGAAACGTGAAAAAGCGTTCGTTCAGCCGGCGGCATTCCTGCTCCCGTACGCCGAGGGTAACGGCGATACCGGCCTGTTCCAACTTGCGGATGCCTCGACCGGCGACCTTGTCGAAAGGATCGACGACGCCCACCACCACACGGGGAATGCCTTCCCGGACGATGCGGTCGGCACACGGGGGCGTTTTCCCGAAATGGGAACACGGCTCCAGGGTAACGTACAGGGTGCTTTCCCGCAGACGGGTCTTGTCCCGGACCGATTCGATGGCATTGACCTCGGCATGGGCTTGGCCGGCGCGGTGGTGATACCCCCGGCCGATGACTTCGCCCCGGGAGACGATCACACAGCCTACCATGGGGTTGGGATAGGTCGCCCCCAGTCCTTCACGGGCCAGGGCGAGGGCCATGTCCATGTATTTTCCATCCTCGTTCATCATCTCTTCTCTTTTCACTTGGTTTTCCGGCAAAGCCCAAAGGCTGCGCGCGGGAAAAACGACAACGCACGGGTCCTTCGGTTCGAAAAAACGGTCCTCCTCCCGCAGACGGGCCTCACGGCTTCAGGGACAAGACGACCGTGATACTGCCTCGGCCGAGCGCTCTTTCCAATTCGCCGGGCGAGAGGTTCTTTATCCGTCCCAATCGCGTGAGGGGGTAATGGTTGTGCCCGTAATAAACCGTCAGGTAATGCCCCTGGTAAAGGATAACGTCGCCGGGCTGTACGGCGATCGGCCGATCGTTCGTCGGAAGGCTCACCCCGAGATCGCCCACTTTTTCCATCCGGGCATAATCCTCCATCCGAACCTCCCTGTCGCCCTTTTCCAGGAGGTTTTTCAAGGCTTCGGCGGAGGTATTCCCCTCCAATTCTACCGGGAAGGCCTGCTCACCGACCCGCAGGAATATCTTTTGGTGCTCCATCCGATTGGTCGTTTCTTTTCGTTTCAAGGTCTGCAAAGAGGATTCCTCTCCGGTCTGCTGCGGGATACGCCTCGGCCAATCCTTCGGAGAAAAACTTCGTTCTCCCCTGCCGCTTTGCGCTCGGCTTTCGCTATCTTTCCATAAGACAGGAGGCGCCTGGGCAAACTCCTCGGGGAAAAACTTCGTTTTCCCCTGCCGCTTTGCGCTCGGTTTTCACTATCTTTCCATAAGACAGGAGGCGCCTCGGCAAACTCCTCGGGGAAAAACTTCGTTCTCCCCTGCCGCTTTGCGCTCGGCTTTCACTATCTTTGCAACCGATGCCCGAATGTACGAAAATAGTTCGGATGCTCCGCCGGTGAGCCTGCCGAAAGTTTTCCCGCTCCGGTGTGGGTTCGCTCTGCGTATCCGGCATCGGAAAATACGGGTATCCGCACGCCTTGAGGGGGTGCGTCGGACAAGGACTGTATAAACCAACAAAACGATACGACCATGATCTACAGAATACGGGTAATCCTCGACGTGCGGGACGATGTCTTCCGCGACATCGAGATACAGGGCAGCGATACGCTCGAAGACTTGCACGAGGCGATCGTCCGCAGCTTCGATCTCGACGGGCGGGAGATGGCTTCGTTCTACCTCTCGGACGACGAGTGGAACCAGGGCGAGGAGATCACGCTGTTCGACCTTTCGGACGGGGACAAGAATACCAAGGTGATGTCCCGTTTCCGCATCGAAGAGGTGCTCACCGGGACGCATCAGCGGCTGCTCTACGCATACGACTTCATGAACATCCGCACGTTCTACGTGGAGGTGTTCTCCATCACCCCGCCGCAGGATGGGGTCGAATACCCGCGGGTGGTGCTCTCCTACGGGTCTACCCCGCAATACACCGACAGCGATATGGAGGAGATCGACGATCCGGACGCCATCGAATACGACGACGAGGACTTCGACGACGGGTTCTCCGAAAAGGGAGACGATATTTTCGCGGGCGACGAGGACTTCGGCGGCAGCTACGGCTACGACGAAGACGACCGGTACTGACACGTTCCGTCCTTTCTGCATTCCGTTTCAAAAAAACGTGCTGCGGGCAAGCGGGGCGGGGCCAAATGGCCCCGCCCCGCTTGCCCGCAGCACGTTTTTCGAGCGGTCTCCCGGAAAAGGATCAGGACAAGACCTTTTCCATGATAAAATCGTCCATCACAAAACCGCAACCGATGTCGGCCACTTTTTCTTCCCGGACGACGAATCCCCGGTGGAGATATACCCGGATAGCGGTTTCGTTGTGGCGGTTGACCGTGAGCCAGATGGCCTTCAAAGCCCGGCGGCGGCACTCCCCTTCCATAAAGTCGAAGGCCGCGCTCGAAAGCCTCTGCCCGCGGAAGGCGCGGAGGATGTACAGTTTGCTCAGGAACAAGCGCCCTTCGCCGTCATCCCGGATGCCGAAATACCCGGCGTTTTCCCGGCCGCAGCGCAGGAAATAATACGCATAGCCTTCGCTTTGCATCTGTCGGGCGAGGGCTTCTTCCGACTGAAAACGGGCGAGCATATACTCGATCTGCTCCCGGGAAAGCAACCGGGCGAAACATTCGTGCCATACCTGCTCGGCAAGGGCTGCCAGGGTGCCGATCGAGGAAGCATCGACCGGGACGATCTCCAAAGTGTTTTTTGCCTCTTTCGAGGGTAAAGTTGTGTCGTTTTCCATAATTTTTATCTTAAAAATACCCCGGAAGCAAATCTTCCGGGGTATGACCTGTTTCTGTCATCGCACTTTTATTCCTCCTTCTGGCGGGAAACAGCTCGGGCGGGACGCGTCCCCGTTTGGGGCGGATCGGGAAGCGGGGATTTCTCGAACAAGGTCTTGATCGCCCCCAGTGAACCGAGCGCGGCGGTAGCCTCGTACGGCAGGTAGATGGTCTTGTTGTCCTGTCCGGCCGTCAGAGCGTTGAACGTTTCGAGGTAGTGTACCGCGATGAGATACTGGGCCGGATCGGTCGCGCAACCTTTGCCCAGGGCAGCGGCCACCCGTTCGATGGCGGTTGCCTCGGCCGTAGCGACGGCGATACGGGCTTCGGCCTGTCCTTCGGCTTCGAGGATCTGCGCCTGTTTGGTACCCTCGGCTTTCTTGATCTGGGCTTCCATCTGACCTTCGGCGTGGAGGATTTGCGACTGCTTGGTTCCTTCCGCTTCGAGGATCATGGCGCGTTTGTCGCGTTCGGCACGCATCTGCTTCTCCATCGCATCGCGGATGTCGCGCGGAGGGTTGATGTCCTGCAACTCGACACGGTTTACCTTTACGCCCCATTTGTTGGTGGCTTCGTCCAGAATCTCGCGCAAACGGGAGTTGATCGTATCGCGCGAAGTAAGGGTCTGGTCCAGGTCCAGGTCGCCGATCACGTTACGCAGGGAGGTCTGCGTCAGTTTTTCGATCGCCTGCGGCAGGTTGGATATTTCGTACACCGAACGCACCGGGTCCATGATCTGGAAATAAATCAGGGCATTGATCTCGGTTACGATGTTGTCGCGCGTGATCACGTTCTGCTTGGGGAAGTCGTACACCGTTTCGCGCAGGTCGATCCGGTCCTTGGATACATGGCGCACCACCACGCCCGCCCCGGGGATCTCCTGCGCATAACGCCACAGGATGCTGCGCGGCTGGTCGATGATGGGAATGATGATGTTGATCCCCGAATGGAGCGTCTTGTGATAACGTCCGAGCCGTTCGATGATCATCACCTCGGACTGCTGGATGATGCGGATACCTTTGGCCAGGATCGCGACCACCAGGATGATAAGAATAATGAGCACTACCGTGCCTGCTGTAAATCCGTCCATAATGTTCTTAAGCGTTTTGGTTTATGGTCTGTTATGTTTCTCTTTGGTCTCCCCCCCTCCCACGTACCGGAACCACTCCCGACAGGAGAGCATCTTTTCGGGGGATGAAGCAGGAAATCCGGTCAAGCCTGCGAAGAGCCTTCGAGCGGTTCGACGATGAGCGTGATGCTCTCCAGAGCCACGATCCGCACATCGCTTCCCGAGGGGATGCCTGCCCCGGAGTGCGAACGCGCCGGGAAAATATCGCCGTCCACCCGCACTTCACCGCGCATGGCCGCATTGTCGATGGCCGTTACCACCTGTCCCGTACGGCCGATCAACGCATCGTTGTTGGTAGCCACCCGGTTGCGGGCGCGCAGCAGGTACTTCAAGGCAAAGGGGCGGATAAAGGCAAAGACCCCTACCGTTACGGCCGCAAAGACGATGAGCTGGGCGTTCATCCCGCCGCCCAACGCCGCTACGATGGCCGATACCAGCGCACCGACCGAAAAACACCCGATGACAAACCCCGAAGTGAATACTTCCAGGATGAGCGTGATCAGCGCCACAGCCAACCATACATACCAAACGAACAAAGCATCCATAGCGAGTAGTTTTTACGCATTTATGTTTTTTCAAAGTTAATGAAAAACTCTTTCCCCGCGCAAGCCCGTCCGAAATTTTTCGCCCACTCCTCCCCCGTCTCTTTTCCGCCAGAAAAGGACAGGATAAGGAAAAGCGCCCATCCACCCGGAAGGTCGGGAAAAACAGCCGGCGTCCCGGATGCGTATCAGCCCTATCCCCATTACAAAAACTTCGGTCGTTCCCCCTTGCCCCTGCGCCCGGCATTGCGTACTTTTGCTCCCGAACTGAAAACAAACCGCCCTTGCCATGTCCCAACCGCAAGAACCCTTCGCCCGCATAGAAGCCGCCGTACCGCTGCGCCCCGAATTCCGTTTCACCCGCCCGGTGGACTGGAGCATCGCCCAAGGCGAATCGTGGGCCGTGGTCGGGCCCAACGGCGCCGGAAAAAGCCTGCTCACGGGCCTGCTGACCCGACGCGTTCCCTTGCGCAACGGGATCATAAACATATATCACCCCGAAGGGACGGCCGCCATCCGCTCCCTTTCCTTCCACGACATCCATCCCCCCTCCGAACTGAGGAACATGTACTACCAGCAGCGCTGGAACGCCACCGAAACGGATGCCTCGCCCCGGGTGGAGGAGGTCTTTCCCCAACTGTGCCAAGGGGAGTCCTTCGGACGGGAAGGCTTCGAGATAGGCCACCTGGCCGGTCGGCGCGCCATCTCCCTCTCCAGCGGGGAACTGCGCAAACTGCTCGTAGCCCGCGCCTTGTGCGGCGCCCCCCGTATGCTCATCCTGGACAATCCCTTTATCGGCCTGGACGCCCCCTCGCGTGCAGTGCTGGACCGGATGCTGCGCTCCCTGTGCGAAAAAGGCCTGCTGCAATGCATCCTGGTGGTCTCCGATCCGGCAGACATCCCCGAGTGGATCGACCGGGTATTGCCCCTGTGCGCGATGGAAGTGCTCCCGCCGATGAGCCGCGAGGATTTCCAGCACGATTCCCGGCTCAAGGCTCGGTTGTTCGGCGAGGATGCTCCCGAGGAGTTCGACTTCCCGGCAGCCATCCACCCGCCCGCTTCGTTTTCCATCGCCGTTCAGATGAACCGCGTGAACGTTTCCTACCAAGGACTCCCCATCCTGCGGGATGTGGACTGGACGGTGCGCCGGGGAGAGAAATGGGCGCTGGTCGGAGCCAACGGTTCCGGAAAATCGACGCTCCTGAGCCTGATCTGCGGCGACAACCCCCAGGCGTATGCCAACGACATCGTCCTGTTCGACCGCCGGAGGGGCACCGGCGAAAGCATCTGGGACATCAAGAAACGCATCGGCTACGTCTCGCCCGAGATGCACACCTACTACCTGGAGCCCATCCCGTGCGAAGAGGTGGTCGCCTCCGGTTTCTTCGACTCGGTGGGTCTGTACCGACGCTGCACCCCGGAGCAAACCGCTGCCGCCCGGGAGTGGCTGCGCCTTTTCGCCGCCGAAGGCCTCGCCGGGAAACCCTTCACCCAAATCTCGTACGGCCAGCAGCGCCTGGTGCTGCTCGCGCGCGCCTTTGTCAAAGACCCCGACCTGCTCGTACTCGACGAACCGTTCCACGGGCTGGATGCCGGCAAGAAACGCCTCTGCGGGGCCATCGTGGAGGCCTTGGCACGGCAGCGCGACAAAACCCTGCTCTTCGTCTCGCACTACCGGGACGAAATCCCCCCGTGCGCCGAACACGAGAAAATCCTCCCTGCCCCCACGACCCGCTGACATGAAACGCGTGTACGTGCTGTTGGGCAGTCTGTCGCTCGCGTTGGGCATCCTCGGGATCTTCCTCCCGCTGCTGCCCACCACGCCCTTCCTGCTGCTCACCGCCGCCCTGTGGATCAAGGGTTCTCCCCGCCTCTACCAACGCCTGCTCGCGCACAAACGCCTGGGCCCCTACATCCGGCAGTTCCGGGAACAACGCGCCATCCCGCTGCGCGCCAAGATCGTCTCGGTATCGCTCGTGTGGATCACCCTGGGGTACAGCGCAGGATGGCTGGTGGGAAACCTCCTGCTGCGCATTCTCCTGGTGGTGCTGGCCATCGGCATCACCGTGCACATCCTCTCCTACCGCACCCTCCGAAGGGGAAAATAAACCCCACTTGCACAACGCGGAAGAACGCACAAAGCTTTTCACCTTCCGCCGAACCGCCTTCCGGGAAAAACACGAAAAGTTGCACTTCTGCACAAAAAACTCGGGCCAGGCAATCCTTGCCTGGCCCGAGTCCGAACAATAATCATCAAAGTATATCCAACTAACAACTAAACAATGCTCTTTCCGAAAGGCGTGAACGAAAGCGCCATCAACTTGAAGTGCTGACGGCCGAACGGGATGCCCACGATCGTGATGCACAGCACGATCCCCCACAGCAAGTGGGAAAGGGCGATCCATATCCCCCCGATCAAGATCCAAAGGATGTTCATCACCACCGACAGGCACCCCGGCTCCTGGGGCATGTTCACCACCTTGTTGCCGAAAGGCCACAGGGACAAAACACCCAGTTTGAACGCCTGAAGGCCGAACGGTATCCCGATCAGGGTAACGCACAAGGCGATCCCCGCCACAAAGTACTCCAGGGCGATCATCAGACCGCCGAAGACCAGCCAAAGGATGTTTCCCAGTATTTTCATCGCACCTTTTATCTTTCTCTCACAAATTTAAGCAAATCGGAGCGGTTTTACAAATTCCTCCTTCCTTTGCAGCGCTCACCGCTGCATCTCCCGTTGGTATTTTCCCGGATGGCGCAATACCTCCCCGATGGCATCGATCACCGGAATGGCCCGCACCCCTTTCGGCAAAGCCCGCCAGCGACGGCGCAACTCCCGGCGCACTTCTCCGGGCAGTGCCGCCAACTCCGTAGCCAGAGAAGGCGAAAGCCTCCGGTACTCCTGCCCGAGGCGGCGAGCTGCCGGCGAACCCGGGTATGTTCCCCCTTCGGAGGCCAGAGCGAGACAACGCCCGGCCCAACGTCCTGCCTGTGTCGGGACTTCTTTTACAGGAACTTCCGGCATACGAACCGACCCCGGGGCTTTCCTTCCCGAATTCTCCATCAGACGGCAAAGCCGGGCGTATTCCTTACCCCGCTCCGCCAGACGTTCCGCCCGGCGTTTCCATCCACCTGGCGAGACATACGCCTTGCGGCATCGTGCGGCATATCGCTCGCTTTGCCGCGCCAGACGCTCGGCCTCCCGCGTGAGTTGGCGGGTCCTGCGTTCGAGCGTCCGCTGATCCTTTCCTTCGCTGTGCGCCCAGGCACTGCTCATGCTCAAAGCCAACAGGACCAAAAGGAATATCCTCATCATGCCGTTGTTTTTGGGTTTCTCTACAACATTAGACGAGATAGGCGGGAAAAAGGTTGCATCCGGAGAACGATTTTACCGAAGATTTAACATTTCAGTCCCCTTCTTCGAGGAAAAACACCTCGTCCACTCCCCGACCGAAGACGCGCGCCACCTTCAGGGCCAACACCGTAGAAGGCACATAACGCCCCGTTTCCATCGCGTGGATCGTCTGCCGGCTCACCCCTACCTGCTGGGCCAACTGCTGCTGCGTCATCTGCCGCGATGCCCGCAACACTTTCAGCTCATTCTTCATAGCTGGCACTCCTTCGGGAACGGTACAGGCGGTAGTGGAACAGCAAGGCGTACACCACCAGCACCGTGAACAGATTGACAAACAGGAAGGTGAGAAACGGGAAACCGTAGATAAACAGGTTGCCCACCAGCAGGCACACGTACGAGGCCATGACCGACACCACCAAGGTCCGGCAACGCAGCTGGGCTACATACTCGTCTTCGTCCTTCTCGCGGGAGAAGCAGACCATCAACAAACTCACCACCAGGCCGAAAATGACCAGCGTGGGAAAGACATCCGTGCGCACGGTAACAAAACTCCCTCCCGAGGCTCCCAGCGGATCCGCAGCCAGGGCAAACACCGGCAGGGACCATTCGAGGTTCCACCAACCGCCCAGCATGCAAACCCCTGCGACGGCAAAGGGGACGAACATTCCCAGGCCGGCTTTCTTGCAGGACGAGGGGAACAGATAGGTTTTTTCCATAGCGTGAAATGATTTGATGTTTCCGACGACAAAAGTAAAGTACACTTTACAAAAAGTCAAGCAAATTTTACTTTTTTTTTCATTTCGCCCCTCCAACCTCTGCGAGAAGCAGAGCGCGTTTGCCCGGGAAAAAAATTGTCCCGCACGGGGATAAGCCGTATATTTTGATCATACAGGATGCGGCTCGGCATTCGTCAAATGCGAAAACAAGGTTTTCGATTTGCCGCTGCACTCGCCTTTCCGTATATTTGCACTCACAAAAAAACCGCCGCCGCATCTCCGCGGCGCAAAAAAACTTTTCACGATGAGCGCACACCTTTCAGAACAGGAGATCGTACGCCGAGAGGCGCTGGAGAAATTGCGTCAGGCCGGCATCGACCCGTATCCTGCCGCCGAATTTCCCGTTACCCACCACAGCCGCGACATCCGCGAAAATTTCGACCAACTCGAAGGCACCGAAGTGGTACTGGCCGGACGAATGATGAGCCGCCGCATAATGGGTAAAGCTTCGTTCGCCGAACTGCTCGACGCCGAAGGCCGCATCCAGTTGTACGTCTCGCGGGACGACCTGCCCGAAGGAGAACTGATGTACAACACGGTATTCAAGAAACTGCTGGACATCGGCGACTTTATCGGCGTAAAAGGCACCGTATTCCGCACCGGAACGGGAGAGAAATCGGTTCACGTGCACCAGCTCACCGTGCTGGCCAAATCGCTCCGCCCGCTGCCGGTGGTAAAAAAGGACAAGGACGGGAATGTGTACGACGCCTTTACCGATCCCGAACTGCGCTACCGCCAACGCTACGTGGACCTGATCGTCAACGAAGGGGTGAAGGACGTTTTCCTCAAGCGCACCAAGATCATCAACACGATGCGCGAGTTTTTCAACGAGCGCGGCTACCTGGAAGTGGAAACGCCCGTGCTGCAAGCCATCCCGGGCGGCGCATCGGCCCGTCCCTTCATCACGCACCACAACGCACTGGATATCCCGCTCTACTTGCGTATCGCCAACGAACTGTACCTCAAACGCCTGATCGTGGGCGGCTTCGAAGGGGTCTACGAGTTTTCACGCGACTTCCGCAACGAGGGCATGGACCGTACGCACAACCCCGAGTTTACCGTCATGGAACTCTACATCGCGTACAAGGACTACCAGTGGATGATGGGTATGACCGAACAACTGCTCGAAAGAGTCTGCACGGCCGTCAACGGTTCGCCCGAGGCGCAGATCGGCGAGCACCGCATCAGTTTCAAGGCTCCGTTCCGCCGCATGACCATCACCGATGCCATCCGGGAACACGCCGGAGTGGACATCACCGGAATGGATGAAGAGGCTTTGCGCGAGGCTTGCCGCAAACTCAACGTCGAGGTGGACGACACGATGGGCAAAGGCAAGCTCATCGACGAACTCTTCGGCGCCTATGCCGAAGGGAAGATGATCCAGCCTACCTTCATCACCGACTACCCGATCGAAATGTCGCCGCTGACCAAACGCCACCGCGACAATCCCCAGCTCACCGAACGCTTCGAACTGATGGTGGCCGGCAAGGAAGTGGCCAACTGCTACTCCGAGCTGAACGACCCGATCGACCAGCGCGAACGCTTCCAGGCGCAAATGGCCCTGTTGCAACGCGGCGACGACGAAGCGATGTACATCGACCAGGATTTCCTGCGCGCCCTCGAGTACGGCATGCCGCCTACCGGAGGGATCGGCATCGGCATCGACCGTCTGGTAATGATGATGACCGGCGCTCCGTCCATCCAGGATGTACTGTTCTTCCCCCAGATGCGCCCCGAAGTATGGGACGTGGAAGGCAAGGACAACAGCGCTGAACTGCTCGCAGCCGGCGTTCCCCAGGAGTGGGTAGAACACGTCGCTGCCGCCGGATACGACTCGGTGGAAAAACTCCGTGCCCAGAAACCCACGCAGGTCCAGCAAGCCTTGAGCGTCTACCGGAAAAAACACAAACTGGACATCCCGGCGCTGACCGCCGACCAGATTGCCCTTTGGGTCGAGGAAAAAGAACAATAAGTTCCTCCCCGGGCGCAGATACAGCGAAGCGGCGAACCCTGGAGGGTTCGCCGCTTCGCGCTTGCCCGCCCCGCCGGAAAAGCCCACCGCATCCCCGCCCCTTCTGAAACAAAGCCGCCCACCGAGCGGAAACCCCTCCCGAAAGGAGAAAAAGAAAGAACAAACGAACGAACATCGCCCATGAAAAGCCTCAAAGGTATCGTCTACGCCTTGGCCTCGTCCTCGACCTTCGGGCTGATTCCCCTGTTTTCCATCCCGATCCTGGTCAGCGGAGCGATGGAAGCCCCCTCGTTGCTGTTCTACCGCTTTGCCTTTGCCACCCTGGCCATGGGCCTGGCCGGAGTAGTGCTGCGAAAGGACTTCCGGGTATCGCCCCACCTGCTGCTCAAAATATCGCTATTGGGCGTATTCTACGCCTCGACCTCGATGGGGCTCACCCTGTCCTACCAATACATCCCCAGCGGAGTGGCTACCACCATCCACTTTCTGTATCCGGTAGTCGTCACAGTGATCATGACGACCTTCTTCGGGGAAAAGCGCTCGGGTACGCTCCTGCGCGCGGCTCTGCTGTCCATCGCCGGCGTCGCCCTGCTCAGCTGGGGGGAAGGTACGATCCAGCTCGAAGGTCTGCTGCTGGTGCTGATGACGGTAGGGACCTATGCCACGTACATCGTGGGGGTCAACCGTTCGGGCGTGGAGGCCATCGACCCGATCGTGCTGACGTTCTATGTCTTCGTCGCCTCTACCGCCCTGTTTGCCGGATACGCCGTCGCGACCACCGAGTTGGAACCTATCGCCGATACGCCCACCCTGGTCCGTTTGTTACTGCTGGCCCTGCTGCCGACAGTTATCTCGGATTTTACGCTCATTCTGGCCGTGAAATACGTCGGATCGACCGTTACGGCTATCCTGGGCTCGATGGAACCGGTGGTGGCCGTGCTGATGGGCGTGTGGTGTTTCTCGGAGCGCTTCGGGGTGAAGAGCATCCTGGGTTTGGCCCTGGTCGTTACGGCGGTAACGATGGTGGTGGTGCGCCAGTCGAATAAAGGGTGAACAAGGGACAAAAAAGACGGGCGGAAAGCAAACCGGTTGAAAACTTTTGCCTAACTTTGTGTGTTTGTTTACGATCGCCCGGTTTATTTTGACAAAATACTGAAAATCAAACTATAAAAAAGTTTCAAAAAGATGTCTTACAAATTCATTTCGGCCGAAGAAGCCGCAAAGCTCATCCAGAACGGCGACAACATCGGTTTCAGCGGATTTACCGCTGCGGGAAGCCCCAAGGCCGTTTCGGAAGCGCTGGCAAAAAGAGCCGTGGAAGAACACCAGGCAGGACGTCCCTTCAAGGTAGGCGTGTTCACCGGAGCCTCGACCTCCGACCACCTGGACGGAGCGCTCGCCCGTGCCAACGCCATCAAGTTCCGCACGCCCTACCAGTCGAACAAAGACCTGCGCGCCGCCCTGAACAAAGGCGAAGCCGCGTACTTCGACTACCACCTGTCCCAACTGGCACAGGACATCCGCTACGGGTTCCTGGGCGACATCGACGTAGCCGTCATCGAAGCCTGCGACGTAACGCCTGAAGGCGAAATCACCCTCACCTCCGGTGTGGGCAACAGCCCCACGTACGTCCGTCTGGCCAAAAAGATCATCATCGAGCTCAACAGCTACCACCCCAAAACCCTGCGCGGCATCCACGACCTGTACGAACCGGCCGACCCGCCGCTGCGCCGGGAAATCCCCATCTACAAGCCCTCCGACCGCATCGGCGTCCCCACGCTCAAGGTCGATCCGGCCAAGATCGTGGGCATCGTCGAGACGCACGTTTCGGACGGAGTAGCCCCCTTCTCGCCGCTGGACGAGGTAACGATGCGCATCGGACAGAACGTGGCCGACTTCCTGGCTGCCGAGATGAAAGCCGGCCGCATCCCTTCGACCTTCCTGCCCATCCAGTCGGGTGTGGGCAACATCGCCAACGCCGTGCTGGGCTGCCTGGGCGAAAACGAGGAAGTACCTCCCTTTGAGATGTACACCGAAGTGATCCAGGATGCCGTGGTCGGCCTGATGGAAAAAGGACGGTGCAAATTTGCCAGCGGATGCTCCCTGACCCTGAGCGAAAAGGCCATGCAGGAAGTGTACGCCCACATGGACTTCTTCCGCGACAAGGTGGTCCTCCGTCCGCAGGAACTCTCCAACAACCCCGAGATCGTACGCCGACTAGGGCTGATCACCATCAACACCGCCATCGAAGCCGACATCTTCGGCAACATCAACTCCACCCACATCATGGGCAAGAAGATGATGAACGGTATCGGCGGATCGGGCGACTTCACCCGCAACGCCTACCTGTCCATCTTCACCACCCCCTCGGAGGCCAAAGGCGGACTCATCTCCTCCATCGTACCGATGGTATCGCACCTGGATCACTCGGAACACTCCGTCAAGGTCATCATCACCGAATACGGCGTGGCCGACCTGCGGGGAAAATCGCCCATCCAGCGCGCCAACGAGATCATCGAGAAAGTCGCACACCCCGACTACCGCCCGCTGCTGCGCGACTACATCAAGATGACGCAAGGCTGCCACACACCGGAATGCTTGCAGAAAGCCCTTTCGTTCCACATTGCTTTCGAGAAAGAAGGCGATATGCGCAAGGCCGATCTCGGCACCCCGTGCAGCTGCGAGAAATAACAACCTCGCTTTCCCATCGGGGAACACGAAAAACCCCGCCACCGTCGGTGGCGGGGTTTTTTTACATCTTCTCCCCGGGGAAGGACCATCGGAAAGACATTTTTCCGACAGCACACTTTAGAAGTTTGGTATCAAGCCCTCCCTTGCACCCATACATTTTCAGACGAAAAAACAGGCAAAAAGCAAGCCCGGAGTTCGCCCCGCACCTCAAGACAAAAAATGCACGAGGTCTCTCACAAGGGCTTTTCCATCCGGAAATTTTCCATTGCCACCCCGTTTACCTCCACCTCCTGGGGCGCGATCTCCCGAAAGCCGCGCGATAGGAAAAAGCGCCGTGCCGTCCGGCTGACCTCGCTGCACAGACGAACGGCTCCCCGGGAGCGGGCGTAGTCCTCGGCCATGAGCAAAAGAGCCGTCGCGATCCCTTCGCCCTGGTGTTCGCTGTGCACGAAGAGCGAATGGAGATACCCCCTGTCATCGACCGAGACGACCCCCAAAAGGCTTCCCTGCCCGTCGTGCGCCACAAAGAACGACAAAGCCGTCTTCCACAGTTCCTCCCACCGGGCCTCCGATGCTCCGCGCGCAGCCCACGCCTCGACCTGGCGGGGCGTATAGTCCCGGATATTGATCCGGAGGATCGTCTGCCGCACCAGGCGGGCCAAAGCGGGTATATCCTCCCGGCAGGCGGGGCGCACGTGCACTTTCCTCCCCTTCATTCGGCGTACTTTTCGACCAGTTTCCCGGCCAGCAGGGGCATGCCTTCGGCGGCGCGCATCGGGAGTTTCTCCACCGCGGCACCTACCGAAGCGGGAATGTGCGGATCGACCACGAACATCTTTGTGCCGGGACGGGCGTAATGGATCAGCGAAGCTGCGGGGTACACGGCCAGCGATGTGCCGACGATCACCAGAATGTCCGCCGTGGAGACGATGCTTGCGGCCTGGGGAAACATCGGGACGGCTTCGCCGAAAAACACCACGTGCGGGCGGGCAAGCGCGCCGTCAGGCGCGCGAAGTTCCTTGGGCTGTTCCCATCCCTGTAGCGGGAAGATGAGTTCGGGGTCGTCCTGGCTGCGCAGCTTGGTGATTTCCCCGTGCAGGTGCGTTACCCGGGACGAACCGGCGCGCTCGTGCAGGTCGTCGATGTTCTGGGTAACGACTTCCACGTCGAAATGCTTTTCCAGGGCGGCAATGGCGCGATGCGCCGCATTGGGCTGTTTCTCCAGCACGTCCCGCCGCCGGGCGTTGTAAAAGTCAATGACCCGGTCGCGGTGATCCCGCAAAGCTTCCGGGGTGCACACGTCCTCGATGCGGTAATTCTCCCACAGCCCGTCCGAATCGCGGAAGGTGGAGATGCCGCTGTCGGCGCTTACTCCGGCGCCGGTAAAGACCACGAGTTTTTTCATAAGGCTATTCGTTTTACACAAAGACAAGTCCTGCGAGTTCCGTACTCCGCGAGGGGAAACGATCCCCTCGCGGAAGTCCCCCGAAACCGTCTTGTCTTACCAAAGGTACGCAAAAAGGCGTTCGTCCGCACCGTTTAGCGACACGATATTTGTTTCCGCCTCTTTTGGTTTGCAAAACGGCTCTTCCCCCATACAATAGGCCATCCAAAAACGAAGCCCCCCCACTACTCCCCTGAAAAAGAGAACGAAGGATCCCGGCAACGGCATCGTCCCTCACAAAAAAGCCCCGGTTTCCCGGGGCGGACAACGGTTCGCTTTTCGGGGCGAACCATAAAAAAGCCTTATAAAATGAAAAATTCAAATTCGTTGTAAATGTACTCTTTTTTTGCTCTTGCAAAAAACCATGCAAAGAAAAAAAAGCGTGCCCGGCCTTTCGGCCGGGCACGCTTGCCTTGACTTTTCCTAAAGAGGATTACTTGCGTGCGTCGAGCAGGATGCCGAGCATCTTCTTGGCGCATTCAGGCACCTTGGTACCCGGTCCGAACACGGCGGCTACACCGCGGTCGTAGAGGTACTGGTAGTCCTTGGGCGGGATCACACCCCCGGCGAACACCACGATGTCCTCGCGACCGAGTTTCTTGAGTTCCTCGATCAGCTGCGGGATCAGCGTCTTGTGTCCGGCAGCCAGCGACGAAGCGCCGACCATGTCCACGTCGTTCTCGGCAGCCTGACGAGCTACTTCCTCCGGCGTCTGGAACAACGGGCCCATGTCCACGTCGAAGCCCATGTCGGCCAGCGAAGTGGCCACCACTTTGGCTCCGCGGTCGTGTCCGTCCTGACCCATCTTGGCCACCATCACACGCGGACGGCGTCCTTCGATCTCCTCGAACTTGTCGGCCATTGCTTTGGCTTCCTGGAAGGTCGAGTTGTTTTGAGCTTCTTTTGAATACACTCCGGAAATGGTTTTAACGATTGCTTTATGACGTCCGAATACTTCCTCCAGGGCATCGGAGATCTCACCCAACGAAGCCCGTACACGAGCGGCGTTGATCGAGAGTTCCAAGAGGTTGCCCTGTCCGTCGCGCGCAGCCTGGGTGAGGGCGGCCAAGGCTTTCTTGACAGCTTCGCCGTCGCGCGTGGCACGCATCTGGTTCAGACGTTCGATCTGCGAAGTGCGTACAGCGGTGTTGTCCACTTCGAGGATTTCGATGTTGGAAGGTTCGTCGGTCAAGTACTTGTTTACCCCCACGATGGTCTCCTTGCCCGAGTCGATGCGCGCCTGCTTGCGGGCGGCAGCTTCCTCGATACGCATCTTGGGCACACCCGTTTCGATGGCCTTTGCCATACCGCCGAGGGATTCCACTTCCTGGATCAAGTCCCATGCCTCGCGAGCGATCTTGTCGGTGAGGTATTCCACGTAGTAGGAACCGGCCCAAGGATCGACCACGCGGCATACGTTGGTCTCGTCCTGGATGTAGAGCTGGGTGTTACGCGCAATACGTGCCGAGAAGTCCGTCGGCAGGGCAATAGCCTCGTCGAGCGCGTTGGTGTGCAACGACTGGGTATGACCCAGGGCGGCGCCCATGGCTTCGATGGCCGTACGGGCTACGTTGTTGAACGGGTCCTGCTCCGAGAGAGACCAACCGGAAGTCTGGCTGTGCGTACGCAGGGCCATGGATTTGGGGTTCTTCGGATCGAACTGTTTTACGATCTTGGCCCACAGCATACGGGCGGCGCGCATCTTGGCGATTTCCATGAAGTGGTTCATACCGATCGCCCAGAAGAACGACAGACGCGGTGCGAACTGATCGACCGTCAGGCCTGCCTTGATACCGGTGCGCAGGTATTCCAAACCATCGGCCAGCGTGTAGGCCATCTCGATGGCCGAGGTGGCGCCGGCTTCCTGCATGTGGTATCCGGAGATGGAGATCGAGTTGAACTTGGGCATGTGCTCCGAGGTGTAGCGGAAAATATCGCCGATGATGTGCATCGAAGGAGCCGGGGGATAGATGTACGTGTTGCGCACCATGAACTCCTTGAGGATGTCGTTCTGAATGGTACCGGAGAGCTGCTCCTGCTTTACGCCGGATTCCTCGGCGGCTACGATGTAGAACGCCAGGATAGGCAGCACGGCCCCGTTCATGGTCATCGACACGGACATCTTGTCCAGAGGAATTCCGTCGAAGAGCACCTTCATGTCCTCTACCGAACAGATGGACACGCCGGCCTTGCCCACGTCGCCTACTACACGGGGGTGGTCGGCATCATAACCGCGGTGCGTAGCCAGGTCGAAAGCCACCGACAGACCTTTCTGTCCGGCAGCCAGGTTGCGGCGGTAGAAGGCGTTGGATTCGGCAGCCGTCGAGAAACCGGCGTACTGACGCACCGTCCAGGGACGCTGTACGTACATGGTGGAGTACGGTCCGCGGAGGTAAGGGGCGATACCGGCTGCATAGTGCAACTGCTCGTCGTCCTGGATGTCTTCTTTGGTGAAGCACGGCTTGACCTCGATGTGCTCGGCCGTTTCCCAAGGCTCGACGGAGGATACTTCGCATGCGCACGAAGCCATGTCCTTGACCTTGAGATTTTCTGCTTTTATTTTAGAGAAATCGGGTTTCATTTTACTTTCCTTTGTTTTTTTGATTCCTGCGTTTGATTAATCGATCTGGATGCCCAGTTTTTCCTGGTAGCCCTTCAATGCTTCGAGAGCATTGACCTTCACATGGATGAAGTCGTCCACTCCGGCAGCCTTGAGGTCTTCCACCACATCGGCAGGATAACCGGCCAGAACGAGCATCTTATCGGGAGCAGCGGCCTTGAAAGCGCGAGCGAACTCGGCAGCGGAAGCCACGTAGTCGTCGTCCGAAGAGCAGATCACCACGATCTCGGCATCGGCCTTGGCGCTTTCGGCACCGGCGGTAGCCGCATCGGCATAGACGCCTTCGGGCAGGATTTCAAAACCGGCCACCCCGAAGAAATCTCCGGAGAAAGTTGCACGGGCCGTACGCATGGCCGGATTGCCGTAACCGGCCAGGAATACCTTCGGACGACGTCCGCTGGCCTTGGCGTACATTTCGGTGCGCTGACGCAGGCATTCGAACGGTTTGGCCGCGTGCTGGCAGGGAAGCAGCTCCAGTCCTTCGGGCTGAGCCTGGCATTTCTTGCCGCCGCAGCACTGCGGGTCTTCCAGCACCTCCTTGGTGTTCGGGTAGCGGTTCACGCCCACGTAAGCCTGTTTGCGTTTGGCGATGTCGGCACGTTTGGCCTGACGCACCTGGGCGATCTGCTGCTGGATGTTCCCGGCAGCGAACTGAGCGACGAATCCGCCGGCTGCTTCGGTAGCCCGGAAGAGTTCGAGCGCTTTTTCGATCAGGGTGTCGGTCAGGTTTTCGATGTAGTAGGAACCGGCCGCCGGATCGACCACCTTGTCGAAGTAGCTCTCTTCCTTGAGCAGGTGGGAGATATTGAGCGCAATGCGGTTGGAGAACGACGTCGGCTGTTCAAACGTCGAATCGTACGGGGCGATGGCCAGCGCATCCACCCCGCCCAGTACGGCCGACATGCCTTCGGTGGTGGAACGCAGCATGTTCACATACGGGTCGTATTTGGCCACGGCCCATACGGACGATTCGGCACCGATCTTGACGCTCTTGGGATCCAACCCGGTATTGTACAGGGCTTCGAGTTCGATCCACAGGGCGCGCAGGGCGCGGAACTTGGCGATCTCGAAGAAATAGTCGGTGTTCATGCCCATCAGCGGCATTGCGTTTTCAAACACCTCCTTGGCCGTAACACCTTCCGCTTCGAGTTTGTCGATGTAGTCGGTGAGTTTGGCCAGCGTGAAGGCCAGTTCCTGGGTGTAGTTGGAACCGGCATTGACGAACGGAGCCGAGCAAACGGTCAGTGCGTAGAAGTGCGGAGCGGCCGATGCGGCTTTGATGGCCTTGGCCAAGCATTTGTAGCAAGGTTCCTTGCCCGTAGTGGTCCACGTGCCGATGGGGTCGTTGTAGAGGTAACCCGTTACCTTGTTCAGATCGACGCCTTTGGCGTTCAGGTAAGCGAAGTACGCCTCGGTAAACTTCCCGGGGCAGCCGGCCTGTTTGAAGGAAACGGCGCAGCAAGCTACCTCGATGCCCTTGAGCAGCGTTTCGAGATCGACCGTCTCGCGGCCGTTGAGGTTGAACACGATACCGTCTGCTCCCCGCTCGTCGAGGTCTGCGAGAGCGGTTTGGTTGGCCTTGGCCTCGTCCTCTACCAGGACTTCGGTGTAGTTGACCCACGAACGGGCGCCGGTAGCGTTTTCATCGCGAGCGAAAGCCCGGTTGAGGTTGGTAACCAGTTCCCGGCCTTCCAGATCCTCGATCGTGTAGAAAGGCTGGATGTCGAATCCCTCGTAGGTGCGCCATACGAGTTTCTTCTGGAAATCGGCGCCTTTGAGGTCTTCGGTAGCCTTGGCGATCCATTGCTCCTTGGACACGGGCGCGAATTCGCTAAACAATTTTTTACTACTCATCGTTATTTATTGTGAAGTTTTTGAAAGATTAACTCACTGATTGATAGTTGTCTGTGAGACAGTTGCCGATATTTTGCAAAAATGCACGGCAAATTTAGGCAATAAAGACGAGGGAATGAAATTTTAACGCCTTTATTTTAAGGTTTTGGAAATGGATCGAAACAGACCGGGTGAAGAATGGGACGCCCAAGGAAAAAATCCGAGGAAAAACCTTTGCAGTTTGAAAAAAAGGCGTACCTTTGCAACGCTCAAATGGAAACATTGGCGAGCACCATACCCTGCCCGGATGGTGGAATTGGTAGACACGCAAGCTTGAGGGGCTTGTGTCCGTTTTAGGACGTGCAGGTTCAAGTCCTGTTTCGGGCACCGATTTTCAAAAACGGTAGATCCAATAGCTCAGTCGGTAGAGCATTTCACTTTTAATGAAAGGGCCCTGGGTTCGAGTCCCAGTTGGATCACAGATCGCTCTGTAAAACTTTGTTTTACAGAGCGATTTATTTTTATACTGACTATTTTACTGACTTTTTTACCCCCCCCTCACCCCTTGCTGCATGGGGGGCTGTCCATTTTGCATAAAAAACACTATTGAGGCCTCTCTGCACGCAGAATCGAAAGAAAATTGCGGAGTATTGTTGCCTAACAGTTGTTAAATTAAATCTTTTTTGTACATTCGTTCAGTTGAGGGCCCTGTCCCGGCGGGAACGGGAAACCTGCCTCGGGCGTTGTCCAGATAGCGGCAAAGCCTGCCTTAAGCGAGGAAACAAAAGAAAACGCGATGGCAAAAATACTCAAAGCGACTTACTTTTGGGAAAACGAATGCGAGGTAACCCGGAGTTCCTCCCATTTCAGCGAACAGGCAGAAGTCGAACTTGCTCCGCAGGCAGAGGGATGCGCCTTGTTCCCGAACAGTCCGACCGAACGACTGGACGGAGCCGTCCGGATAAAGACACTCGCTCCCCAGGGGGTCGTCCTCGCCACCGCGGGCGAAAACTATACCGTCGAAGAAAACACCCTGAACCGCACCCCCGTCTATACCCGCGACGGGCGGCACAAATGGTGGTACACCTTTGAAACCATAACGCGATGACAACGGCGACGCATTACTGGGACATCCTGCAAGTGATCCTCTCGACCGGCCGCCGGGAGGCTCGCCTGTGGGAAAGGGTGTTCTACGACAAGGACGAACTCATCCCGGGATGCGATGCGATAGCCCTGCGCAGATTCTCCCTGCCGGAGGCCGCCTTGCCCGAACTGATCCCGGTGCGGTGTTCGGCGCTGGAATTCGAATTCTGCGTCCGTCCCCCGGGCGGGCGCTCCCCCGGCCAGCACTACGCGCTGCACCTGGACGAATGCCCCGAAACCGAGGTGGCGGTGCAGGGCGCAGGGGAAATCTTCGGACTCTCCCTGCGCCTGATCGACGCCGACGAGCCGTTCGATTTCGAGGAACTGGACGAACAGGACGGGCGGTACGATGCGTGGGCCTGATCCGGAAAAACAGAACGACACAAAAAAAACATAAGCACGCTATGAAACGCTTCTTTACCCTGCTGCTGACCGTCCTCCTGCTCGGGGGGAACGGGCTTTCGGGACAGGTAAAATACTTGGTCAACCTGCACTCCCCCGTCGATGAACATTGCTATACGGCCTACAAATACACCGGGCCTTCCTCGAAAAAGATCGAGATGAGCGGCGGGCTTTCCTGGTACGGGGGCTTTACGATCGGGCATTCGGTAGGGCCCTATACGCCGGGATACGCTACGTTCCAACTCGCAGGCAAATACGACCGGTTGATGTTCGTCCTCGGCCATGAGAACTTCAACATGGGCGCCGGCGGCACGGGCATCGCCACCGACCCGATCATCTTTACCGTGCTGGCCGACGGGCGCAAGATCCTGGACAAAGTGATCTACCCCTACGGCATTCCCGAACGCATCACCCTGGACATCAAAGGAGTGAACGAGTTGAAATTCGTCATGGTCTCCGGCGGGGGCTACATCGGGGTGGCCGAAGCCACGTTGTGGACAGCCGGGCAAACTCCTGTGGAGACCGGCAACCCGATCACCTCGGCCCCCAAGACGATCGAACTGGTAAAAGACCTCAAGCCCTACTTCCAGAATTACCGCCTGACGTGCGTAACCCCGGACGACGAAACCGCCATCGAGATCAACGGCCAGAAATACCCCTACGGCCTGGCGGCCGACATGCAACGGGCTATCGTGGGCAACAACCCGGGTTGGGCGTACTTCAACCTGCGGGGCCAATACTCGACCTTGACTTTCCTCATCGGCCCGACCGACAACACGGAGGGAGCGGTAGGCTCCGGTTGGTTTACGGTCAAGGGGGACGGGAAGATCCTCTACGAGAAGGAAATGTCCAACGACGACATTGCACAGCAGGTAACCCTGGATGTTACGGGATGCCAGATGCTCTCGTTCCATTCCGAACAGTCCTCGGGGTCGATGTACGGAGCCATCGCCCACATCATGGCGTATCCTGCGGGCGAAAAACCGCAAGAGGAAAACGAGACGGCAGCCCCGCCCGACCCCCGGCTCAAATCGCTGCCCGACGTGTGCAAACTCATCTCGAACATTCCTCCCTACTCCGCACTGGCACAAACGGAAAAACAGATCTTCGACGGCACCTCGGACTACATCACCTTTTCGATGGGCGGGGTGAAGTTCAGCGAAGGGTTCATCCTGTACAATAAGGCCAACGTACTGAGCGACGATACGCGCTCCTTTGCCGTCTTCGACCTGGGGAACGAATTCGACTACGTGAGCTTCGTCGCCGGATACGTAGGCAAGAGCTGGGCGATGAACAACGACGTGCTGCGGGTCTATGCCGACGATTCGCTGGTACTCGAAACGCCCCTGATAGCTACCTACCCCAACCAGGAATACACCGTCCCGCTGAACCGCTGCCGGAAATTGCGTTTCGAGAGCCAAGGGTCGGGGACACTCGATGCGGCCGCCTTCGGCATTGCCGACCTGGTGGTCTACCGCGGCGAACCGGTCGAGAACGACCTCTTTGTCCATCCCAAACCGGACTTCCCGCATACGGTGGACCTGATCGACCTCGGAGCGCCGTACATCCATTACGTGAGCCCGATGAAAGACTCCGCCGATGAGATCTTCTACGACGGGTCCACCCAGCGGAAATACTTCGACCTGAACGGGCAGCGCATCTACAAAGGGTTTATGCTCCAGACCAGCGTACACTTCTCGCTCGACCACGGCGTGCTTTCCGGCACGGACGGTGCCGTCGCCGGAGCGCTCGGCGGTGCGGCGGTCGGCTCGGCATTCGTCGCCGGCGGCGTGGCAGTGGGCGGAGCGATGGTGGGCAGCACCCTGATCGGGGCGGCGGCGCTGCTGATGCTGGCCGCTGGCGGCGAAGCCCTGGAAAACTCCTGCGCGGCTTTCAACACCTACGGGGAATACAACACCGTAACGTTCACCGTGGCCTGCTGCCATCCCCACATCCGGGCGGACGACTACAAAGAGACGCTGCTCATCGGGGCGGACCAGAAAGTGGTGGCGCAGCTGACCGTGTACGAGACGATGGAACCCCAGACCATCACCGTTCCCATCGACGGGTGCCAGCAGTTGATGTTCTGGCTGGCCAATACCGACAACTGGTCGGGGCAGTACATCTTCTACGACATCAAACTGTCCAAGGACCGTATGGAGCTCAATATCCCCAAAGCGGCACGGCTGTCCCAAGCGGTGATCACCCAGCCCGCGTGGAGCGAAAAGACGATCGAAAACAAATGGGAGCGCCCGACCTCGTCCGGACAGGAGAGCGTGGACGACTTCCTGATCGGATTCTCCAACGCCTATTCCAAAGTTGAAAGCATGATCGAAAAGACCCGTCCTTTTTACGAGATACACACCTACTACCTGGAGACCAACGCCGGGCAAGTCTGCAAGGCGGTAGCCCTGAAATCCACGCGCGGGGAAAACCTGGAGTCCATCCCGGCCGAACTCACCTACTGCCTGCGGAACCTCGAAGACCTCAAGGAACTCAAGACCACGCTGATCAAACTGTCCGTGACGCAAAAGACGGCCTTCGTAGGGCTTCCTGCGCTCGGGCTCAATGCCATCGCCTACGGCAAACTGGTGCGCTACGGCAACAAATCGCTCAAGGAATGCAAGGAACTGGTAGACCGGATGTACGCCGAAAAACTCTCCGAAGCCCAATTCCTCCAGATGGTTCTCAACAGCGCGATCGACATCGACGGCAAGCAAAGCACCGAGACGACGGTTTTCTGCCCGCTCTTCGACCAGGAAACCCCACCGACCGACGAGTTGCAACTGGTGGAAAACTTTGCCGTGCAATGATCTTCCCGACAGAAAAGACACCGCTCAACCCTGTACCGTCATGAAACAAGATTTTCGAAAAGAGCTGAAAGAAGCGCGTAAAGAGGTGGAAGGCCTGCCGCGCGACGGGAAAGCGAGTACCCTGGATGCCTACTGGGGAGTGTGCTGCGGCGATGTGCTGATCGCCGAAGGAAACATCCAGAACCAGGACCGGGAATGGGAAAACGCATCCCTGGCCGAAGAATTGCTCGGGATCGGCCGGTACCTCGAAGGATACGACCACCTGCTCTCCAACCTCCAATGGGCCGTATCGAGGATGCTCGACGCCTTGCCCTGGCACCCGAGGCTGAAGCTCGAACTGCTCGAATTCGACCGGACGCTGCTCCACCGCATCGAAGCCCTGCAGGGGCACGAACTGGGAGAGAGCGAAGACATCGAGGGGAAAATAGACTTCCTCCGCCGCAACATCGAGCGGGCCGACCGGGGCGAATTCGACGCCATCGAACAAACGGGACACCTCTTGCGGGACCCCATCGAATGGACCGCCGCTTACGAACGCATCATCGACCAGGCGGAAGAAAAGGTATCCGAACTGCTCGAAGGATACCCGCGCGGGATGGGATTCTGCCACGCATACTGGAGTACGAAGACCCAAGTATTGCGCCTGCAGTACGGCATCGCTTGGAGAAGTCCCTCTGCGATGAACCCCCGGGTGATGTTCGACTGACCCCGCCCTTCCCCCGCCGTTACGCCTTCGGAAACAAGCCGTGCCATGAAACCGATCTACCTGGCCCTCTCCAAACCGTCCGAACGGGTCCCCCTGTGCGGCAGCCGCTTCTGGGGACATCCCGACCTGCCCCGAGGATACCCCTACCCGTGTTTTCCCGATGCGGACGGCGACCCGTTCGAATACACGTTCATCTGCCAGATAAACCTGTCGGAAGCGGCTCCCTACGACACGGAAGGACGTCTGCCCCACCGGGGGCTGCTGTCCTTTTTCGCCAAGATCGAGCACTACCTCGGGCGGTTCGACGGCGGGGACAGCCTCTCGGGATACATCAGCGAACCCGAAGACGTGAAAGTCCTCTTTTTTCCCGAAGTGGGTTCGCCCGGCATCCCGACGGATTTCGAGGGAGTAGTCCTGGTCGACGACCGCGGCCGCCCGATCGGTCCGGAAGAACTCCGGATCGACTTCTCCCGCCGACCCTCCGGCCGTTACTGCGACGAACACGCCCTGTTTGCTCCCCCGACGCACCGCGAGTGGGAAACCTGGGACCCGCCGTTCGAGGACTGGGAAATCCTTCTGCAAGTGGACTCCTTCAGCGGGGAGGACTTCCAGCTCAACTTCATGGATTTCGGCGTGCTCGTCTTTCTGATCGCCCCGCAGGACCTCGCACAGGGGCATTTCGAACGGGTAAGGGGCATCGTACTTTCCACTTAAGACACCGGGCAAGGAAACGAAAGGAAGCAAAAAGGGAAAAAGATCGCGCCCGAAAAGCGCCGTTTTTTTTTGCGAAAAATCCCGCCTAACGATGGGCGAACCACGTGATCTGCCGTTTGGCGTAGTTGCGGGTATGCTGCTTGACCAGCTCCACGGCCTGTTCCAGGGAAATCCGCCCGTCGAAGTAGTCGAAAAATTCACGATACCCCACGCTCTGCATCGCATTGCAATGCCGGTAGGGCAAGAGCGATTCCACTTCGCGAAGCAGACCCTGTTCCATCATCCGGTCCACCCGGGCGTCGATCCGGGCGTAGAGTTCCGCCCGGGGCAGTTCCAGGTTGATGCGCTCCACCCGGAAAGGGCGCTCCACTCGGCCCGTTCCCCGAAACGACGAATACGGCTGTCCGCTCGCAAGGCACACTTCCAACGCGCGCGCCACGCGGCGGGGATTCTTCAGGTCCACCTGGCGGTAATACGCCGGGTCTTTCTCGGCCAAAAGGCGCTGCAAGGCCTCCAGTCCTTCGCGTTTTTCGAGTTCCGCCACCTGTTTCCGCACCTGCGGCGATACGTCGGGAATATGGTCCAGACCGTGTTCGATGGCCTCCAGGTAAAGCCCCGATCCGCCTACCAGCACCACTTCCCGACCGCGCGCACGAATCTGCGCGATGCACGCCAGCGCATCCCGTTCGTAGTCGCCTACGCTGTACCGGGCGTCGATGGGCAGGTGTCCGATAAAATGATGCGGGGCGACGGCCAGTTCCTCGGCCGAGGGTTTGGCGGTGCCGATGTCCATGCCCCGGTAAAACTGCCGCGAGTCGAACGAGACGATCTCCGCTCCGCGCTCCCGGGCGATCTCGATCGCACGGGCGGTCTTTCCGCTGGCCGTGGGGCCGGTTATTGCCGTAAGGGTGTACATCGGTTCTTTGCGATTCGTGGTGGGACTCGGTGCAAATGTATTAAAGTTCGCCGTTTTATCCGTACTTTTGTCCACGGCAAAAAATCTCGGCTATGGACACGGAAAACTACAAGGACCTTCTGGGCCGCATCCGGGCTTTGGTCTTCGATGTGGACGGAGTGATGACCGACGGCATGGTAACGGTATTCCCCTCCGGGGAATTCGTCCGCAGGATGAACGTCAAGGACGGTTTTGCCCTGCAACTGGCCGCCCGGCGGGGACTGAAGATCATCATCATCACCGGCGGGAGGGACGACTCGATCCTGACCCGATTCAACCGACTGGGCATCACCGACATCGTACTCAACTCCACCTCCAAACTGGAAAAACTGCTCGAATACCGCGACGGGTACGGCATCCCGCTCGAGGACATGCTCTACATGGGGGACGACGTGCCGGACATCGACCCGATGAAAGCCGTCGGCCTGCCCTGCTGCCCGGCGGATGCCTGCCAGGATGTGCTGTCCGTAGCCAAATACGTTTCCCCCCTGCCGGGCGGGGCGGGCTGCGTGCGGGATGTGGTGGAACAGGTGCTCAAGGCCCAAGGGAAATGGTACGGGGAGGATTTCGAGGGGTTCAACGCATAACTCCCCATGCGAACCTGCGAAAAAGACAAAGAAATGGCTACCCCCGCAACAGAAAACAGTTTGACCGAAGCCTTGAAAGGGCGGACGCTGGTGTTGGCCTCCACGTCGCCCCGGCGGATCGAATTTTTCGAAAAACTGGGTGTCCCGTTCCTCGCCCGCACCGGGGATGTCCGGGAACACTACCCCGACACGCTGACCGACGGGCGGGAGATCGTGCAATACCTCAGCCGGCTCAAAGCGCGCGCCGCCGGTCCCCTCGCCCCGCAGGAGATCATCGTGGGAGCCGACACCCTCGTATGGGCCGACGGCCGCCCGCTGGGCAAACCCCGCGACGAGCAGGAAGCCGAGGCGACCCTGCGGGCGCTTTCCGGACGCACGCATGAGGTACTCACCGGCGTTACCCTGCGCAGCGTTACGGACGAAGAGTCGTTCTGCTGCGCCACCCGCGTCACGTTCCTGCCCATCGACCCCCGGGACATCCGGTACTACGTGTCCCGCTTCTCGCCCCTGGACAAAGCGGGGGCCTACGCCATCCAGGAATGGATCGGGGAGACGCACATCGCTTCCATCGAGGGTTCGTACCACAACGTGGTGGGGCTGCCTACGGCCCAACTGTACCAGCGGCTGAAAAAATTTGCCGCCCGAGGGTAAAAAACGCTAATTTTGCACCCGAGTATGGGCATCCTGATCGGCATCGACTACGGGGAAAAGCGCACGGGCATCGCGGTAAGCGACCCGTTGCAGATCATCGCTTCGCCCCTGTGCACCTTGCCTCCGCAACAGGCCGTGGCGTTTCTGGAGCGTTACTGCCGGGAAAACGACGTGGAGGCCATCGTAGTGGGGCTGCCCCGCCATACGTACTCGTGCGCGGCACCGGTAGAGGTCGAAGGTGCCATCCGGGATTTCATCGGCCGCCTCGAACGGACGCTGCCGGGGAACATTCCGGTGGAGCGGTACGACGAACGCTTCACCTCGCGCATCGCGGCACGCGATCTGGCTGCGAGCGGGATGCCGAAAAGCCGCCGCCAGGAAAAAGGCGTGCTGGACCGCACCAGCGCGGCGTTGATCCTGCGCGACTACATGGAGTCCCGCCGCCGGTAAACGGCAGCTGGGCCCTTTTCCGGCTTGGATGCCGGCATCTCGAATGCAGGGAAGAAGGGGCGGGGAAAAGCGCGCGAAAGAAAGCCCGAGAGAAAAGAGGGGCAACAAGAGAAAAAGCGAAAAAGAACACAAAAAAGACAAAAGACGATATGAAACTTCCGATTATGGCCTACGGAGAACCTGTTCTCAAGAAAAGGGCCGAAGAGATCGACAAAGACTATCCGGAACTGGATGCGTTTATCGACGATATGTTCGAGACGATGGATGCGGCCGACGGGGTGGGTCTGGCTGCCCCGCAGGTGGGCCGTTCCGTGCGGGTGATCGTGGTGGACGGTTCGCCGTTTGCCCAGGACGAGGAATTGCCCAAAGAGGAACGGGACTTCCTGGCGGGATTCCGCCGGGAATTCATCAACCCGGAAAAACTGGAAGAATGGGGCGACAAGTGGGGCTTCGAGGAAGGCTGCCTGAGCATTCCCGGGGTGCACGAGAAGGTGTTCCGCCCGCAAAACGTCCGCGTGCGTTACTGCGACCGCCAGTGGAACCTGCACGAAGAGACCCTTTCGGGACGGGCTGCCCGGATCTTCCAACACGAATACGACCATCTGGAGGGCGTGGTGTTTACCGACCGTCTGTCCGCCCTTACCAAACGGGTGATCCAGAAACGCCTGCAACGCATCGCCCACGGCGAGGTCCATACCGAGTACGCGATGCATTTCCCCTATCGAAAATAACCACAAAACATACCGACAAGAACCAAAAAGATGAAACTCAAAGGTATCATTGCCATCTCGGGCAAACCGGGTCTGTACAAGATCCTCTCCCACACGAAAAACGGAGTGATCGTCGAATCCGTTCCGGAAGGAAAACGGACGATGGCTTCTTTGAATTCCTCGATGAGTTCGCTGGACGACATCTCGATGTACACCCAGAGCGAAGAACTCGCCTTGCGCGAAATCATGCGCCGCATCGCCGAAAAAGAAGACAACGGCCCGGCTCCGGACGCCAAAGCCTCCTCGGATGCCCAACTGAAGGAATACTTCGAGGCCATCGTGCCGGACTACGATCGGGAACGCGTCTATCCGTCGCACATCCGCAAGCTCTTCCACTGGTACAACCTGCTGCAAGGCGCTTCGCTGGTCTCCAAGGAAAAGGAAGACCCGGAGGAACAAGCCGCTGCCCAGTAACCCGCCGTCCCACCGCAACGACCTCGATAAGACCATGATAGAAGTCAGAGTAAGCATCGGCCTTTCCGACCGGGCAGAAAACCTGGAATGCATCCGGATGCAACTGGGCGGGATGCCCCGCATCGGCGAATCGATCCTGATGACCCCCGAACTGGAAAAAATAGCGGCCAAACGCCGCCAGGAATGGGGTTTGCCGCCCGATACGCATGTAAACATCGTCAAACGTATCGGCTACGACCGGGAACCGACCCCTATCATCATGCTCAGCACCCATCCCTCCACGCTGGTGATCACGTGCATCGATGAACTGGGCAAGGAGTTTTCACTCCCCACCTCGGTCGTTCCCCGCGTGGGAGAACAGGTCATGTCGCCGAAAGACGAGGTTTTCTTCGTGAAAAACGTCATCTATGCCGGACACCTCATCCTCCTTCAGTTGTCCAGCAAGGAAGTGGTGGCCGAAACCCGGATCATTCCGGACAATAATCCCATGCCGGTAGAAGTGGCCAATCCGCATCCGGTCGAGGTCTATTGTTCACAACTCGACCGGGGCATCGATGTCAACGTTACCAACTCGACCCTGTACGTGCAGGGCGAGCGGGACTACTGACGCTCCGCCGCACATGTTCGTCCAAAGAAAAATCCCGAAGGGTTTTCCCTTCGGGATTTTTCTTTGGGCGACATGTCTTTCACGACAAAGGGAGGCAGTCCGTTTTCCCGCAAGGGAAGCCCGAACGGACGAAAACCGGACAGCCTCAAAACGAGAAATTCGCTTCAAGCCCCACCACATGCCGCCGGGCACCCGGCTGGCTTTGGTAGAGATAAAATCCATCGGTCGAAAAGGTATTCGTCCAGCGGTATTCGCAACCTCCCCGGTAACGCACCCTGGCGAGCGAAAAATGCCCTCCGCGTCCCAGATCGTTGTACATTTCCACCCAGAGATAGGGTGAAAGGCGATCCGTAGCCTCGACCTTTGCCTGGAAGCGGGTCCGCAGGCGGTACTCGTGTTCGCTGCCCAAGGTATGCTGAAAACGTTCGCGCAGGGAAAATTCCACCCGCCCTACCTCAACCGATTCGGTGAGCGAAAACCAATACCGGTGTTCGACCGGCCAGCAGGTATCCGAGTGCTTGACCAGGAGTTCGTACCCGGCCTCTGCTTCCAGCCACCGAGTAAGGCTGTATCCGGCCGCCAAGTTCCAACTCCAACGGTCGGTGGTCGAAAAATCGTCCTTCGAGCGGTATTCCAATCCGGTGGCAAGTTCCCACCGTTCGTTCAATCGCCACGAAACGGAGCCGGCCATCCACCCCGCCCGATCGGCTCCTGCGGCCCGCACTTCATCGGCGAACAAAAAAAGGAGGATCGTCCACAAGACGACCCCCCTGGTAGTCTTTTCCGTCTTTTTCACCCTTTCTCTCTTTGGTTCGAGGCAAAGAACGGGAAGGATTTTGAAGAGAAATTGAAAAAATCGGGACGGGATCCGAAAAAAATCGGGATCGGGCTCAATATTCCGGCGGCAATTCCGCCAGCTGCGCCTGGGTAAATACCGGTCCGTCCTTGCAGACGTACATTTTCCCTACGTTGCAACGGCCGCATTTGCCCACCCCGCATTTCATCCGGTTTTCGAGCGTGGTGTAGATGTCCTGGTCGGAAAATCCGAGCGCCTGGAGCTTGGGCATCGTAAACTTGATCATCACCGGTGGGCCGCATACCACGGCTACCGTATTTTCGGCCGAAAGGCCGGCGGCGGCCACCACGTCGGGGACGAAACCTACCTCGCCTTTCCAGTCGGGAGTCTGCCCGCCCGGATCGACCGTGGTGATCAGTCGGACGTCGGGTCGTTCCTCCCACTGTTTCAACTCCTCTTTGTACACCAGGTCGGCCGGGGTCTTGGCTCCATAAACGATGGTTACATCGCCGTATTTCTCCCGCTCGTCCAGGGCGTTCCAGATCACGCAGCGCATCGGGGGCAGGGCGATCCCTCCGGCGATGAACAGCAGGTTTTTCCCCTCCCACTGCTCCATCGGGAAGGTATTGCCGAAAGGTCCGCGAAAACCGATGGTATCCCCCTGTTCCTTTTTCGCCAGCGCGGTAGTTACCCGTCCGGCCTGGCGGAAGGTGCACTCGATGTATCCTTTGCGCGTGGGCGAGGAAGCGATGCAGAACGTCGATTCGCCTTCGCCGAACACGGAATACTCGCCGAACTGCCCGGCGCGGAAAGAAAAGGCCTCGCCCTGCTGCGGGTCCTGAAAACGCAGGCGGAAGGTCCGCACGCCCGGGGCTTCGAGGGTGATCTTCTCGATGGTCATCCGGTAGGGGAGGTAAATATTTTTGTCGTCGTTGGTGCTCATTTTGTATCGGCTATTGAAACAAGGTGATCTTTGAGGTTCATGTCCACCGGGCAAGCCCGCGAGCAGCGTCCGCAGCCGGTGCAGCCCAATGCCTTCAGGCGCTGGGGCATGTACGAAAACTTGTGCAACAAGCGCTGCCGCCAACGTGTGGCCTGCGTCGGGCGGGGATTGTGCCCGGAGGTATGCTGGGTGAAAAGTGCAAAGCCGCACGAATCCCAGCAGCGCAGGCGCTGGCCCGTCTGTCCGGCCGAGCGGTCCTGAATATCGAAACACGAGCACGTGGGGCACACGTACGCGCAGGCTCCGCAACCCAGGCAGCGTTCGGACTGCTGTTTCCATACCGGGGAATCGAACATCCCTTCCAGGCGCGCCCGGAGCTGTTCACGGTCGAAGGCGGCGGGAAGAGCGGCCAGGTATTTCTCCTTGTCCTTCCCGTCGGAGGGTTCGAAGAGCGCCTGGGAGAGCGCGACCAGGCGTTCGCCCTTCTCGGTCGAGACCTCCGCGATGGCTCCTTCGGGGGTATAGGTGAGCAGGATGTCGCTTCCGGCCGTGCTGCCCGGTGCCCCGCCTACCGCCGTACAGAAACAGGCTCCGTCGGCCTTGGCACACGATACGGCAACGATCGCTGTGCGCTCCCGGCGGGTATTGTACAGTTTGTCCCGATAGTCCCAGTTGAATACCGCATCCAAGGGAAATACCGCCGCGGCGTCGCAGGGACGCACCTGCCACAACAGGGTGTTCGGTACGCCCGAAGGGTCGAAATCCTCCACCTCGACCTCCCGGCCTTCCTTGCGGTAAGAGAAGAGCACCTCGGTGCGGGGAAACAGCGCTTCCTTGGCGCTGCGGGTGGTCTGGACGTAGTCCGTGGCTACCTGATCCAAGGTATCCACCGGGGCGAACTCCACCACCCGTTCGTTTTTGCGCACCGGAGCCAGGATACGGTCGTGGGCGGCACGCAGGGCGGAGAACCACGCGGGGATATTTTCTTTTCGTATAAATAGTGTCTTCATGGTCGTCAAACGATAAAGTTTTCCTTGTCCTCCACCCGGAAGGTGTTCAACACCGCGCCCTGCTTGGGGGCTGCGCCCGGCACCACGCCGAAGTCGGCCTGGATGTCCTGCGAGAGACGGCGGTTGAGCAAGTGGACGGGGATGTGCTCCGGGCAAGCCTCCCCGCACGATCCGCAGCCCACGCAACGTCCGGCCAGGTGCATCACCCGGCTTATCTGCCACTCCATGTTGGACAGGGGCGAAGGCCAGGGGTCGATCCACTGCGGACGGTTGTCCTCGACGATGCAACGCGTGCAGTAGCACATCGGGCAAGCGGCCCGGCAGGCGTAGCACTTGATGCAGCGCGAGAACTCGTTCTGCCAGAACGTCCAACGCTCCTCAGGGGTCATCGCGTCGAGTTTTTCCACCAGCGCCCGGTCCTTCTCGGACAGGGACAGGGGGATGGCGTCGATGTACTGCGCGATCTGCTCCGGGGTGGCGAACTGCCGCCACTCCCCTTCCGGGGTCAGGTGGTACACGGCCAGCGAAAGGCTGCCGAGCTGGTTTTCCCCCTGCAGGTAACAGATGCTCCGCAGGGTGGGCACGGTGGCGATGACCGCTACTTTTTCGCCCTTGACCAGTTCCTGTTTGGTCAGGTACACCGCCAGGTTCGGGGCAAAGCCTTCCGGAAATACCAGACGGTCGGCCTGCTGCGCGCTGCGGCAGAAGAAAGGCCGGGGATCGCCGTCCGTTCCCGCTTCGTACCCGATGACCAGGGTTACTTCGCCCTGGGCGAAGAGGTCCTTGATATTTTCGATCCACTTATCCATTGTACACTCCGTTTTTCAGGTAATCGGCTGCTTTTCGGTACTGCTCGTAAGGCCCCAGGGCGCGTATCTGCTCGACGGTATCGTTGACCAGTTCGGCCCACTTGGCGCCTTCGCCGGCCGAGACCCACGAAAAGCGGATGCGCCGCAGGTCCACCCCGAGGTATTCGAGCAAACCCCGCAGGACCATCCACCGCCGACGGGCGTGGAAGTTGCCCGCCGTGTAATGGCAGTCGTTGGGGTGGCAACCCGAAACGATGATCCCGTCGGCACCCGAGGCAAAAGCCTTGAGCACGAGCATAAAGTCGATGCGCCCCGTACAGGGGAAACGCACCACGCGCACGTTGGTGGCGTACTTGATGCGGCTGGTGCCCGTCAGATCGGCACCGGCATACGTGCACCAGTTGCACACGAAAGCCACGATTTTCGGTTCGAACTCCGCGGCGGCCGTCGTCTTTTTATCTTCTTCTTCCATAAGGTCGGTATTCTTACTGATTGATGGCGGAAAGCACCTGGGCAAACATCTCCTCGTTGGTAAAGCCCTGGAGGTCGATGCTCTTGCTGCGGCAGAAAGCCACGCACGTGCCGCAACCCTGACAAAGTCCCGGATTGATGTGCGCCACGGTCTTGATCACACTGCCGTCTCGGGCCGTAATGGGCTCCATCTCGATGGCCTGGTACGGGCATATGGGCACGCACAACCCGCAACCCACGCAGGTGGAAAAGACCGGCGGGGCGCAGCGGTTGACCACCGCCACGACCGGTTCGCGCACCAGACGATCCTGGGAGAAGAGCGCGGCGACCTTGGCCGCCGCTCCGGAAGCGGCGGCCACCGTCTCGGGGATGTCCTTGGGGCTTTGGCACGCTCCGGCCAGCAGCACGCCGGCGGTATTGGTCTCCACCGGGCGGAGTTTGGGGTGCGCCTCGGCGAAAAAGTTGTACTGGTCGTAGGAGATGTGCAGTTTCTGCGCCAGGGATTCGGCTCCCGGATTGGCCACGGCTGCGGTGGCCAGCACCACCATGTCGGCTTCGATCTCCACCGGGCGGCCGCCCAGCAGGGTGTCGGCTCCCTTGACGATGAGTTTGCCGTCGCGTTCGTAGATCCGGGACACCCGCCCGCGCACGTAGTTGACCCCATCCTGCTCGATGGCGCGGCGCACGAATTCGTCATAGTTCTTGCCGGCGGCACGGATGTCCATGTAGAACACGTAGGACTCTCCGCCGTGCACCTTGTGCTGGTAGAGCATCGCGTGCTTGGCCGTGTACATGCAGCAGATCTTCGAACAGTACGGACGGCCTTTGGCCGGATCGCGCGATCCGGCGCAGGCGACAAAGACGATCTTCTGCGGGACTTTTCCGTCCGAAGGGCGGCGGATTTCGCCCATCGTGGGACCGGAAGCCGAGGCCAGACGCTCGAATTGCAGTCCGGTGATCACGTCCTTGTACTTCCCGTAGCCGTATTCGGGGAACCCGTTCGTGGGGGCCACGTCAAATCCGGTGGCGACCACCACGGCGCCGACTTCCTCGGTGAGGATCTTGTCCGGCTGGTCGAAAGCGATCGCGCCGGTGGGGCAGGTCTTTTCGCAGAGTTTGCACTTGCCCGTGCGGTAGTACACGCAATGTTCCCGGTCGATCACCGGCTTGTTGGGCACCGCCTGGGGGAACGGGACGTAGATCGCAGTACGGAGTCCCATGGAAGCGTTGAACTCGCTGGGTATCTTCTTGGTAGGACATTTGGTGGTGCAGGCTCCGCAGCCGGTGCACTTCTCCAGATCGACGCTGCGGGACTTCAGGCGGATACGGGCCTTGAAATTGCCAATGAAGCCTTCCAGCGCTTCTACTTCGGCATAGGTATAAAGGGTGATGTTGGGATGCTGCGCCACCTCGACCATGCGAGGGGTGAGGATGCACTGCGAGCAGTCCAGCGTGGGGAAAGTCTCGGACAACTGCGACATGTGCCCTCCGATGGAGGGTTCGCGCTCTACCAGGATGACTTTATGACCGGCATTGGCGATGTCCAAGGCAGCCTGTATCCCGGCGATGCCGCCGCCGATTACCAGCGCTTTTTTGGTGATCGGGACTTCGATGGGGCGCAAGGGCTGGTCGCGGCGGACTTTCTCCACCTGCATCCGCACCAGTTCGATGGCTTTCTCGGTAGTGGCTTCGCCTTTCTCATGCACCCAGGAGCACTGTTCGCGGATGTTGGCGATCTCGCACAGGTACGGGTTCAGGCACGCTTCGGCGCAAGCCTTGCGGAAGGTCGCCTCGTGCATGCGGGGACTGCAAGCGGCTACCACCACCCCATCGAGCCCTTTCTGCCGGATAGCGTCCTTGATCAAGGTCTGCCCGGGATCGGAACACATGTACTTGTAGTCCATGCTCACCTCCACCCCGTCCATCTTGGCGATCTCGGCCGCCACTTTTTCGCAATCGACCGTCGCGCCGATATTCTCGCCGCAATGGCATACGAAAACTCCTATCTTCGACATACTTGCTTTTGCTTTAGAAAATATTTACGGGGACAAAATGCCGGCTCAAACCCAACTGCTGCGGGGAAAGCCCCACTGCCAGCCCGAGAGCCTGCGTGATATACAGCACCGGTATCTCCACCGGATGCTCCAGACGTTTGTTGATCTCCCGACGGCGCATGTCCAGGTTGGCATGGCACATCGGACAGGCGACAATGACCGCTTCCGCTCCCCGGGCGGCGGCGTCGGAGAGCACATCGCCCGAAAGACGCGCCACGGCTTCGGTATCGGGAATGGTCATCCCTCCGCCGCAACACTCGGTCTTAAAAGCCCAGTCGATGGGTGTCGCGCCGGCCTCCTGCATCATCCGGTCCATCGTTTGGGGGTCTTCCGTCCGGTCGAAGCCCAGCACCGAAGCCGGGCGCACCAGCAGGCAGCCGTAATAGCAGGCCACTTTCCGCCCCAAAGGACGGACGAGTTTTTCGGCCACCTTGCCCGAAGCGTATTTTTCGATCCACTGCAGGACATTGAGGACCTTCACCTGGCCTACCTGCTTGCCCAGCAGGTCCTCCACCCGCTCCTTGAGCGGCGGGTGCTGCTCCAGTTCGTGGCGGGTCATCGACAAACGGTTGTAGCACGCCGCGCAGGGCACCACCACTTCGTCGAAGCCCTGCTCGGCTGCCAGGGCCAATACCCGGGCGGGAAGGGCCAAGGCCAGTTCCTTGTCCACCGCGTGCGCCGAAGAAGCGCCGCAGCAATTCCAATCGTCGATCTCCTGGAGGGGCATTTCGAGCGCGCGGGCCAGGGCGAGGGTCGATTCGGCGTACTCGCGCGAGGAGCCCTTGAGGGAACATCCGGGGTAAAATCCTGTCTTCATCGTTCGTCCTCCTTCTTTTTTTCTTTACCGTTTCCGCTGGTTCGGCCGGCCGATCCCTTGGTACGGGAAGCCGCCGCGTCGAAGATCCTCCGCATGGCCTTGCGGTCCTTTATTCCTTCGGGGAACAGGCCCAGTTTGCCTTTGGAGAGCATCGAGGGCACCAGCGAGACGTCCTGGAACACCTCGCCGGTGGAGAGTTTGTACTGCGCTTCCATGCCGACTTCGTAGAGCCTTCCTGTGTTTTTCACCTGGGCGAGGAAGGCCCGGTGGAAGGCGATGATCTTGCGGGCGTCGCGGTGCTGCACGCCTTCGCGCAGGGCCTGCTGCCGCAGGGCGTCCATCACGGCCGGAATGTCGATGGACATGGGGCAGCGCTGGTAACAGTTCTCGCAGTTCAGGCACAGCCAGATCGTCCGGCTGGAGAGCGCCGTGCGATAGTCGGCCGGATCGCCGGTCTGCAACAGGCGCATCACGTAGCTGGGCGGGTAGTCCATCCGCTCGGCCTGCACGCAACCGGCGGAGCATTTCCCGCACTGGTAACAATGCGACACATCGACGCCTGCGCTTTCCTTCAACGCAGCGCGCGTATCCTGATTGTCTGTCATTTATACGTACTTTGGTGGTTGATGTTGCCGCTTCCGCCCCCGCAGGGGCGGAAGACTTGTCTTTTGACGACCAAATATACACTTTTTTTCATTTCCTGCTTTTTCCCGGCTTTTCTCTTTTCGATAACCCCGCTCGCGCCTCTCTCTTGACAGCAATGGCAAAATTTGTGTACCTTTACCCTCACCTCTCGCCCCGCACAAGGCGGGCGAGCCTGAAAAAGTCTATGGCAAAAAGCAACATACAGGAAACCATCGTCCCGGTACTGGAAATGAGCTGCGCCGTCTGCGCCGCCAATGTGGAAAACGCCACGCGCGCCCTGCCCGGCGTACTCCAGGCCGATGTCAATCTCGCCTCGAACGACATGCACCTGGTCTATGACCGCTCGGCGATCTCCCTGGAGGAAATCCAACGGCAGATCCGCGCCATCGGGTACGACATTCTCATCGGAGGGGACAACTCCGAAGAGAAAAAAGAGGAAAAACAAGCCGAACGCTACCGCAGGATCCGCCTGCGCACCCTCGGTGCCTGGGCGCTGGCCATCCCGCTGATGGTCATCTCGATGGTCTTCATGGACAAGCCCTACGCCGCCTGGGTGATGCTGGTACTGACCTTGCCCATCCTGTACTTCGGGCGGCGTTTCTTCATCAATGCCGTCCGGCAGGCGCGCCACGGTTCGGCCAACATGGACACGCTGGTGGCCTTGAGCGTATCGGTGGCTTTCCTGTACAGTCTGGTCAATACGCTGTTTCCCTCGCTGCTGGCCTCCTCCGGCATGCCGGTACACGTGTACTACGAAGCCTCGGGGATGATCATCGCCTTCGTCCTGCTGGGAAAACTGCTGGAAGAACGCGCGAAAGGCAACACTTCGTCGGCCATCCGCAAACTGATGGGCCTGCAACCCAAAACCGCGCGCATCGTTACCCCGGATGGGGAAAAGGACCTGCCCATCGGTATGATCCGGGTGGGCGACCGCATCAGCGTGCGCCCCGGCGAGCGCATCCCGGTGGACGGATCCGTGGACGAGGGCGCCTCGTATGTGGACGAAAGCATGATCAGCGGCGAACCAGTACCGGTGCGCAAACGCCCGGGCGACAAGGTCCTCTCCGGGACGATCAACCAGCGGGGGGCTTTCAAGGTGCGGGCCGAGCAGGTGGGCGCCGATACCGTGCTGGCGCGCATCATCCGCATGGTGGAACAGGCGCAGAGCAGCAAGGCCCCCGTTCAGCGGATCGTCGACCGGATCGCGGGCATCTTCGTGCCGGTGGTGATGGGCATTTCCCTGCTTACCCTCGTCCTGTGGCTGTGGATCGGCGGCGGGCAGTACCTGCACATGGCGGTGGTCTCGGCGGTGTCGGTGCTGGTGATCGCCTGCCCCTGCGCGCTGGGTCTGGCCACTCCTACGGCCCTGATGGTGGGCATCGGCAAAGGCGCGGAAAACCACATCCTGATCAAGGACGCCTTTGCCCTGGAAAACCTCTGCCGGGTCAATGCCATGGCGATGGACAAAACCGGCACGCTGACCTCCGGTATCCCGCGCGTATCGCAGTTCATGGACCTGGGATACCTGCTCAAGAGCAACAAGGACATGCTCTACACGATGGAAAAACGCTCGGAACATCCCCTGGCGATGGCCATCACAAGTTACCTGGAAAACAAAGGCGCCGAGGAGACCCCCTTGGAGGATTTCGAGTCGGTTACCGGGATGGGCGTACGCGCCGCCCGCCAGGGCAAGACCTACTGGGTGGGCAGCCAAGCCCTCTGCCGCCAATACGTTCCCCGTCTGGAAAAAGACCTCACGGACACCCTCGCCCAATGGCAAAGCCAGGGGCGGAGCATCGTCTTCTTCGGCGAAGAGTCCTCGCTGCTGTGCGTGCTGGCGGTCAGCGACCCGCTCAAACCCACCTCCCGGCAAGCGGTGGAACAACTCCAGCGGATGGGCATCGAGGTATTCATGCTCACCGGCGACTCGGAAAAGACTGCGGCCCACATCGCTTCCCAAGCCGGGATCAAACATTTCCAGGCCTCGATGATGCCCGACGACAAAGCGAAATTCATCGAAGACCTCCAGCAAAAAGGCCGCACCGTAGCCATGGTGGGCGACGGGATCAACGACTCCCAGGCCCTGGCCTCGGCCAACGTGGGCATCGCCATGGGACGCGGGACGGACATTGCGATGGACGTGGCGATGGTTACCTTGATGACCTCCGACCTGATGCTGCTGCCCAAGGCCGTACACCTGTCCCGCCGCACCGTAAAACTGATCCGGCAAAACCTCTTCTGGGCCTTTATCTACAACACCATCGGGATACCGATCGCCGCCGGGGTGCTCTTCCCCTTCTACGGCATCCTGCTCAACCCCATGTGGGCTTCGGCTGCCATGGCGCTCAGCTCGGTATCGGTGGTGGCCAACGCCCTGCGGCTGGGGCGCAGCAAACTGTAAGGCTGCCGCCGAGCGCGTGCCCCGCAAAAAAAGGACTCAAATTCCTCAAAAAAAACATGCCATGAAACAATTCGTTTTCCGCACCAATGCCAAATGTTCCGGCTGCACGGCCAGGATCGACGCCGCCCTGTCCCCCCTGCTCTCCGCCGGGAGTTGGTCGTTCGACCTCTCCTCGCCCGACCGCACCCTGACGGTAACCGATGCACCGGTATCGGCCCGGCAGATCGAAGAAGCGGTCCGGTCTGCCGGTTACCGCGCCGAGCTCTTGAGCGAGAAATAAGGCCGGGCGTTTCTTTCCGGAAATTTCCCGAGGAGGAAATTTTTCCCGCCCCTGACGGAATAGTTTTTCTCCTCCAAAGAAAACCTCCCCTAAAAAAACAAAACATCTAATAAATCCATACACGACCAAAGAGAATGAAAAATACTCCGCTCCGCCTGACCCTGCTGCTGGCGATGCTCGGCGCAGCCACGGCTGCGCCGGCGTGCACCAACCTGCTGGTTACCAAAGGCGCTTCCGAAGATGGCAGCACGATGCTGACCTATTCGGCCGATTCGTACCAGATGTTCGGCGAGTTGTACCACTACCCGGCTGCCAAATACCGCCCTGGGACGATGCTCGATGTCTATGAATGGGATGCCCCCGGGCACCTGTTGGGACAGATCCCTCAGGTACGGCAGACGTACAACGTCATCGGCAACATGAACGAAAAACAGGTCGCCATCACCGAAACGACCTTCGGCGGCCGTCCGGAACTCTGCCGCCCCAACGGCATCCTGGACTACGGGAGCCTGATCTACATCACCTTGCAGCGCGCAGCCTCGGCCCGGGAAGCCATCGAGATCATGACGTCCCTGGTGGAGGAATACGGCTACTATTCGGAGGGCGAGTCGTTTTCCATCGCCGACCCGAACGAAGTATGGATCATGGAACTCATCGGCAAGGGAGAAAAGGAAAAAGGCGCCGTGTGGGTGGCCCGCCGCGTGCCGGACGGGTACATCTGCGCCCATGCCAACCAGGCGCGCATCACGACCTTCCCGTTGGACGACCCGCAGAACTGCCTGTACAGCCCGGATGTGATCTCCTTTGCCCGGAAGATGGGATATTTCTCGGGAGAAGATGCCGATTTCGACTTCTCGGCGGCCTACTGCCCGCTGGACTTCACCCAACTGCGTTTTTGCGAGGCGCGCGTGTGGAGCATCTTCCAACGCTCCTGCGCCGGTTTCGGCGACCGGTACCTGCGCTACGCGATGGGCGATGCGACGGCCGAACGGATGCCGCTGTGGATAAAGCCCGACCGGAAACTCTCGGTGCTCGATGCGATGGAGCTGATGCGCGACCACTATGAAAACACCCCGATGGACATCCGGGGGACGGTCATGGCCGGGGCGTACGACTCCCCGTACGGCACACGGCCGTTGAATTGGGAGGTAGACAGCGTGGCGTATTTCTGCGAGCGCCCGATTTCCACCCCTCAGACGGCTTTCTCGCTCGTATCGCAATCGCGAGGCTGGCTGCCCGACGAGATAGGCGGCCTCCTGTGGTTCGGCTTGGACGACACCTACTTTACCTGCTACACGCCCATCTACACTTCGTCCACCCGCGTGGCGGAATGCTTTGCGGTGGGCAACGGCGACTTCAATACCTACTCGCCTACGGCTGCCTTCTGGATATTCAACCGCCTGGCACAACAGGCCTACGCCAAATACGCCTACTACGCTCCCGAGATCCGTGCGCGCCAGGCGGAGTTGGAACGGGAATACCTCCGCGTCTATGTGAAAGCGGGGGACGAGCGGGCGCTGAAACTGTACAAATCCTCGCCCAAACGGGCGGTAGCCTGCCTGACGGACTTCTCCATCTTTTTGAGCGAAAAGACCGTCGCCGAATGGAAAGACCTCGAAGCATTCCTGCTGGTGAAGTATTTCGACGGCGTGATCCATCCCGAAAAGGACGGCGACTTCATCCGCTCGCGTTACGGAGGCCCCGGACCGATCGAAACACCGGGCTGGAGCAAACCGTGGCGGGAAAAGATCGTCGAGGACGCTCCCGAACGCTTCAAGGTGCCGACGGAGGATTGAGGTGATTTCCTCCGCCCGGTGCGTACATTTTATAACTAATTATAATCAACCCAAAATTCCATGAAAAAACGAATCCTGGCAGCGGCGCTGCTCCTTTTCCCGATCGTACTCCCGGCCCAGGAAGGACGGGTCGAGGTCCGGTACGAAGCCGTGGAGACTCTCACGCCCGAGGTACAAGGCTTGATGGAATTCCTGGAAGTGTACTACCTGAAGGCCACCGTGCACGGGGACATCCGAGGCAAGAAATGGGTCCTGTGGGCTCACCAGGTGGAAAACGGCGAAATCTCCTCCCGACCGCTCGTGGCCCGGACGATGGAATTTGCCGATACCACGGCTTCGTTTACCTTTTACGCCCAGGCAAAAGACTCCCTCACGGGATACGTGCGGGTGGTTACCCCGAACTATGCCACCGCCAAAATCCCGTATTCCATCGACTCCGGGAACGGCACGGAATACCCCTCGCAGTACATCCTGATGGAGACCTTCCCCGAACGGCCTTACGACACCGCCCAGGACATCCCCCTGGCCGCCTTTACCACCGGGCTGGTCCAGCCGATGGACTTCGAGGGAAGGAAAAGCCTGTGGATCGATTTTTGCGGGCTGCGCGATGCCCATGCCGACCCCAAAACCTGGCAGGAACGATACCACGTGCCCCGTTTCGTGTACTTTTCCCTGCGGATGGAATAAATGGAATAAACCGTTCGACGCACCTCTCCCCCCTGCTTCGGCAGAGAAAAAACCGCAAAACCCGATGCCTCGATACGCCTACTGCCTCTTCGACCTGGACGGCACCCTGACCGACCCCGGCGAAGGCATTACCCGTTCGGTCGCCTATGCGCTGTCCTTTTTCGGCCTCGAAGTCAAAGACCGCACCGCGCTGTACCCTTTTATCGGACCGCCTTTGGTGGATTCGTTTTCCACGTTTTACGGGTTTTCGCCGGAGAAGGCCCGGCAAGCGGTCGGACGGTACCGGGAATACTTTTCCCGACAAGGGATCTTTGAAAACGAACTCTACCCCGGGATAAAGGAGCTGTTGGAAAACCTGAAAAGGCACGGGGTACGGATCCTCCTGGCCAGTTCGAAACCGGAGCTCTACGCCCGAAAGATCCTGGAGCATTTCCAGCTCCTCCCGTTTTTCGACTTTGTCGCTGCCGCGACAATGGACGATGCCCGTTCGAAAAAGACCGATGTAGTGCGTTACGCCTTGGAGACGTGCGGGATCTCTCCGGATCGCGCGGTGATGATCGGCGATCGGCAGCACGACATCGAGGGGGCGAAGGACAACGCCCTGGAGAGCATCGGAGTGCTGTGGGGCTACGGCAGCCGGGAGGAGTTGTCCGCCGCCGGAGCTACCCGCCTGGCCGAATCCGTGCCGCAGCTGGCTTCCCTGCTGGGACTCTGACCCGGCCTTTCCTCTTGGTGAAAAGGCCTGTTTTCTGCCTTCCGGACAGGACAAAAACGGAGAAAATGCGTAATTTAGCTTCCGGAAAAACGAAACCCGAACGCACGATGGCTGAACTGATCAAAATCTACCCCGAAAATCCCGACCCGCGCCGCATCGAGCAGGTCGTAGAAGTGCTGCGCCGCGGAGGGCTGGTGATCTACCCCACCGATACAGTGTACGGACTGGGCTGCGACATCGGCAACTACAAAGCCGTCGAAGCGCTTTGCCGGCTCAAACACGTCAAACCCGAGAAGGCCAATTTTTCGTTCATCTGCTCCGACCTGAGCAACCTCTCGATGTACGCCCGGCAGATAGACACCCCTGCGTTCAAAATCCTCAAGCGGCTGCTGCCCGGCCCCTACACCTTTATCCTGCCGGCCGGACCGGGGCTGCCCAAAGCCTTCAAGGGCAAGAAAACGGTCGGTATCCGCGTACCGGACAACCCCATCCCCCGCGAGATCGTCCGCGCCCTGGGCAACCCCATCATCTCGACTTCGGTGTACGACACGGACGAAATCCTGGAATACACCACCGACCCTTCGCTGATCGCCGAACGGATGGATACGGTCGTGGACCTGGTGATCGACGGAGGCTACGGGGGCAACATTGCCTCGACCGTCATTTCGCTCGTGGACGGCCATCCGCAGGTATTGCGCCAGGGGGCTGGTCCGGCGGACGAGTTTTTATAAAAGGCTCTGGAGCGCAAAGAGAGAGCGAAAAGAAGAGCGTTGAAAAAAGACACCGTATGAAGATCATCTGTCTGGGACAGAACTACCCCCACGGCGAGGCGGCCGCGCCGCAGCAGCCGGTCATTTTCCTCAAACCCGACTCGTGCATCCTGCACGGAGGCAATCCCTTTTTCCTGCCGGAATTCTCGCAGCGGATCACCCTCGAAGCCGAACTGGCCGTGCGCATCTGCCGCTTGGGCAAATACATCGACCCGCGGTTTGCCCACAAATACTACGACGCCTTTACCCTCGGGATAGACTTCACGGCACAGGACCTCTACGACCGCCTGGCTGCGGAAGGCCAGCCGGTGGACATCGCCAAAGGTTTCGACGGGGCGGCGGCCATCGGACGCTGGATCGACAAAGGGGCTTTCGAAGACCCTGGCCGGATCTGCTTCGGGCTTTCCGACGGAGAAAAGGACGTGATGCGGGGCGAGACAGGACAGATGCGCTTTTCCATCGACCAGGCCATCGGGATCGTATCGCGCTACTACACCCTCAAGACGGGCGATATCCTGCTCACCGGGGCTCCGGCGGCGGCCCTCACGGTCAAAGGAGGGGAACGCTTCTCCGGCTGGATAGACCGGGAGGAGGTTTTGCGCTTGAAGATCAAGTAGCTTCCGCTGCGCTCTGCATTTCCCCAGCGGGAAACGGTTTCTACGGCAAAAGCGCCCTGCCCCTGCACCCGGGGGATTCCGAAATGTTATAAGTTTATTAAAACTGCTAAAAATATGACGCAAATCATTTTTTTTAGCCCGGGACTTTCGCACCTTTATGAGCCTTTTGAAAGGGAGGAGGCCAAAAGCAAAACCCACTGAAAGGCAGGATATTAAGTAAAAAACAAGCGAAAAATATCAAATCAAAATAATTAATTAAAAAACGTAAAACAAAATGGCTAATCTGGATCTTTCCAAGTACGGGATCACGGGCGTGAAGAAAATCTATCACAACCCCTCGTACGAAGAGCTTTTCAAAGCAGAAACCGACCCCAGCCTGCAAGGCTATGAAAAAGGGCAAGTAACCGAATTGGGAGCAGTAAACGTGATGACCGGCATCTACACCGGCCGCTCGCCCAAGGATAAATTTTTCGTGCTGGACGACACCACCCGCGACACGATCTGGTGGACTTCGGAAGGCTACAAGAACGACAACAAGCCCGTTTCGCCCAAGACGTGGGACGTGCTGAAAGAGCTGGCCGTCAAGGAACTTTCCAACAAGGACCTCTACGTGATGGATACCTTCTGCGGAGCGAACGAAAATTCCCGCATCAAGGTGCGCTTCATCATGGAAGTGGCTTGGCAGGCACACTTTGTCAAGAACATGTTCATCCGTCCTACCGAAGAGGAACTGGCCAACTACGGCGAACCGGATTTCGTATCCTTCAACGCAGCCAAAGCCAAAGTGGTGAACTACCAGGAACTGGGCCTGAACTCCGAAACGGCTGTGGTATTCAACCTGACGGAAAAACAGCAGGTGATCCTCAACACGTGGTACGGCGGAGAGATGAAAAAAGGTATCTTCTCCTACATGAACTACCTGCTCCCGCTCAAGGGTATGGCTTCGATGCACTGCTCGGCCAATACGGACATGAACGGCAAGAACACCGCCATCTTCTTCGGGCTCTCCGGCACGGGTAAAACGACCCTGTCCACCGATCCGAAGCGCCTGCTGATCGGCGACGACGAACACGGCTGGGACGACGACGGCGTATTCAACTTCGAAGGCGGCTGCTACGCCAAGGTCATCAACCTGGACAAGGACTCCGAGCCGGACATCTACAACGCCATCCGCCGCGACGCCCTGCTGGAAAACGTTACGGTAGACAAGGACGGCAAGATCGACTTCGCCGACAAGTCCGTAACCGAGAACACCCGGGTGTCGTACCCCATCGACCACATCACCAACATCGTAAAACCCATCTCGAAAGCTCCGGCTGCCGAGAAGGTGATCTTCCTTTCGGCCGATGCCTTCGGCGTGCTGCCTCCCGTGTCGATCCTGACTCCGGAACAGACGCAGTACTACTTCCTGTCGGGCTTTACGGCCAAACTGGCCGGCACCGAGCGCGGCATCACCGAACCGACCCCGACGTTCTCGGCTTGCTTCGGCGCAGCCTTCCTGTCGCTGCACCCCACCAAGTACGCTTATGAACTGGTCAAGAAGATGGAAAAATCCGGGGCAAAGGCCTACCTGGTGAACACCGGTTGGAACGGAACGGGCAAACGTATCTCCATCCGCGATACGCGCGGTATCATCGACGCCATCCTGGACGGCTCGATCGACCAGGCTCCGACCAAGACGATCCCTTACTTCGACCTCAAGGTGCCCACCGCCCTGCCGAAGGTCGATCCGGCTATCCTCGATCCGCGCGACACGTATGCCGACCCGGCTCAATGGGATGAAAAAGCCAAAGACCTGGCCGGACGTTTCATCAAGAACTTCCAGAAATACACCGACAACGAAGCCGGAAAAGCTCTGGTGGCTGCCGGCCCGAAATTGTAAGCAGGATCACCATTCCCGCTCTTTACGCACAAGGGCGGCGCCTTCCGGCGCCGCCCTTTGCTTTTGCCCGCCCGCCACACACCCCTCCGCCCCTCCGACATCCGACCTTCCTCTCGGCCGGGAATCCAAAACAAGAGAATCTTTCAGAAATCACGCACTTTTTCCATTCCTCATCGCATCTCCAGGGAAAACAGAACTTTTTCTTTTCTCTCGGGAACAAAGAAAACCGCAAGTCGCAATAAGGTCGCTACCCTGTGTGCAAGCGGCCGACGGGCTTGCCCTTCCTTGCCGGGCAAAAAAAGATCGCCGCCCTTTCCAGGGGGCGGCGATCTTTATAAATCGTTCTCCGATCCGATCAAAGGAACTTGACGAACGCTCCGACACCGATACGCAGGTACGACGGCGAGGAAATAGCTCCATCGAGTGTTTCGAGGTCGCCGAATGCCCGGCTGTAAGCGACGGAAGCGCGATAACCTACCGTCATGTGGCGGTCGAAATATCCCCGCAGACCGGCTTCGGGAGCGATGGTGAACATCCACTTCGAATCGTCCATGGTAAAGCGCCCGGCTACATCGGTGTACATTTTCACCGATCCCATCCCGATCGACAAGCCTACGTAGGGACGCACCCAACGCGATACAGGGAAGGTATAGTCTCCGTTGATCATGACGTTGTCGAAATCGACATTGCGCACGGCATGGCCGTAGATGGAATAGTACCCGTTGTTGAACGTGCGGAATCCCATATCCTGCTGCAGGTAGGACTTCTGGTAGGAAAGACCTACTCTCCAGTGTTTGTCCAGGAAGTAACCGAGACCGATGTGATACGAGGGGAGCGGGGTAGCATTGGCATAATTGTGCGCATCGCCCAAACCGAGGATATACCCTACATTGACATCGGCCGTGAATCCCATTTCAGGCACATAATTCGTAACCGCAGCGCGACCCGCATTTTCCACCACAACGGTTTGTGCGGAGGCTTGCGCCGCGAAACACAGCATCAGAGCCGCAATGGCCATATATTTCTTGCTCATCATCTTGTATCCGATTTTAGATTAATTATTTAATGTCCATGTACGTGGACTGGTTGAACGCCTGCGGGATACGAGCAAACACGTATGAATCGTTGACGGACACTTCCTCCATGGTGTATTCACCCGAAATATCGCATTTCCATATGGTCAAAGGACGAAACTCTTCCGGCACATCGTTTCCCGAAGGATTTCGACTCGGATTGTTCGGCTTCCAGGTATTCTGGTACCAGTCACGGTATTTCCTGAGCGATTCGGCCTCGACCATTTCAATAAAGAACGTATTGGTGTAGGTCTCGGCGATCACCGGCGTGTACAGCCAGGGATAATACCCGCCCCAGAACAAGAAATACGGGTCGATCATCGAACTGGGCAGCCAAATGATATTGGTATAGAAGAGTTGGAAGTTGGACATGCAGACCATGATGTCGGCCTCGCTCTCATCGGTGGTATTGACATAACCGTAGGCGCTCATCTGCTCCTTGAGGATACGCAGGTAGGAATCCGTGCCCGAACTGCTGGTAGCGTCTTCGTTGTAACGGATCACCGGAACGTTCGGGTACACGTAATACTTGACGCTGCCCTTGGTGTCCAGGATGTCCCACACCTGGCCGTTTTCCTTATTGAAAAAATCCGAGGAACCTTGTGTCTGAACAGCGTAGGTGTCGCTGATATAGCTGATAAAATCCTTTTTCGAGCAAGCCGAAAAAGCAATGATACCCACCGCCAACGCCGTCAGAGTTCCAATGCGCTTGATTGTTTTTCTCATTTTCGTATTCAGTTTTTGTTGCTTTGAGATGGACAAAATTCTGCAATATTTTCGAGTTGGCAAACAGATTGTGTTTTCTTTAACGTACCCGAAGACAAATCGCCGCCCTTTTTTTCCCATTCTTTGCCCCGTATGGCCCAAAGGGGAAAAAAGCATTACTTCTGGGAGGAAAAAACCGCCTCCTCCCGGGAAAAATCCAAGGAAGGGAAACGGGCTTTAAGCACCTGAAGACGCTCCATCGACATCCGGCAATGGCGGCGGTACCCTTCCCCTTCCGGCTGGAAAGGACGATGGCCGGCCGCACGGACTACGGCCTCCACCTCCCCGATAGCCTGCTGCGTCGGCCGGGTAAAAAGCACCGGAGCGAGGCGCTCCCACAGGCAATCGACCGCCAACTCGTTGGGATGCACCAAGTCGGGACCAAAGAAACGGTAGTCGCGCAACTGGTCCATGATGTATTCGTACACCGGAAGGTACACCTGCCCTTGGGAGCCCGCCAATTCTTCCACCGCACAGAACAGCACTCCTTTGCTGGCGCTGTTGCCCAAAGGCCCCTCGTCCAGATAGCGCACCGGGCTGACGGTATAGGCGATCGTCGCCCCGGGATTGAGCGCCCGCAAAGCCTCCCGGGTGCGGCGCGCCATCGCGACGATCTCCCCGACGCTCATCCGTTCCTTGGAAAACTCCCGTTGGGGAATCTTGTGGCAGTTGGCACAGATCTCCCCCGTGGGACGATAGCGGTACACCTGCGCCGTGCCGAAGGTCAGGAACACATGCGTCCACTGCGGCACCTGGGCATGAAGACGATCTACCAAGGCATTGACCTCCCGGAGCGCCGTAGCGAGATCGGGATAGCTATGGTCGCTGTGGAGAGCCAGGCTCAGGTAACGGCCGTCGGACTCGAAGAAATCCTCGGCGCGGAAATGCCGGCATTGTACGATACGATCCACCGCATCGAGTACCGAGTAAGGGTTGAACAACACCCCGAAAGGATTGACGCACGCGTCGAATTTCACCCGGGAAAAGCGCTCGCCCACCGCCGAGGCGAAACACGACCCGAGGAACAACAGGTGCGAGGAATAATCCACTGGGGGTTCCAGGGTCGGAAAAGGAAGGTCGATCGAGAGTTTCATGCCGTTTTTTGCGTTTTCTCTTTTCCCCGACCCATCACAGGCGCACTTCGATCCCGGGCAACTCCCGACGGAGCGATTCGATATCCACTTCGAAATAATGATACGGATAGAGGACTTTCGGAGCGATGAAACGGGCTGCCTCGACGAACATCTCGTCACTCATGGTATAGGGCAGGTTCTTGGGCAGGAAAGCCACGTCCACCCCCCGGCAGGCGGACATCTCGGGGATGAATTCCGTATCGCCGGCTACGTACACCCGAAAACCGTCGAAGTCCATCAGGTAACCGTTGCCTACCCCGCGCGGGTGGAAAAATTCCCCGTCGGGGTTGCGGCCGGTCGTATTGTAGGCCGGGAGAGCTTTCACGGCGATCCCTTTCCACGAGGTCATCTCGCCGTTGCGCAGGCTGATGGCTCCTTCGAGTTGCACAGCCGCATCGGGATTGGCAATGACGGTGGTCGAGGAGGCCAGGATGGGACGAAGCGCCTCCGGGTCCAGATGGTCGTAATGGTCGTGGGTGATGAGCACCAGCGAAGCTTTGGGCAAGCCGGTAAAACTGCACACCTGGCTGTAAGGGTCGGTGTAGATCGTCTCCCGACCCAGGCGCAGCAGCAGGCTGGCATGGCCGAGGGTATGGATTTCCAGTTCGCCCATCGGAGTCTTGCACGTACTTTTCATCGCATTCGTTTTTTTTAGTTTCGGTGGATGCCCGTTGCATCCTGTCAAGCAAAGGTACGCTCACAGCGGCGTTTTTGCAACTCCCGGGCAAAGATTAACCCCACTGGCGAGCCTCCCGGAAGGTTCCGCCAAGCGGATTCCGCAGATAAAACAGGTACTCCCCTCAAACGCCAAGGTTTTGAGAAAACGAGCCTTTTGCAGGGCAATGATCGTGGGAAACGGGGAAAAGCCGACACAAGAGATAAGTGGCTTGCCCGGGAAGCGCACGGGAAAAAAGAACAGGAAAACGAAATTGTCGAGGCGGAAACTTGACCAAAGAGAGACAACAAGGCGTGGAAAACGGTATTTCTGAAAAAAATCGCCGGGGCTATAAAAAAGTCCCGCAGCCATCGGCTGCGGGACTTGCGGGATTTTCCGTTTGTGGGAGCTGAGGGATTCGAACCCCCGACCCTCTGCTTGTAAGGCAGACGCTCTGAACCAGCTGAGCTAAGCTCC